>JABAOF010006532.1_pt4 | contig 13738 bp, 13 predicted proteins | sample 7062171 | NCBI WGS metagenome assembly JABAOF01 (sample SAMN14538628, study PRJNA623070) | marine sediment metagenome | biome: marine biome [ENVO:00000428]; feature: marine pelagic biome [ENVO:01000023]; material: deep marine sediment [ENVO:00002113] | place: India: Gulf of Khambhat ...
GTCGAGGTGTCGGATCCCTCTGGAGTTTTCTTGTCCCAGCATCGACCCGGCACCTCCGGTACCGCCCTCAGCGTGATCATGGAAGGCAGCAGGCCTCTCCTCATAGAGGCACAGGGGCTCATAACGCGGGCAGCGGGTCCACCCCGGCGCGCCTGCGCAGGTCCGGATTACAATCGAGTCTCCTTAATACTGGCGGTGTTGGAGAAACATGCGCGGCTTCCACTTTCCGTCAGCGATGTGTTTGTCAATATTCCCGGCGGCTTGCGGGTGTCGGAGCCGGCCGCGGACTTGGCCATCGCCCTCAGCCTGATCTCCGGTTACAGAGACCGCTCCCTGCCTGCCGGCACATGCTGCATAGGCGAAGTGGGGCTGACAGGGGAGATAAGGTCTGTGAGCCGGCTGGAGAGGAGGCTGGCTGAGGCAGCCCGATTGGGCCTGCAAAAAGTGGTTGTCCCCGCAACCCCCGCTTTAGGAGATTTTCCAGCAGGAATGGAACCAATAACGGTGGAAAACCTTAAACAAGCAGTGGCAAAAACGCTGAAATCTAAGTAAGCCGAAGCAAAGCAGCGGAGAGCGGTTGTCCTGGTGGGTGGTTTTCTGCTAGTATGTCGTTCTCCCTAAATGCAAAACTGAAAGCAGGTAACCAAAATGGCCTTTCGCATCGTGGGACTCGTTCTTTTTGCCATAGGCTTCAGCTTGGCCTGTGCGGTGTTGGGCTATGCTGCTTCCATATGGTACCTGGGGCTCGATTTCTGGGTGATTCCACCCGCCGTTACCGCGGAATTTACCGATACTTTCGTCGTTTCCATCACGGTCGCCTTCATCGCTCTCGGGCTGCTGGTCGGAATCGCCATGGCCAGCGTCATTTATCGCCAGTTTTCCACCCTGGCCGCCAACCTGGTGGAAATTCCCTCCACGGACAAGTTGGCCGTTCTGCTGGGTTTTGTGGTCGGTTTGATGGTGGCCATCCTCTTGAGCCCCCTCTTCGAACTCCTGCCCAGGGATTTGCCCATGATACGGCCCGCTCTGGTGGGGCTCGTCTACCTTCTCTGCGTCTACGGCGGTATCACTGTTGCCATGGGCATGAAGAGCGAACTCGCTTTTCTTCTTACCAGACCTCCGAGCACAGAGGGTGGCGACAGCGGGGATGATGAACAGAAGCTCACCCCCAAACTCTTCGACACGAATGTCATTATCGACGGCCGCATCGCTGACATCTGCCGGGCGGGATTCGTAGAAGGTCCGCTCTACATCCCGGACTTCGTCCTGGAAGAACTCCATCTCATTGCAGACTCCTCCGACAACTTGCGGCGCGCTCGCGGCCGGCGGGGACTGGACATACTTGCCCAACTCCAGAAGGAACAGAAGAAAGTCCGGGTATATGACCACTACAAATCTCCCATGCCCCGCGGTGAGGCGGTGGATGCAAAGCTCGTAAGACTGGCGAAGGAATTGGAGGCCTCCATCGTCACCAATGATTTCAACCTCAACAAAGTGGCTTCCCTGCAGGGAATCACCGTTCTGAATGTGAATGAACTTGCCAGCGCCCTCAGACCCATCGTATTGCCCGGAGAAGACCTCACCGTCACCGTTGTCCGGGAAGGCAAAGAACTCAACCAAGGCGTCGCCTATCTGGATGACGGCACCATGGTGGTGGTCGAGGCGGGTAAAACCCACATCAACGAAACCCTTAATGTGGTTGTCTCCAGTGTGCTCCAGACAGTCGCCGGAAAGATGATCTTCGCCAATATCAAATCCAGAGAAAACCAGTCCGGCCCGCGCCAGCAGCCGGAAGACGCTCGCAACCGCATGAATCGGGGCCCGAATTCCTCTTCGTCGCGGCACTGATACTAACGGACACACGGCCATTTCCGTTCACAGGCCAGAAGAACCTGAACGGTTGCAATGAACCATCCTTTACGCACTTGTGCCCTGCTCGCCGCGGCCGGAGCCGGCCGGCGCATCGCCGCGCAAACCGGTGAATCACCCTCCCCGAAAGCCTTCCTCCAACTGGCCGGCAAACCGCTCTTCATGCACTCCGTGGAGGTCCTTCGCACATGCAAGGAAATCAGCGACATCCTCGTGATAGTCGCTCCCTCCATGGTTGAGCAGGCTCGCCAGATCCTGGCGGAAAATCCCTCGAAAAAGAATGAAGTCGTAGTAACCGGAGGAGAAACCCGGCAGGAATCGGTTTATCAGGGCCTGCTCAAGGTCCCTTCGGGGACGGATTATGTGCTCATCCATGATGCCGCACGGCCTTTTCTCACTGAGGCACTTGTGGCAGACTGCCTGAAATCTGCGCAGGCGCACGGAGCCGCCATCTGCGCCCTTCCCGCGTCAGATACCATCAAATCGAGCCCTGACGGCGAAACTGTCGAGTCCACATTGGACCGCAGCCGGCTGTGGAACATCCAAACCCCCCAGGCCTTCTCACACAACCTCATCCTGGAGGCCCACGAAAATGCCCGCCGCCGGGGGGTGGAAGCCTCGGATGATGCCGCATTAGTAGAGGGGCTGGGCCGGGAGGTGCGCCTTGTCACAGGCTCCGCGGAGAATATCAAGATCACCCGCAAGGAAGACCTAGCCATCGCGGAGCAGATAGCCTCCCACAAGATGACCATACGACCTTCCAGCATCCGACCCGGCCTCGGCTTCGATGTTCACGCCTTTGCCGAAGACAGAAAACTCATACTGGCGGGAAAAGAATTTCCCGGCCCCGGCCTGATGGGCCACTCTGATGCCGATGTCATCACCCACGCGGTCATGGACGCTCTCCTCGGCGCGGCGGGACTGGGTGACATCGGGACCCATTTCCCTGATACTGACCCCCAATATGCCGGTGCCTCCAGCATCGGCCTGCTCGAAAAAGTCAAAGAGATGATTTCCGCGGCCAACCTTTGCCTCCTATGGCTCGACATCGTCGTCGCTGCCGAAGAACCCAAGATTGCCCCTCACTCACAACAAATGCGGGAAAACCTTGCCCGCGCCCTCGAAGTTGACCCCGCCTGTATCAGCCTGAAAGGCAAAACCACCGAAGGCATCGGCTTCATCGGCCGCAAAGAAGGAATCGCCTGCTGGGCTATCTGTCTGTTGGCGGAAGGCTAATCCTGAGCGAAGTCGAAGGGAACGCGGATAAAAGCAGAAGAACTTGTAGGGGCAACTGCCACTTGCCCGATCCGGGTCCTTGTAGGGCGGGTGCGCCTGCGCCCGCCGGCCTTTGCCCGCAGTTCAAAGTCGCTGGTTCCTTCAGCAGGTCAACAACCGCCAAGCACTGAACTACTTACATACTTGTCAAACCAGGCGTAGGCACCAGACCGTCATCCAGGAGGTTGAGCTATGTCACTTAGATTCCTCTCGTACTTCGGTGCCGGATTCCTGGGCGCGATAGTCGGCGGCTTGGCGCCCTGGTTTCTTGTGGCCGTCGCAGGATCACAGTCTCTTTCCGCCCTGCCCATACGAATACTCATCGGGTTAATACCTGCCATGGAAGACTTCGGATGGGATAACCTGACCATCAACTGGATTGCCTGGATCCTCATCGGCGCCCTGGGCGGGATTCTCTGTTGTTATCTTATACTCCGTCTTCGCCGTCCGTAACTCAGGAGCCCATTCGGCTTCGCTCAGGGTAGACAGTGCTCCTGCTATCTGCCTCACGCCGGTGTCGGGAAGGAGATAAAGCAATGAAGCGATTAGCAGTACTTTTTCTCACAACCTGCGTCGTCCTGGCTGGCGGGTGTGGTCGGCGAGCGGACTTGCCGCCTGATCTTCGGCCCATCGTGGTCACCGGGATTTATGGACTAGGATTCGAGGTGAGGGGCCATGAATTCTGGATGGTAGAACCGTACAGTGGGCTGTGGCTGGTGGATCCATATTCCGGGCGCCTATCTCGATTAGTCGAGACGCCCGGAGTCCTGGATATATGGGGCCCAAGATGGTCTCCCAAAGGAGAAAGGATTTCCTTTCTGAAAGACCAGAAACTCTGCGTATTGGATATGGCCACCAAGGAGACGAAGATCATTGGAGACCGGGCCTCCCACAACGCTTGGTATGACAATGATCACATATTATGGGTTCAGACGTCTGAAGAGAGAGACCCAGATGGTTACTTCTCGTCGCGGTATCGGCTCATGCTGACAGATATGGCTGGAAACTCAAAGGTATTGCTTACCTCCAATGACAGGATTTCCCATTTTGCCTCTGATGCCGAGTCCGGTACCATTGTATATGGCACAACACATACAACATACGAGACCCCTTCAGGAGATCCAGAGCACAGGTCAAGCATATTCATTTTCTCTATCGAAGACGGCGCCGAGCCTGAGCCGTCTGAACTCAAACTTGCGTCTCCTCCTGTTTACGCTTCTTCATGGGATTTCTTGCTTGGCAAGGGCGCAAAGTATCTCCTATACAGTGTTATTGCGCGTGAAGGTGAACCGCCTTGGCGCTATGAGGCGAGAAGAGCCCGGTTGGCCGGCACTAGAGTACTAAGTTCCAGTGAGATCAAAATCCCTTCCGACTCCAGGCCAGCATGGCAAACACCAGACGCCAAGGAGATGTTATTCGTCACAGAAGATTCAGATGACTATACAGTAGATGAGCATCGTCTCTTTCTGATGACATCGGGCAAGAGAGTATACCTCACCCAGCCCCTACCCTATGGAATGAACGGCTGGGGCACGGATTGGTCGCGGGACGGAAGCCTGTTCGCATACTTCGGGGTGCGGGGGAACGTTGACTGTCCTATACCTTCAACGACCATCCATATTGTAGACAAATCCGGAAAACGGACAAAAGAACTCACTCTCCGCCAACTGGCCGTGTATGGCATTGCGTGGTGAATCTGAAGGTGGGATCGCCCGATCGGGTTATGCAGGGCGAGGGTGTTTATCCTGAGCACAGCCGAGGGGCCGGCCCCCGCCGAATAGTGTGGGGGCGGGCTTCGCAAAGCCCGCCGGGCTGTTAAGGCGCGCTGTCGCAGAAGGTCAACAACCGCCAAACGCTGAACTACTTACACAGTTGTCTAACCGGATTTATGCCTGAGTGGGTCATGAGTGAACTCAATCAAGAAGAATTCAAGCCATGTATCTCCTTGTGGGCGTACGTCGTGCTTCTGTGCGTGTCCGGTGGCGCAGGCTTTGCCGCGTGGCTGTGGCTTAGCAAAGGATGGAAGATCTACCAGTGGTCTGGATCGGCTCTTTCTGCGAGTGAACTCTGCAACCTCAGATGGGTGATCATTTTTTTGATACTGGGCGGGGTCCTTTTTGTCGCGTGTGCGCTTCAGTATGCGTTTGCTACAGTGCGACTTCTCTTGTACGCGAGGCGAGGGGCAATAGTCCTCGACGCCCACGGAATCAAGATAACAAATTGGCGGGGACAACAGAAAGACATTTCATGGGCCCGCATCCAACAAGTCCGCGTAGTCACTTGCGGCGGATTGTTCGAATCTCAACCGCCGATATCCGTCAAAGCCGACCGGCACACGGTAAATATACCAGCGTCTATACCGACCGAAGCGCGTACTCGGCTGCTGGAAGAGATCATTTCTCGAGCGGGACTTCGTGAGAGCCATCATAGTTGGTTTGCCAGCACCTATAAGCGCGCTCCCGCGTAAGGTTAAGAACCGCGCAACACTTGGTCCGCAGGGCAGGAGCCACCGCTCCTGCCATCCGTTGCCCGAACGGGTTATGTAGGGCGGGGTCTCCTGACCCCGCCGAGGATGTTCTAATCAGTCGTAGGGCGGGATTCATGCTTCGACTCCGCTCAGCATCCCGAGCAAAGTCGAGGGGCCAACCCCCGCCGAATAGTGTGGGGGCGGGCTTCGCAAAGCCCGCCGGGCTGTTAAGGCGCGCTTCCGCAGCAGGTCAACAACCGCCCAACACTGAAATACTTACTTAGAACGAACTACTTGCTTAGTTGTCAAACCAGGTGCAGGCGTTGGAGGCCGTTTCAGGACTGCTCTTGAACGTTTCCGGGATTCTTCGCCGTGCTCAGAATGACAGGAACTGACGGCTGTCTTACATTCTTGTCATATTCAGAGCGGAAAAAGGGTGACACGCAAGAAGAAGACATGGAGGCCCTGGAATGGGACCGACCTCTAACGCATCGTATTCGTCAGTACCAAGAAGACCGGGAGGCTCATGATGAGGCTTCGCCGCTGGGTAAAACTGGCAACGGCCCTGATCGCTCTTCCTGTAGTGCTGATGTCGCTCGGCTGCGAGCCGCAGGGCAAAGAAACCCGCTATGTTGGAAGAGGAATGGTAGTGGGGTGGTCACCAGACGGTTCCTCGCTGTTGTACGTTGACTACAGTACATTCGATCCTCCAGAGAGTAGCCCAAGCCTGGATATGGTGAATTTCAGAAAAGGGACTCGACGAAGACTGATAAACGGAGCGGGCAAACATCAGGATTCTGAAGAATTCGACATAGTTGGCTTGTGTCAGTGGTTATCTCCCGACAGGCTCGCCTACGCAAGGGCCGCTCACTGGCGTTGCTGGCTCGTCGAGATCGACCTGGATATGCAGCAAATGGGCGTGCTGGCGGAATTTCCAGGAGATGCGTTCCCGCAGTCCGTTCTGGTCGGGCCTAAGAGTAAGGTTGTTTTCATGCGGGACCCGCGGGGGGAGCCATTTGATCCAAACCTCTGGATGCTTGACTTTGAGACGAAGGAAATGAAGAAACTCACTTCTTACACCCTCGACGAAGGTAGTGGTATACGGTTCTATCCATTTCGTCACTACCGATGGTCGAATGACGGAGACAGAGTGCTTTTTGAACTGCACCGCTTAGGCGAAACAGAGAATGACCTAGACTTCCTGAGGGATTCGCTCGGTCTGAGGGTCGTCGATATCAATACAGGCGAGATCGCACAATTCTCGTCCTTGCCCGAAAAAGGCTGGTTCTTGGATTGGGGCGGCAGCAACGACGAATTGCTTGCCTATACCCGGCAACTGCCGAATGGAAATTGGAGATTGAAGGTCTGGAACCATGCGACCCAACAAGAAATCGAGTTGGGCGACACAGAGTATGACTGCGATGCGGCCGCGTTCAATCCTGACGGAAGCAAAATCGCTTTCACACTTAATCTAGGCTCGAAGCGGAAGTGGTGGCAGGCGCTGTCGGCAACGAGGAAAACATATGTCGCTACCCTGAAATGGGAAAACGACGTGCACGCGCCATGATTAGGCGTTTCGGAGGCTCATGATGAGGCTTCGCCGCTGGGTAAAACTGACAATCGCCCTCATCATCATTGCCGTGTTGGTGGCGGCGGCTGCGACACTCCTGGAACGAGCAAGAACCCGGGATAAGGTTGAACTGGGCAAAGTGCTCAGCGCGGGAAGGGTACCCGCAAAGGGCTGGGAGACCACCCTGTTCGAGGGCCATCAACTCACCTTCCCGCTCATACTCTACCCCGGCGCGGAGATCCAGGCTTACGACATGCTCCCCGCGCAAGAAGGCGGCCAGGACTATGTAGTGCTGCTGGGAACAACCGACACCCCCGCCCAGGTCGTCAAATACTATGAAAAAGCCCTGCGCGGCCGCGGCATCAAGATGATGACCAGCGAAGGCGCGCCTCAAGAATATGCAATGTTGTCAGAGACCCCCAAAAACGGCAAGATCCTCCAAGTATTTGCAGACAAAGGCCCCAAAGGCCCACCCGCCGATTTGCTCAATTTCCTACAGACCCCCTCCGAATCAACTGATGAAACAAAGATCACCATCTTCCTGCCACTCCCCAACGAAGTCCTGGAATCCATAGAGCGCTCTCTGGAAGGCGTTCAGTAAAGACGACATATATTTTCGATAGAGGAGAAGCAGGTAATCTCCCTTCAGGATTCTATAATGTTGAGCCAGTCTGTGATTAAAGCATGGGTATGCTTTTGGCGACAAGCGCTTGGGGTATGGGGGCGGATTTGGCTCGCCATAGCCATATCGGCCCTGCTCAGCGCAATAGAGGTCTCGGATTGCCGCGCAGCAGAGAGAGAAACCGTGAAAACGCCTCCTTTGACCCGAACAGCGAGCGGCCCTGTTCTCATCGGAGCCGTCCGCGGCAAGCAGATCATACTCACCGGTGTGTGGGAACCGAAGACAGGCTGGCGGAGCGCGGCCAACGCGGATGAAGACAAGGATCTTATGCCCAATGGCACTGTGTGGACCTTGTACGGTGCCCATAAACGTCCTGTGAGGGTGACCAGTGGACCGCCGCGCGTAAAGCCGCGCTATGAGCCTTTCTTGATGAGGAATCGCCCTTCGGACTTCTATGTTAGCGCGGAACTCGCCAGCCGTCCGAGCTACAAGCATGAGATAGCGGTAGCGGGCGCAGGCTCCACCGACGAACGCCTTGTGCGAGAGTTCCCTCCCATGTGGTACAAGCCTGCTAAGCGGCTCTCTGATTATCTGCTGGAAAACAGCCCGTTGGATGCACTAAACGAAATGCAGGTCGTTCTGGAGGATCTAGACGGTGATGGTAGGAAGGAACATCTGGTCACATTCGCGGGGACAGTATGGTTCTATCCTGCACTTCGAGATAAGGTGGATTATGTCAGGAATGTCGTGATTGCGGCGGCACATACAACTGACAACGGCACTTACCGGGTGAGCATGCTGACCGAGATGGCCCAAAGCATGTTGCGCGGACCATTATTGCACGGAAAAGGGGTACGATATGCAGAAATCCTTGCCATCACCGACATTAACGGAGACGGCCGGCGCGAGGTGGCTATCAGCACTGATGGAGCGGACTGGTGGGCATTTGAAGTATATGCCTTCGATGGAAGCCGGTTTCAGCAGGTGTTGTTCTTTGGGGGATACTGGGCGGAAATAAGGGGAGGAGACAGGGGAGGAGTAGGGTTGGGGTTGGAGTTATGGTGATAACCGCATGCTTTTACCGACAAACGCTTTCCAGTAAGAGAATCTGGTTCGCCACAGCCATGGCGGCCCTGCTGGGCGTAGCAGCAGTCTCAAATTGCCGTGCAGAAAGCAGAGAATCTCCCTCGCCGCCAGCTCAGAAAGAAACCGCGAAGACACCTCCTTTGACCCAAGCAGCGGGCGGGCCTGTTCTTGTTGGAAGTGTCGGCCCCGGGAAAACCACAACTGTAACCTTCGTGGGTGCCTGGAACCCGAAAACAGGCTGGCGGAACGCGGCCAACGCGGAAGAAGACAAGGAACTTATGCCGGATGGCACTGTATGGACCTTATACGGTCTGAATCAACCCCCTTTGAGAGTTGCGAGTGGACCCGTACGCCTCGTGTGGCCCTTTGAGCATCTCGACCTCCCTGCTGAACCTGAGCACTGCGATGTTACCGCGAAACTCACGAGGAATCCCAGAGGCAAGTATCCACTGGCGGTATCGGGCATTGACTTCATGGATGAAGGCCTTGTGCGAGTGCTTCTACCGCAGGAGGATCCGAACACCAAGCGTCTCTGCGAATACCTGCTGGAGAACGGCCTGGTCAAGAAGGTAGAGAAGATTCACCAGGTCGTCCGCGCCGATTTGGATGGTGATGGTAAGGAGGAACATCTGGTCGCATTCCACGGAAATATATGGGCCTATTATGCGCCTAACGACGAGGCATATCCTGCCAACAATTCCGTGATCGCCGCGGCACATATGACGGACAGCGGCACCTACCGGGTGAGCATGCTGACTGAGATGGCGCAGATCGTGCTGCGCGGCTCGCATTTTGGCGGAAGGGGAGTGTTGGGCGCAGAAATCCTTGCCATCGCCGACATTAACGGAGACGGCCGGCGAGAGGTGGTAATCAGTACCAATGGAGCGGACTGGTGGGCATTTGAAGTATACGCTTTCGATGGGAAACGATTTCAAAAGGTACTGTTCTTTGGAGGATACTGGGCATAGATATCAGAGGAGGAGGTAATCCGTGATCAGAGCATGGGCATGCTTGTGGCAGCGAGCGCGCTATGGGGAGCGGATTTGGCTCGCCATAGCCTTAGTGTCCCTGCTGAGTGTAACAGCGGTCTCGGATTGCCGCGCAGCAGAGAGAGAAACCGTGAAAACGCCTCCTTTGACCCAAACAGCGAGCGGCCCTGTTCTCATCGGGGCCGTCCGCGGCAGAGAGATCAGACTCGCCGGTGTATGGGAACCGGAAACGGGTTGGCGGAGCGCGGCCAACGCGGATGAAGACAAGGAACTCATGCCCAATGGCACTGTGTGGACCTTGTACGGTCTGAATCAGCCCCCTCTGAGAGTCAAGAGTGGACCGCCCAGCGTAAAGCCGCGCTATGAGCCTCGTTTGATGAGAAACCGCCCTGAAGACTTCTATGTCAGCGCGGAACTCCCCAGTCGTCCAAGAAACAGGTGCCGTGTGGCGGTATCAGGCATTGACCTGATGAATGAGCCTCCTGTGCGAATACTTCACAACTGGATTTCGCTCCGCGAATTGGTTGGCTTCAGTGGCACTGATTTGAAGATTGAGATGAGGAAAGTCCTCTCTTCGGCAGTGTTTGCGCGGGAGGAGGATCCAGCTACTACTCGCCTCTGCAAGCATCTACTGGACAATAGTCCGTTCAAGGAGATACGTCAGGTTAACCAAGTCGTCTACGCTGATTTGGATGGTGATAGTGAAGAGGAACATCTGATCACATTCGAGGGAGGAGTACGGTTCTATTACGCGCCTCGAGATAAGGCGTCTCCTGCCAAGAATTCCATGATCGCCGTAGCACATATGACAGACAGCGACACCCATCGGGTGAGTATCCTGACCGAGATGGCGCAGAGCATGTTGCGCGGGCCGTTCTTTCACAGTGCAGGGGTGCGATATGCAGAAATCCTTGCCATCACCGACATTAATGGAGATGGCCGGCGTGAGGTGGCCATCAACACTGACGGAGCGGACTGGTGGGCATTTGAGGTATATGCCTTCGATGGCAACCGGTTTCACCAGGTATTGTTCTTCGGGGGATATTGGGCAGAGATCAGGGAAGGAGAAGAGTTACGGCCATGGGTGTGGTAATCACCGCATGCTTTTACCGACAAACGCTTTCCAGTAAGAGAATCTGGTTCGCCATAGCCATGGCGGCCCTGCTCAGCCTGGCAGCGGTCTCGGATTGCCTTCCAGAAGAGAAGGCTATCCCTCCAACCCCTGCTCAGAAGGAAACCGCAAAGACGCCTCCTCAGACCAAGAAGACGGAAGCGCCTGTTCTTGCTGGATTTGCCAGCGTCTTGAGCGGGGTAACCTTGGTGGGTATCTGGGAAGCGAAAACAGGCTGGCGGCATGCGACCAACGCGTATGAAGACAAGGAACTCATGCCTGAGGGGACTGTGTGGACCCTGTACGGCCTGGGTTTGCCTCCGCGGAGGACTACCAGTGAGGCGCCAAGAGTCGAGCCGCGCTATCGGCCTGATTTCATGAGCAATGACCCTGAGGACTTCGAAGTCGAAGCGGAACTCCCCAGTCACAACAAAGACGGGTACCCCCTGGCCGTATCAGGTGTTGACTTGATGGATAAACGCCCTGTGCGAGTGCTTCCACCGCAGGAGGATCCGGATACCAATCGTCTCTGCAAATACCTGCTGGAGAACGGCCTGGTCAAGAAGGTAGAAAAGATTCACCAGGTCGTCCGCGCCGATTTGGATGGTGATGGTAAGGAGGAACATCTCGTAACATTGGAGGGGGCAACATGGGTATATTACGCGCCTATGGACACGGCAGGAGTTGGTGGTAGCACTAGCGTGATTGCCGTGGCACATACCACTGATAGCGGCACCTACCGGGTGAGCGCGCTGACTGAGATGGCGCAAAGTGTACTGCGCGGATCGGATTTCTACGGAGCAGGTGTGGTGGATGCAGAAATCCTTGCCATCGCCGATATCAACGGAGACGGCTGGCGCGAGGTGGCAATCAGCACCAACGGAATGGACTGGTGGAAATTTGAGGTTTATGCCTTCGACGGAAACCGGTTTCATCCGATATTGCGCTTTGGGTGAGGCTGGGCGCAGATATGAGGCCAGGAGGTAATCCATGATTAGAGCAAAAGCGTGCTTCTCCCGAAGAACCTCTCTTGCGGGTAGCATTTGGATCGCCATAGCCTTGGTGTCCCTGCTGAGTGTAATAGCGGTCTCGGATTGCCGCGCAGCAGCAAAGAAAGAAACCGCGAAAACACCTCCTTTGACCCAAGCAGCGGGCGGCCCTGTCCTCATCGGAACTGTTCGCGGCAGCGAGATCAGACTCGCGGGTGTGTGGCAGCCGAAAACAGGCTGGCGGAGCGCAGCCAACGCGGATGAAGACAAGGAACTTATGCCCGATGGCACTGTGTGGACCTTGTATAGTCTGGATGAGCGCCAGCAGGCAGTTTTCAACGTAGTGTCCGGCGTTGTGCCTCCTGTGAAAGCAACCAGCGGCCCCCCACACATCAAGCCGCGCTATGACCCTGTCCATATGAAGAACCGTGCTGAGGATTTCTGCGTCAGCGCGGAACTCGGCAGCCCTCCGGAAGGCGAGTACCCCTTGGCGGTATCCGGTGTTGACTTCATAGATGAACGTCCTGTGCGAGTGCTTCCACGCGGAGTGGACTATATTACAAATCAAGTATGCGAATACCTGGTAGAAGAAGGCCCCTTCAAAAGACCAAAACGGATTCACCAAGTCCTCCGTGCGGATCTCGACGGCGATGATGAAGAAGAGCACCTCGTCACCGTCAGAGGACATGCACCAGCCTACTATGAGCCTGAGGACAGGATAATCGTCTGCTCCAATTACGCCATCGCAGCCGCTCACAGGAAGCAGAGCGGCGGTTACGCCATAAGCGTACTGACCCAAACCTCCCAGGATATCCTGCGAGGAGCATATGGGTCGGGAGTGGAACACGCGGAAATCCTTGCCATCGCCGATATCAATGGAGACGGCCGGCGCGAGGTGGCGATCAGCACCAAAGGATCGGACTGGTGGGCATTTGAAGTATATGCTTTCGACGGCAGCCAATTTCGCCAAGTGCTATTCTTCGGCGGACCCGGGGCGCAAATATTGGATGTATTGGACGAGGTGGACGAATAGGGCGCTCTCTGGAGGGTGTGCAGGATTAGCCTGCAACGGATTCACCGACACTGCCCCTCTCGCCACGAACAACACCATCCAATCCCCGCGAGTCTGCATCTATTCTTTTGTAGTCTCTCCAAGGACCCAAGGAGAAACGCGCTAACTCAGGAATACCTTCCTGTAACCTTCGAAGGCGAACAACCTCCGTCGGCTCCGAAGGGTTGGCGCGTCAGTATGAAGCAAGAGTTCCCTTCAGCCTGTTGCCAACCCCATGATGGAATCGCCTCTTACCGGAAAGGATTCACCCGTTGCGCAGTAGAAAGAGAAGACGGAGAAGGTCGCATCTGATTTCGAATCTTAATCTTAGGAGTGAGTAGAAATGTCATTGATGGAGCGCAACACTTTTTTCGTCAAAGAGCGTGTTGGTTTCTTGAAGGCGGCCAATGCCTACGATGTGCTGGATCCAGCCACAAGTGAAGTCATCGGCACCGTGCAGGAGAAGATCCCGAATTTCATAATCAAAATCCTGAAGTTCAGCAGCATGAAGACCCGCCTGCCCTTTACCGTTGAGATTCTCGATACGGACAAGAAGAAACTGCTGACCATCAAGCGCGGTTTCGTTTTCTTCCGTTCCCGGGTTGACGTGTTTGATGAGTACGGCGAAAAGTTGGGCTCCTACCAACAGCGGCTGCTTTCATTGGGCGGCAAGTTCGAAATCTTCGACCGCTCCGGCTCGGCCGTTGCC
>JABAOF010037415.1_pt2 | contig 13730 bp, 1 predicted proteins | sample 7062171 | NCBI WGS metagenome assembly JABAOF01 (sample SAMN14538628, study PRJNA623070) | marine sediment metagenome | biome: marine biome [ENVO:00000428]; feature: marine pelagic biome [ENVO:01000023]; material: deep marine sediment [ENVO:00002113] | place: India: Gulf of Khambhat ...
TTTTCCTCTGTTTCTCTTTTGAATCTTTTTTCGGCCTCTTTTCCATTATCCACGGTTGAGGCACTCCCCTCGTTCTTATTAATTTTAAACAATATCCAAAAGTGTCAAATGCATATTTCGCATCTTTATTGAGTTGGAATTCACCTATGTTTCTCTGTGTAGAAATTGCTCTTGAAGCAATTTCAGTATATGAGGAACTTTTTGTAAGCTTTTTCTTTGCTCGAACTTTGTTAATTCTATCTGCTACCATAATTATATCCCGAGCCTGTTCAAGGTTTGTAGTATCAAAAAGGAGCTTTAATACAGCATTAAATCTATCTTTTATATCATTTGGTACTTTATATAACGTGAAATTCCTTGGAGAGGATAGTGCACTAATTAAGGTATGGATAGTAATCATATCGCCCGTAAAATTGTCTGTTCGTCCTATTTCTAAAAAGTATACTAACTGGTCACTCCTATACATACAATAAGCAATATCTTTTAGTGTAATATTCACAGATTTGCTCTTGCCTTTTGTTCCTCTTTGGCTTTTCACTCGTTCGGTTGGGATACCCATATTTCTAGTCAATCTTAGACTATATCTAACATTAGCTAATGCATCCTTCTCCAGTCGCCACTTCTTGTTATTCTTTTCTTCAACTCCTCCATCCTCATCTTCCTGATACACAAACTTCTCTTCCAAGTTTCTATATGACATTTTGCTAATCTCACTTATTTGTTTTTCTTTTGCCATTTCTGATTTTTGATTTATTCCTTCTGAAGCTATCCATATTGTCCGAGCCTGTTCAATTGGTTCAGTGCTGAAAAGAAAATCCCTTACGACACAATATTTTTTCTCTTCTCTTACATCGATCTCTTCATATTTTTCCTGCAGTTCTTCATTTATCTCATCAAAAATGTATTCATCAGATGAGAACGTATCTAAATAAAGCTGGACTAAATCCAACGATACATCAGAAAAATATAAATAAACATCTTTTATACTACTTCCACTTCTGCGTAATCTTCTATTCCACTCTTTTATGGAAATAAATTTACGACTACTTAATCGTTTCTTTTTCTTTCTAAATTCACCTTTGTGTCTTAGGTATGCTGTATTATATCTAAATATCGACCGTAAATCTCCATTCAAGCAAAATTTTTCTGTATGTGTCATATAAAATAATTGGTCAAACGGTGTAGTAGAATTAGTATAGGTGCCTTCAAGAATGGTTAAGAGCGCATCTAAATTTTTCAATGTTATGTTTATATTTGATTCATCAATTTCATTAATCTCGCTCGGAATCTTAGGTAATTCTTCATTTTTTAGGCCGAGTCTTTCTCTGACAAAAGGAGTATTAATTATCTCAGAAAGTGTCAAAAGTTCCGAATGTTTCTCTTCAATTGCATTTAAAATCTCTTTCTCTGTTTTTCTCTTATGCGCCTTATAATTTTTTGAAGATTTTTTGATCCCCCTAAGTTTTGTTCTATAAGATAATACTTTTGTATGATGCCAGAGAAGCCATGCCATCTGTGGACTAACGCCCAGTTCATCTCTTATTCTGGATATACTCATCTCCTCTTTCTTGTTCAATGCTACAACTCGTTTAACAAGGCCTGATTTTGGGGGCCGTTTTTTTGTCTTCACTGATTTTGTGTGGGTGGGCTTGCCGGTGCCTGTTTTTTGGGTTGGTTTCTGCGCCTTCACTGATTTTGTGCGGGCGGGCCTGTCGATGCCTGGTTTCTGGGGTCGTTCCTTGGCCTCTAGAGATTCTGTGCGAATGGGCCTGCCGATTTTTGATATTATGTCGGTTCTACCTGTGGCCTCTAAATACCTAAAAAGGTTCTCTGTCATTGCTTTTAACTCAATAGGCCTGGCCCTGAAGAGTTCATTATCATGTTGCACTCCCACTTCTAGAGCTTTCTTTTCAATATCTTTCCCATGGGTTAACCACTGTTTTGCAAAAAGATAACCCACAACCATGGTAACCTCAGTTGGTATATTATCTATGGATTTCTTCCCAAAACCATATCTTCTTAATTTATATTGCTTATCTTTTGAACAGCTGAGAGATAAAATATCATCTAAAGCAAGTGCATATTCACCATCGATTGCCACTAGAGTTGGCAAAGCGTGATATCTTACNNTAAAAATCCAGGTTTTGTAATGACAATCTTTAAGCCTTTATGTCTGTAATTTTCTAATGTTCTTACAACAAATTCCTTAAGTTTATTTGGCTCTTCTTTGGATTCTAATTGATAAAACAACATACTCATCAGAGATATCTTTATGAGACAAGGAGCAAAGTCCGTACCCTCTTTTGTTCTCTCAGCCCAGTTAGGAAATTCAGATAATTTCTCCTTTAGTGAAGAGAAATCACCTTTTTGAAATGCCTCCTTTAATTCCCCAAAATCCCCTGGAAGGAGGTAAGCACTTGATACCATATCGCCAAGATTAGCAATAACATCTTCATATGTAGGAACGGCTCCTTTTATTCCTTCCTCTTTGGCTTGCTTACTAGGCTCCGTTGAATCTGCAGCTACACTGGGATCTAGACCATCTGGTTGAGGGCTTCCTTCGTTGCCGACTACTCTACCAGTATACTCAGCCAATAAATCCTTATAAACTTTTTTATCATCAGAATAATCTGTAAATTTTTCTAGATATTTTCTGCATTCTTTTGAGTTTATATTACAATACTTAGGGGGATGAGGTATTTTCACCGGCCTTTTTATGTTCTTCTTAGTGTCATATTCTCTTTGATGTTCAATATCATATATTTGATTTGTATAATAAGAGCAAGGGTAAAGTACGTATGCTGGAAGATGAGGATTATCTTCAATGAAATTCTTTATCTTATAAATACCAGTCTCAGAAGCAGGTTCTTTTAAGGATGTCAAAGCCCAGTAATATATGATAGCTGCAATGTTGATATCTCCATATTTCACACCTCTAATATATTGAGCCACATTGTCCTTTAGATCAAATTTAAGATGTGCTATTAATTCATGAAGGACTATTGAATATATCTCACTAGTTACAAGAGTAGATGTCTTACGGGTGTCTTTATCTTCAAGTATTATATCTTCATATCCATTCTTTAGTTGAAAAGCAATCATTCTTACAAAGGCCTTGTTTATTACCATTATCTTTTTGCCATAAAACCGTGATAAAATCTTAACGGTTTCCCTTGGGTCTGGATCAAAATCTAGTACTACTATATCTTTTCTGGTTAGCCCTGCTTTCTTTGTCAGTTCTTTAAAGATTGGATCTTGAAAAATACGAATAATATAATTGTTTAGCGCCAGCTTGTAGTACTTCCCGTTCTCATTTAAGCATTGACTATCTTCTATAATTGGGATTTCACGGAAACGAACAGGACCATCAAAAGCTATAAAATTGATCGCACTCTCATTGCCATCCTCTCTCGCCGAAGCGGAGGTTCGCTTGGAGGAAGCTTTGGGTGGTTGGATTTTAGGAGGAACTTTGCCTTCCTTGAGAAGGCGCTCTGCTACCTTGCGTAGTTTCCTAAGTGCTCCTTTCCTATACATGTAAACAGCTGAGCTAATAATCCCTAGCATTTTCTTAATTACACTCATTTTAATTTCCTCAAAATAGTGTAAATCAATTATTTCGTTTTCCCTATTAGTTAATCTTTCCCTCTTAGTTAATCTAGCTACAGCCATAATTGTGTGCACAAAGTCATTGATTTCCAAATCGACAAAATCTTTATGAGTAGATTCTAAATCTAAAACATCCTCTTCTTCTGGCTCTTCTTTATGGGCCAGAAAATCCTTTATCTTAGGCCAAATTATTTCTCCTTCTCTTTTCGCTTGAGGGAATATTTCCAATATCCAATCATATATGTCCGCATATTGAGATAATTCTGCAAGGCTTGCTACTTCATCTATATCAATCTCCAAATTACGCAATGCTTCAAGTATTTTCTTCCTTATCTCAACTTCCCTATCAAGAATAGCCTCTTCCTTAAAATCTACTTCTCTAAACGTAGCAACCTCTTCCGGTTCTTCTTGATAGGTTAGAAACGCTTTTATTTGAGGCCAGAGTTTTTTCCCTTCCTTCATTGCTTTAGGGAATATTTGCAAAATCCGAGCGTAGATATGTGCATACTTAGATAATGCTGCAAGAGACCGCACTTTGTTAATATCAATCCTCAAATTGCGCAAAGTCTCAAGTATTTCCTTCCTTATCGCAACCTTGCGGCGCGCGGTCCTTTCTTCTACATAAAGGGGTGTAAGATCAACAACCATACAAAAGGCCCTGAAATCTTTAGCTCTTACCGCCCATACAATCCCTCTTGTGGCGTCAATTCTTCTATGTAACCTTACCCCTTCCAAATCAAACCAGGGCTTTTTATATTTCATAGCAGGGCGGATATTCTTTGCCCTAAGTCTTTTCCAAATAATGTCCCTACTCTCAATAACCCTTTCCTGTAATGAACGACTTGTTATTGCAATATAATCTTTAGTAATCTTGGGAGCTATGAACGTTGCGCCAAGATAGCTCATACAGGCTTCGACTTCGCTTTCATTCACACCCCACCTATAGTATCGCTCAACCCTATATCTTTTTAATGTAAAAGGCTCCTCAGCATCTTCCAGAGTATATTCATGGGGTCTGCTTTTGTCCTTGGCTTGATACTTCTCTGGACCAGGAAATCTCTTTCTGGCCAGTTTAGCCACTCTCGCTACCCTATGCCAGGATATGCCACCATAGTATTCTTCTAACCCACCTCCTTTTGTCAATAAAATTACACCCTTACCCTTTTCGAATACTGGGATCTTAGCCTCACCCCTGAGGGTTAGACCAAAATATTCGGCAATCTTTTCTATGTCTTTCTCATAGAAGGCCCAAACCAAATTTCCCTCCTTCAATACAACCATCATAACCTTGAATGCATTCTTGCCTTTACCAATCGTGCATACCTTTTTCCTCTTTTTCTTCTTTACAATGCGTTGGATTTTTTTGTTGATTCTATTGACAATTGTCTCCTGCCTGCCGACGAAACAACCAAGATGTGGCTGGGCAACAAGAATTAATTTCTCTCCACCATAGGTTCCATCAATAACGACCGGATACCCTGTTGGCCTGAGTTCTATATTCAATTTCTTAACACGTGCCAGCTTTCTAACATCACTCTTCTTAAATGTCCAAACAAGCTGGGGTCTTAAAGCCTTACCAATACGAAACTTTGCCACAAACTGAACACGGCCTATTTTTGCCTTTCGGCCTGGTTTACATTTCTTTATTGGCGGCAAATGTGATTCAATCTTTCTAACAGTCTCCCTCTCATTCAAGAAATACTTGCCTACAATATGCTCCTTTGTTACAATTTGAACAGGGATATCATCTTTAGCGATTTTCCATTTAATATAATCAGACGATATTGCCGTAATCCCTTTTTGGTATCTTAATTCAAAAATATCAATAATAGAGTTACCTGTAATGTGGGCCATCAATCCTATTGCAAAAACGCACCATGGGCTTGAGAAAATCCCTGCCGCCAAGACAGCCACAGCTGAGATAAAGAATGGAAAAGCAATTTCTTCATACCATGTGCGTTTTTTGCCCTGCGGAGGCTCGTAATCCTGAAACATGTGCAATAGGACAAAAAGTGTTCTTATTGCAAGATAAGTGATTATGCCGCCATAGGACAACCCAAACAGCATCACCCTCTCCTCTATGGAGGGAACAATAACATTTTCAACAACCATTTTTCGTTTAACAGTTATCTTAATTCCAGCAATTCTCATTAGGTAAAAGATTGCTCTCGCAACACCCGTCAAAACGGCCTTTCCAGTTTCCGTTCCATCTTCTGCCTTGGAGGCTTGTTCTGATTCTTCGCTCAGCGAGGAGCGGTCACGACCTTCAGAACTGTCACCAGTTTCCACTTGTTGATTTTCCTTGGCAACTGAGGCTTCTATCTTTTCCATCAAAGATGAAAGATTTCCAAACATGGCCTCTTCCGAGGGGAGTTCTGTGGGTAAGTGCCTCGCAATTATCTCTTTAAGTTGCATCCAATCTAACTCCCACCTAACAGCGTTTTCGAATAACCAGCGTAGTTTAAGCCTTATCCTTTCAGAACCGAACTGACCTTTACTCTCAAATACGGGATGATGGGTTTCTTGTTTAACTTTTGCCCTAAGTACATCCTGCGCCAATTTTGTAAGCTCATTCCTTATTTCTGAGGTTGTTAAGGAGAAAACTGGTTTATTAGCTAATTTAGATCTAAGTGCCCCAGAAGTTACACCACAACGAGCAAGAAGTTTACGGATATCGGGAGGCAATTTTTTTGCTTTGTCAGATTTTCTTACAAGTTTATGTTCGGCTTCTCCAACATTTATGGTTGGCAAGTCAGCTAACAAACCTTTGTCTTTTGAAATGGTTGGTTCAGCAACTTTTGGAGCTTTGGATTCCGGGCTTTGTTCTTCCCCGTATATTAATGAATCTATTCTTCTTACCAATTGAGGATAGGAACCGGCCTTAAGTAGTATACTCTTCAATCTTTCTGATATTTCAGTAACCTCCCAAAGGAATTCTTTCTTCTCTATTACAAAATCAAGCACATCCAACATTCCTTCTACCACAGAAGATGTTAAGTTTTTATTTCGACGAGACAGTCTATTTATTAATATAAAAGATATATCAATAATATACTCAAATTGGCCTTTCACGCCCTCTACCTCAAAGTAATCTTTAAATATCAAAATGGACTTACTTAAAGCAATCTTTGCCTGAAGATGATTTCTAGATTTAATACATGAATTGGCTAGGTAATTGCATGCTATTATAATGGATGGGGCTCGGCTTCTGGCTAATTTATTATCACGGAAATCATTTAATATTGAACAGGCTTTTTCCAAGGCGGCCTGTGCCTTGGGATAGTCTTTTAATTCTTCAATATATGAATGAGCTAATTTAATGTAACGTTTAATGAAGAATTCGGATTCGTTTCTTTCCTGTTGAAGTTCGGGGAAATTCCTTAATATTGAATACAACATTGAACGGCCAGTCCTTAATGTGGCCTCCGCTCTGCGATAGTTTCCAGATTCAATATATACACCTGCCAGGCGGGCATAGCGTCCTATGACCCGCGCGGCTTTGTATCTGGCAGATTTTACATCGCGGAAACAATATAGTATTACACGGGCTTGCCTTAAGGCAGACTTTGCCCTAAGGTAGTTTTGAGGACTCCCAGAATCGATATACGAATCGAATAAGCGTTTGAAGCATGCTATAACCTGTCCAGCTTTATTTCTAACAGATTCTATATCGCGGAAATCATACAATATTGACCGGGCTTTCTTTAAGAAAGACTTTGCCCCAAGGTGGTCCTGGGAATCGATATACGAATAGAATAAGTGGGTGAAGCATCCTATGACTCGTCCGGCTTTATTACCAGCAGATTCTACGTCGCGGAAATCATACAATGTTGACCGGGCTTTCTTTAAAACAGACTTTGCCCTAAGGTAGTCTTGGGAATGGATATACGAATAGAATAAGTGGGTGAAGCATGCTATAATCTGTCCAGCTTTATTTCTAACTGATTTTATATCGCGGAAATCGTACAATATTGACCGGGCTTTCTTTAAGGCAGACTCTGCATTAAGGTAGTCTTGGGAATTAATATATGAATGGGCCAAGCGAAAGTAGACTGCCATGATGAACTTAGCTTGGTTTCTGACAGATTCAACCTCGCGGAATTCGTACAATATTTTGCAGGCTAGCTCTAAGGCATTCTCTGCCATTGAGTAGTTTTGGGAATCAATACATGAATGAGCTAAGAGATTGTACTCTTTTATCATGTCTGCGGCTTTTTTGCTTCTTTTATCAATAGCCTTTTCAGATGGCGTATGAATCTTTGAAATCACCCGTTTAATATAAGCCCTAAGAATCGAAATCTCTACTAGAGGAAACATTCCTAGCACTAACATTCCTATAAAATGGGATTTAGACCAATCTTCCACTTTTTCGTGGAACATTATTCCTCGGGCAGCAAGACGGTCGATAAGACTCTCTGATGTAGCTAACTTTACAAAGGCTTCGATAGCCCTGGGATCCAATGAAGTCTTTGGGGATGCTTTGGATGCTCGAGTAAGTTCAACAATTAATTCGTTTCGTGATGCTCTTTTTTCTAACAGGCGGGCAAATTCCTTGTAGTCAATTGTGGAAAGTGCAATAGATTGCTGGCGGGCGTCTTCAGGAGTGAATCCAGCTTCTCTCATCTTTTTATATGTTGCTCTCCCCATAACAAAATACTTTATCCCTGCCCAACCAAATAATAATCCATCAATGACTATCCACAACAATATCGGTAAACCCATTAATATTCCCGCACCTAAACCAACCAAACCACTAACTATTGCTCCCCAACCCCATCTCCTCCCCGATTTTGCTTTAAAGGCTTGGCCTTCCTTTTCTATAGGGGCGTCGTCCGGCTTGGCAGGAACTGGTTTCTCTCCGGGAGCAAGCTTAATTTCTGGCTCAGTGGCTTTTAGATATTTTGTTATTCTAATAATTATATCTTTAGTGCTTAATCCTTTAGGGCTTAACCAGTCAAATATCTTCTCTCTGTTAGAAAGAATCTTATCTGCTTTGTCCTGTCCTATCATATCTCCTAATTCAGTCTTTAACTGTCTGAAATCATCCAGACAAAGTCTCCATTCTTTTTCATATTCTGCTATCACTTCATCAATATTGCCCCTTTGTTTTACTTTTTCTACTGTTTCTCTCGCTGCTTTTTTAAGAAGCCCTCTGATCTCTACAATCCCGTTTGTAAGGTCCATTATTAGAGCTTTTATCTGTTCTTTGGATACTGGTTTTGGCTCAACTTTCATTGAGGGTGTCTCACTTCTCGGCACCTCTGGTTTTCTCTCTTTTTTTGTCGGCGACAGAGGCTTTTCTGGCTTTCGGCCCAATGGTACTGTTTCCTTTTTCTCCCTGGAAGTGATTCCCAGCCAGTCTCCAATTTTATATCTATAATAAATGCCAATAAACCCAATAATGCTTAGCATTACAAGTATGACCCACCAGCTGACACCAAATAATCCCGCCCGCATCAGTGATGACCTTTGCGCAACAGGCACGGAACCTATTATCAAAGTATAGATATATCGCCCAAAAATGAGCGATAAAAGGATGCTTGTAGGTTTATCGAATGGTCCTGGCTTCTTATTAAGCTTAGATTCTCTTTCCTTTTCTAAGATTTTTCTTTTTCGTTCTTCCGTACTGATAAAGTGCTCTTTATATATGGCATCAGCTGCTTTACCCAAATCCTCATTAAGTTTATTGAACGCATCATCAAACCAAACTCTTTCATTCAAATATCTAACCCATCCTGCAATATCCCCTCGAACTGATTCACCCGACTCAACCCCGAGATGAGCGCCAAAAAGCTCTCGGCAAATTCTATTTGCCTCCAGCATATGAACGGGTGCTCCCTTGTCTCTATATTTTTCCATCTTTCTATAACTAGCAGGACCAGACAGGATACTGGCGAGTATGAATCCCCGTAATTCTGTGGGTGAATATCTAATTCCGTTAATTAGTTCTTCTATTGTTATTATTGTCACCCCTAATACATCCTGTCTTCCCTCTTCTTCAAATAATTGATTCAAACGACTATCAGGTTTTAGTATCAACCGTGCTATTTCTCTCAGCTCGCCGGGTTTTTTATCGTATACCCTTCGACCTAACATTCTCTCAGCGAAATATAGGGTATCAGAGAGGCTAAGTGCCATCTCTAAATTTGATTGTCTAAACTGGACCCTTGTAGCCTCATAATCCTCTGTTCCAAAGGTTCGAAAACGAATCCAATCAGATAAGCCCGCGAGACTTGTAGCGAATCGCGATATATCATATCTGTGATTTCTTCGATAAGCAGACATGGTTTTACAACTATCCTGGTGTGCCTCTCTTAACTCCTTTTCTCTCTCATTGGATACTGTTACATAATTTGCTTCACCTAATTGAGCGCCAAAACTTCCCGCCTTCATATCCACTATATACATAGGAATAGTGCGTCCAGAATGAGTAGTCACCATTCCTTCATCAATGATATTACCCCAGACAAAACCGCCTCCCTGTGCTGGTTTCATCAAAATTTTTATAGGGATTGAAATATGCTCCATGAGTCTTTCGCCTAATTCTTGTAGGCGCCACCCCTCAACTAGGGCACGATCTCTTTCAGACAGAAGGTCTGACACATCTAAGTCTAGCCCCCTGGGTTTTACAAAATTCTCTACCCATTTCCTGACGTGCTTAACCTTTAGCCTTCTCTTAGCCATTTTCTCTCTCATGCCTGTCAGCGACTCCAAGAGCCTCACTAATTCCTCAGCTAATTCCGGATCTCTGATAGCTCCCTCTATATGAGGACGAATGCTCTCTGAAGCGACCTCTTCTGTCTGAATGGCATCAGTAGGAGCAGGTGCTTCTGTTGGGACTACCTGTTCTCCACCCAAATATGTAAACGCCTGTCTGAGTCTCTCTATCTCATCCTCGCTAAGCACATCCTCAAGAGTCTTCACCAATAAATCAAATGCTCTCTCATCCGGTATAACCATTTGAAACCTTAGCGGAACCACTTCTCTGTTTAAAATTGCCTTCTTCGCCTTTTCCAATATTTCAGCAGATCTATCCCCTTCCATAAAAATCTTATAGAAGATTCTGCGATTATTTTCATCATCTCTAGCAGTCACGAATACTATCTCCCCATATTCTTCATCACCAATTTTAATAGGAGCAGTGAACTTAATCTTATGTTCGTGTCTCCAGTCAATTCTCGTTCTCCCTGGAGCAAGTCCATCTCCTCTAAACACGGCTTCTATAATATACTCTGCTGGAATCACTGTCCTGAAACCAAGCTCCTTAACAAATTCCAATTCCTTCCTTGTCAAGGGTTTACACCTCAAGGCCAGTTTTTTAGGTTGATCAGCACACTCCCATTCCAGTACAGCATTTACCAACTCAATACCAAAATCGACTAAATCACAGGATGAGATATCAATCTCCTCTTTAGTTATGACTGGCATTCTGGCAAGCTCATCAATGGAGATATTTTCAAATCTGCCTTCAAACATACCCAGTTCAGCTTGAAGAAATAGTACTGTTTGCCAATCAAGCTTAAATCCTGGTGAAAAGCCACGTTCAACTAAAAATCTGGCTAGTCTTACATAATCATTATGAATTTTTCTTTTCTCTTCTTCATAAAGTTTCCTGTGTGTGTGGGTTTTTACTAGGAGCCCTATATATCCATCAATGCTTGTCCACCCACGAAGCACACCCATATCAATGCGCGGATCATCTATATCAGAATGTTCCATTTTTTTGTCAACAAAATAGAACGGAGTGCCAATGGCTATCCTATTGCCTTCAATTGATACATTGAAAATAACATCATATCCACATTTGAAAATAAAACTATCTTTGCCAAATTTTGCTATTGCTTTATCTATATCTTCACCGCTTATCCCTCTACCATTTAAGATTACCTTTTCTATTGCACTCGGAGGAACAGGTTCAGCCTTAGCTTCTTCTGGGGCCTCAGGTAGTCTGGCCTTTCTTTCACGGTATTCTCGCAAAATCATTACTCCAGAATGAATTACAAATGGTGGAAGTAACAGCCATGGAGACATAACTAAGAGTGCAGGAATAAGTGTTATGGGTGCGACTATTGCTACAAAAGTAGCAAAACGTTGGTCTTTCTCTTCATGAAGTTTTACGAAGATAAAGCCTAATATTATGCTCGCAACTGCGTAGCCAGCTATCCCTAACCATAATGAATAATTCGAGCTCAATGTATGGACAACCCATAATGGTATAACCCTGAAAATCCCTTCTTCTAAAGCAGGTCCAACCAAACATTTATATAACCAAGTCTCACCAAATGCGCCAAACAGTTTCTGTAAGCGTTTAATGAGGGCTGCAGGTCGTTCTTCTAAGGGTCTGGGTGAACCAAGATAGGCGGCTTCTTTATCCACCTTTTCACCTCTATATCCGTATTTACCTACTAAATTTACCCATCTTGAGCCCCCTACAAAAATGGGCTTACTATATGTATCTCCATGTCTCACAATTAAAAGCATCTCTTGGCCAGTGCGTAGAACCCTCTGAACTCTCTCAGTCCTTACAGGAATCAGCAATCTTCCACCATCTTCGCTTAATTGCTCTAATATAGTATCTGGAACAATCGTCCCAGGTTTTTCTGGAGCTCCTGCAGTATAAATAATAATATCGAATTTTTCTTGTTTTGCCTGTTCAGGTAATCCACCACTACCATCTCCTACATAATATGTAATATTCTTGATACCTAAATTATCACAGGTCCTTTTAGCTTCTCGAGATAAATCTTCGTATATATCAACGGTATACACTTCTTCAGTCATTTCTGCTAACACTGCTGTCTGATAACCACTACCTGTGCCAACCACAAGGGCCCTATCAGTCTCTTTGGGATTCACTATCGCAGTCAACCATTGGACAAAATTAGACTGGGAGATAGTCTGACCATGACCCATTAGGATAGGCAAAGCGCTATCCAGCCAGGTCCAGGGTTTGGCAAGCTTTGACAAGAAAGCACAGCGGGGAAGCTTCTTCATAACTTCATTTGTCTTTTCAAGAATTTCCCTGAACCTATCGTGTAACACCGATGGCTCAGTTCCATCTTCATAATATTCTTTGAATGCATTTTGAATCATTATAGATTTTTTATCATCTTGTAAATCTTCTTCCATCCCTTTGCCTAATACCTCACAAAACTGTTCATGTACAGGGTCTTCAAGCAGCGCTTCTAAATCTTCTTTTTGCCAACGGAAAGAAGCAAACTTTTCTTCCAGAGCATGTCGTATCCCCATTTCTAATTCGCGGTCGCGATTATAATACCCTTTTCTAAGATTCTCATATAGAGAATGAAAGAGCAGATAAGCAAAGTGGTTGTTTTCACCTATTACCTGTAAAGCCTTCTTTGGAACAAAACCAGCCAAGATAATAGATAATCTATTCAGTAACGCAAAATCTTCCCCCGTATAACTCTCCGTTCTACCCGAAGCAAGAATCCTTTCTACTACATTTTCTCTTTTATCTTCATCTATCCGAGATAAATCCAGGTTACGACCTTCTACAAAGTACTCAAATATTCTATATACATCTGCCCTTTCTTCATCCGAACTTGCACTTAATAGCCTATTGCATATATCCAGTGTAGCCACCGACTTCTCTTCTCCCTTCGTTAATCCGTTGTAATCCTGCATACAAGTAATACGAATTCTATCTCTAAGCTCAGCACTCTTCACACGGTCAACATCTGTCATTCCCTCTTTTGATAATAGATGAATTAACCCAAGAGAATTGTTTCTAACCAAGAAGAAGGCTGAAGCCACATATAATCTATCGTCCGGACTCTTTGTTGAATCCTTCACAAACCTAACCATGTTAGACTCTAAATCATCACCCTTTAGGTACTGGCTATTTCGCAAGACTTCGGAGATACTGCAATATACCCTTGATAAAATGTTTATAACTTCGAACCTGTCGGATAATTCCTCATATAGTCTTTTTTCCTCCTTAGTTTCTATATATCTTTCTACATCATTAATAACCCTTGTTGTGATAAAACGAACTTGATTCAATCTTTTCCTATCTCCAGGGCTTAAAATCACTCCGCTAAGCCTATTTATCTCTATGAGATTATTTAAGATTATCTGCTGTGCATTTATTACCTGCGGGCTTT
>JABAOF010023792.1_pt1 | contig 13728 bp, 15 predicted proteins | sample 7062171 | NCBI WGS metagenome assembly JABAOF01 (sample SAMN14538628, study PRJNA623070) | marine sediment metagenome | biome: marine biome [ENVO:00000428]; feature: marine pelagic biome [ENVO:01000023]; material: deep marine sediment [ENVO:00002113] | place: India: Gulf of Khambhat ...
CGGAAAGAGGCTCACAAAAGCGCTGCTCGATGATAAAATGTCCCGAGACTACCTGGATGATGTTGATGAGTTCAAATCGATAAAGGGTACGTGTGAGATCAATATGGAGGTAAATTGGAAAGGGTCAAAAGGTTAAACGAGGAAACCATAAACAAGATAGCGGCAGGGGAGGTCATAGACCGGCCGGCTTCGGTACTCAAAGACCCCTCGGGGAAAACTCCCTCGACGCGGCCGCCTCTCGCATTTCAATCAATATTGCAGACGCTGGGCTCTCACTCATAGAGGTTTCCGATAACGGGAGGGGTATGGAGCCGGGAGACCTTCGACTTGCCCTTCTCCGGCATACGACGAGCAAGATAGAGGATGTCAGGGACCTTTTATCAATAACCTCCTTCGGTTTCCGGGGAGAGGCCCTGGCATCGATTGCATCGGTGTCGAAGATGGAAATTGTCTCGATACCCAAGGGAAGGGACGAAGGTATCGAGATTATCGCAGATGGAGGAAAGATCGTCGGGGAGAGGCCCGTTACGGGAGACTGTGGTACCGTTGTGAAAGTGAGGGATCTCTTTTTCAACACTCCGGCGAGAAAAAAATTTCTCAAGAGCAGAAAAGTCGAGCAGACCAGTCTCAAATCGGTTTTTTGGGACCTCGCCATACCCTGCACGGGAGTCGATTTTATTTATAGGAGCGATAGCTCGGATTTGACAACGGTTCCGGCTGATGTTGCTATCTTCGCCCGTGTTCGTCTCAGGGAGAGCGAGATCGGGGATAGCCTTCAGGATTTTAGCGAGGTGAGCCCCTATTTTGCCATTTCGGGGCTCGTTTCTTTTCCGGTCAAAACCTTCGCGAGGACAAACAGAATCTTCGTATTCGTAAACAGGCGGGCCATCAAAGACTCCATGTGCGTTGGTGCAGTCAAGGAAGGCATGAGAGGCTTGATCCCTGAAAACAGNNTCAACGTTCATCCTGCGAAAAGAGAGGTTCGATTCAGATTCAGGAAAGAGCTGTTCGAGTTGATCAGGTATTCGGTGAGGAACCTGTTTGTCGGTGGCGTTTGGAGGGATGAAGGTGTAGAGGACTCACCGGTTTCGGCCGATTTCTGGGTTCCGCGCGATAGAGATGGGATGGGGATATTTCGTGGTAAGGCACCAGGTGAAACCCCTTTCGAGGGCGGTATCGGTCCCTCTTCCCGATCCGTAACAGAGGCGGGGGAATCACATGAACTTTTCATCTCACCGGGATCCTTCTCCCGTATGAAAATCGTGGGACAGGTGCTGGGAAATTACCTTCTCCTGGACGGCGGGGATGAGCTGTTTTTCCTCGACATTCATGCAGCATCGGAGCGTATAAATTACGGGAAGGTGCAGAAGGATTTCAAACATTGGCTGGAGAGCCCCGAACACCTTCTCATTTCTGTCGATATTCCGGAGGAGCNNTTGGGCTATCGCGTCGACCTCCAAGATGGCGTGGTTCAAATTCAAGCAGTGCCGTTATATCTCAAGGGGATCGACCCCCTGTCCGTCGTTGAAGACATACTCGATATGATCGAGGGTGGATCAATCGATGCAACCGCTGAGCCGAAAAGAGTTTTGGATGACCTCATGGCCAGGATGGCCTGTCACACCTCGCTGCGAGGGACTCGCAGAATCCCGGAAGGGGAGCTCAGATATCTTCTCGATGATCTTGCGCGTGCCGGTTACAGCCAGACCTGCCCCCATGGAAGACCGGTATTTATAAAAGTTACCAGGGGGGATTTGCATAAACTTTTCGGGAGGACCTGAAGTTCCACAAATGGAAAAGAAGGTGGTCATTATCGGGGGGCCGACCGCATCGGGAAAGAGCGCATTGGCGCTCTCCCTCGCAGAGAGATTTCCTCTCGAAATCGTGAATTTCGATTCTTTACAGGTTTACCGTTACATGAACATAGGCACGGCGAAACCGTCCCCCGGTGTGAGGAGTTCCATTCCCCACCATCTCTATGATATTAGAAATCCTGATGAGGCCTTTTCGGCTGCAGAATATGTGCGTGAGGCATCAGAGTCCGTCAGGGAAATTTATGAAAGAGGCAAGATTCCTCTCTTCGTCGGGGGAACGGGGTTGTACATAAGAAGCTTTCTTCTGGGCCTCGATGCTCTTCCCTCATCGGATTCAGTGAGAGCGGATCTGTTGATTCGGGCGGAAAGAGAAGGATGGGAAAACCTCTACCAAGAGGTGAAAGAAAAAGATCCCGAGTTTGCAAGAGGCGTTTCTCCGAACGACAGAATCAGAATCATCCGCGCCCTCGAGGTCATGATGATCTCGGGAAATAGATATTCGTCACAGAGGAATACGTGGAGAAAAAGAGCAAAAAAGTTTGTCGATCTCTTTCTCGTTCTGTCGCCGGAAAGGGTATGGCTGTACGAGAGGATAAATACGAGAGTTGAGAAGATGTTCGCTGATGGTTTCGTCGAAGAGGTAAACGGCTTGCTGGAAATGGGCTACTCTTCCGAACTCAGGCCGATGCGGGCCCTCGGTTATCGCCAGGTCGTCGGGTTCTTGAGGGGCGAAAAGGATTTTACCCAAACGATCGAAACCGTGAAGAGGCACACGAGGCACTATGCTAAAAGACAGTTGACCTGGTTTAGAAAAGAGGATGCGCAGTGGGTCGAGCCTCTGGAAGAACAAAAAATAAGTAAACTTGTCGAAACATTTTTGATATGATTTTCTCTCCTGGATGAGCAAAATCCTGATTTTGAGGGAAATATGATTGGACAGTATCTGGACTTTGAGAGACCGATCGTGGAACTCGAAAACAAGCTTGAACAGCTGAAGTCTTCGGATGATTACGGGTCTAAAGCGGTTGTCGAGGAAATCAAGAAGCTCGAACGGAAGATCGGGAAAATAAAAAAAGAGATTTTCTCGAACCTCTCGAGATGGCAGAAAACTCTTCTTGCCAGACACCCATCGAGACCATACATGCTCGATTACGTAAAGCTGATATGCAAGAACTTTATTGAAATCCACGGTGACAGGGCCTTTATGGATGACGCGGCAATCGTGACGGGATTTGCCGAAATCGATGGGCAGAAGGTAGTCTTGATAGGGCAACAGAAGGGGAGGACGACGCACGAGAAGTTGCACAGAAACTTCGGCATGGCACATCCGGAGGGGTACAGGAAGGCTCTCAGAGTGATGAAATTGGCGGAGAAATTTCACCTGCCGATCATCAGTTTCGTCGATACTCCCGGTGCCTATCCCGGGCTTGAGGCTGAAGAGAGAGGGCAGGCAGAGGCAATAGCGAAAAATCTCATAAAGATGGCCGGGCTTGCTGCTCCTATCATCGTAGCGGTGATCGGTGAGGGAGGCTCAGGGGGAGCGCTTGCCATCGGTATAGGAGATATCGTCATGATGATGGAATACGCCATATATTCCGTCATTTCGCCGGAAGGATGTGCATCGATCCTTTGGAAAGATGCCGGAAAGGGCGAGATCGCTGCTGATATTATGAAGATAACCGCGCCGGATCTGAAAAGTTTCGATATAGTCGACGTGATCGTACCGGAACCTGAGGGGGGGGCGCACCGGGACCCCGAAGAGGCAGCGAATTTATTGAAAGAGCATCTCCTCGCCGCCCTTCAAGAAGTGAATTCGCTGAGCATAGAGGAGCTTTTGGAAAGGAGATACGAGAAATACAGAAAAATGGGAGAAAACAAGAGCCAGACGAAATGAGTTCTTGGACTGAAGTTCTCACACAGTATAGAAATGAGATCGACGAATTAGACAGACAAATTCTGGATATTCTCAACAAAAGGGCAGAGATTGCCAGGGCTGTTGGAGATTTAAAAAAGAAACACGATCTCAGAGTGTACGTTCCCGAGAGGGAAGCGGAGATACTGGAGAGCCTCAGCAAGTTGAACAGAGGGCCGTTTCCCACAGATGCCGTGCGGACGATATTCAGAGAGATAATCTCGGCATCCATATCTCTGGAAAAACAGATGCGCGTCTGTTTCCTCGGGCCAAAAGCGACCTTCACGCACATGGCCTGTATCAAACAGTTCGGGGAGAGCGCGGAACTCGTCCCCGTAATAAACGTTGCGGAAGTTTTCGAGTCCGTTGAGCGAGAGAATGTGGAGTTCGGTGTGGTGCCCATTGAAAACACCACTGAGGGGATAGTCAGCAATACCCTCGACATGTTCGTGGAGCACAATATCAATATNNGTAACAGGTGAGGTGGATCATTTAAAGAGAGTCTATTCCCACCCTCACGCGATCGCCCAATGCAGAAATTGGCTGGAAAAAAACATGAGGGACATTCCTGTATTCCATGTTGACAGCACAGCGAAGGCTGCCGAACTTGCTTCTGAAGATCCATCGTCGTCTGCTATCGCAGCAGAGGTTGCCGGCAAGATATACGGGCTTAAGGTTATCAAGAAAAATATTCAGGACAATATTTACAATTTCACAAGGTTCATAATAATTGGTAAAATAACTCCGGAAAAAACGGAGTGGGATAAGACGTCCATAATTTTCTCCGTTAAGGATGAGGTGGGAGCCCTGTACAAAATTCTCGCGCCATTTTCTAAATATGGAATAAACTTAACGAAGATTGAGTCGAGGCCGGTCAAGAAGAGAGCCTGGGAGTATCTTTTTTTCCTCGATATGGAGGGACATATCACAGACCTGAACATCTCATCCGCCATAAACGAGATGAGAATTCTCTGCGACTTTTTCAAGCTTCTCGGTTCCTATCCCCGCGCTGCATGATGCGGGGAATCTTCATAATACTCTATAAAAATCCTGGAAAACATCCTGAAAACCAGCGTGGTTGTGATCGATATTTGCAGAAGGAGGGAGTGAAATGATCATCGTTTTAAAACCCGGTGCAACGGAAAAGGAAATAGAAAGTGTGGAAAACAAGGTGAGGGACTCAGGCCTGCAGGTTCATCTTTCGAAAGGTGTCGAGAGAACCATAATAGGAGCTATCGGGGACGAACGTAAAGTTGATGCGGCGTTTTTCGAAGTAATGGATTGCGTCGAGAAAGTCATGCCGATTTTGAAGCCCTTCAAGCTTGTCAGCCGAGAGTTTAAGCAGGATAACACGGTCTTGGAGATAAGGGATAAGGTCTTGGGAGGGGACAGGGTGGTTGTTTTTGCCGGCCCCTGTTCTGTAGAAGGTCGGGACATGATGCTTGACATAGCCGATGAGGTGAAAAGGTCAGGCGCCACGTTTTTAAGAGGGGGGGCGTTCAAACCCAGGACCTCCCCATACAGTTTTCAAGGACTTGGCGTAGAAGGTTTGAAGATACTGGCGGAAGCGAGGGAGAGGACAGGTCTGCCCGTAGCGACGGAGCTGATGGATACGCGGGACATCGATCTGCTCGTTGAGTATGCTGATATCATTCAGATTGGCGCACGGAACATGCAAAATTTCAAGCTTCTGACCGAAGTTGGCAAGTCGGATAAACCGGTCATATTAAAAAGGGGTATGAGCGCAACCGTTCATGAACTGCTCATGTCTGCCGAGTACATTGCCTCCCAAGGCAATGCAAATATCATACTCTGTGAGAGGGGAATACGGACCTTTGAAACGGCAACGCGGAACACTTTTGACATAAGCGCATTGCCGGTGCTGAAACAGTTAACACATCTGCCGGTAATCGCCGACCCGTCCCATGCAGCCGGAAAATCTGAACTCGTTCAGGATCTTGCCGCGGCAGCCGTTGCGGCAGGAGCAGACGGCATTATGGTCGAGGTGCACAACAATCCGGAAGCTGCACTCTCGGACGGGCCGCAATCACTGAAACCGGAACGGTTTGCTTCAATGATGAAAAGAATCGGTGCCGTTTCGGCGGCTGTCGGCAGGGGGATTTAGCTGTGAGAAAGTTGCGCGTAGGAATCTACGGACTCGGTCTGATCGGGGGGTCCCTCGTGAAGGCACTCTCGAAATGGCAATCGGAAATTACGCTCCTTGGATATGACAGGAACAGAAAGAGGCTCAATATGGCATTGTCGGAGGGAACCGTAACGGAAGTTTTGAAGGGTACACATTATCGCGATGTCGATGTTGTCTTTCTTGCCATTCCGGTATCACGAAGCAGGGATGTTGCGAAACGTATTATCTCGAAATTGGAAAAAGAGGCGATCCTCACCGACTGCGGAAGTGTCAAGAAGCCGATTTGTGATGCATTGGGACACCACACAAAGGGGCCGTTTTTCATAGGAGGGCACCCCATTGCAGGGACGGAAAAGTCCGGTTATGAGAGCAGCTNNTTTTTTTAACTCCTCATTGTGAAATTCCAAAAAAAAAAGATTGGCCTGGTAAAACATTTATGGAAGTTGACAGGAGCGCGCGTGCTGGAAGTTGACGCAGATTACCATGACCACGTTTTCGCTTTCGTATCACACCTGCCGCACATCGTGGCCTACTCACTCGTTCATGCTGTCGCAACCTTCGATTCAAAGCTGCCCCTCGGGTATTCTGCCGGCGGCTTTAAGGATTTCACGAGAATAGCCTCTTCCGACCCGGACATGTGGTCAGAAATCATGATCGAAAACAAAAGAGAAATTGTTATGGCCTTTAGACATTTTAAAAAAAATCTTTCAGAGCTCGAATCCTTGATCAAGCGAGAGGACTCCGCGGGGATGAAAAAATACTTCAAGCTCTCTAAGAGAAAGAGGGATTCAATTTAAATGAGGAGGGCCGAAAAAAGTTTCAGGGGGGAGTTATCCCTTCCCGGTGACAAATCCATCAGCCATCGGGTGTTCATCCTGTCCTCGTTAGCTCACGGAACGTCGCGAGTCAAGAATTTGCTCCTTTCGGAAGATGTGATGATGACGAGAAAGATTATGGAATCTGTAGGGCTGGAAATTCACGGAGCAGGAATGGAGATCAGGCTCCATGGAAAGGGACCAGAGAGCCTCACTGAACCGGCAGACGTACTTTACGCAGGCAATTCCGGAACTACGATGAGAATCGGGTCGGGATTACTTGCGACAATAGACGGGCTCTCGGTAATTACGGGTGACAGGTACCTGCGCAGACGCCCGATGGACAGAATTGCCCTTCCTCTTTCACAAATGGGGGCAACCGTGATGGGGAGAAACGGCGGACGGTATCCCCCGTTGGTCATTCGGGGGGGAAAGCTCAAATCAATAAAGTATGAGATGCCAACCCCCAGCGCACAGGTTAAGTCGGCAATTCTCGTGGCGGCAGCTGCGGGAGATGTTGCAGCAGCTGTGAAAGAGCCGTTACCCACGCGTGACCACACAGAACGGATGCTGATCAATATGGGGGCGAAAGTTTCAAGGGAGGGTGGTTGGATAACGTATGAACCGGGGGATGAACTGGGGCCTCTCGATATGGCTGTGCCCGCGGATTTTTCCTCAGCGGCCTTTTTTATCGTAGGGGCAACCATTACTTCGGGCTCCGAAATCCTTCTGAAAAACATCCTCGTTAACCCCCTGCGAAACGGGTTGTTGCGCGTTCTGGAAAGGATGGGAGCAAAGGTTCAGCTCATCAACCGCCACGTTGTCTCGGGGGAGGAGACTGCCGATATGATCGTAAAGTCTTCAGAGTTGAAAGGCACTGCGGTTGAGCGGAACGAAATACCACTGCTTATCGACGAGGTTCCCATACTGGCTGTCGCCGCTGCGTTCGCCTCGGGCATTACGGAAATACGGGGTGCTGGGGAGCTTCGGGTCAAGGAGTCGGATCGGATAGCGTCTATGACATCGCAGCTCGCGAAACTGGGAGTGAAGATAGAAGAACTTCCAGACGGAATGGTCATAGAAGGAAGCAGGGGTGGTTTCAGAGATGGGGAAGTGTCCAGTTTCGGGGACCATAGAATTGCAATGGCACTTGAGATATTTGCGCAGAGCGCTGGGATTGAAGCAAGACTCGACGACAGAGATTGTATTTCCACGTCCTTTCCTGATTTTTATGAGAAGCTGAGGGGACTTTTGTCGTGAATCGAAAGCCTGTCATTGCCATAGATGGACCACCGGGATCAGGCAAGACAACCGTATCGAAGCTGATCGCTGAAAAGCTGGGATATAAACGGATCGACACGGGAGCGATGTATCGGGCAGCTGCTCTTGTCGCAAAGAGAGCCGGGGTCGAGTTTGTTGACGAAGAGGTCATTGCAAAACTTCTCGGTGATCTGACGATTGATTTCGCCATCGTTCCTGGAGGGCAGAGGATTTTAGTTGGCGGCATCGACCTTGAGGACCAGATTCGCTCGGAAGAAGTTGGCAAGTGGGCTTCAGATATCTCGAAAGTTCAGGCGGCAAGGAAGATTCTCCTGAAGAAGCAGAAAATGATGGGTGCTCAGGGTGGCGTGGTTTGCGAGGGAAGAGATGCGACAACCGTCATATTTCCCGACGCCGAGTTCAGATATTTCCTCGATGCATCAGCATACAAAAGGGCGGAACGAAGATACCGGGAGCTGGTTTCCGCTGGAGCAAATCCTGCGTTCAAAGACGTGTTCGAAGATATGATTCGACGGGATATTCAGGACTGCACGAGGGACAATTCCCCTCTCTGCCTCGCTCATGGAGTAAACTATTTGGATACGACCACGCTTTCGCCAGATGAGGTTGCCAGGATTATCCTGAAGGAAGTGAAAAAAAATGGAGGGTAGTTCCATCAAGGGTGTAGAAAAAATTATCGTCGCAAAAAGTGCAGGTTTTTGCTTCGGAGTGAAGAGGGCGATAAAGATGGCCTTCGAGACGTGCCGCGACGAAAACAGCGAAGAGATCTATACCCTCGGACAGATAATTCACAACCCCCAGGTTGTTGAACAGCTCGAAGAACGGGGTGTCACCCTCGTAGATTCCGTTGAGGACATTTCATGCGGGACCCTGATAATCAGGTCTCACGGTTTGACAAGAGACGAGAAGGATATGTTACGGGGAAAGGACATCAGGGTTGTGGATGCCACCTGCCCATTTGTTACGAAGGCCCAGGAATATGCCACATACCTGGCAAAAGAAGGCTATACGGTGATCATACTGGGCGATAGAGACCATCCCGAGGTAAAGAGCATAAGGAGTTTCGTGGAGGACGTGGGAGATGTCATTACCGATCTCGAGGAAATAAGGAATGCAAAAAAGAGGAAGAAGGCGGGCATTGTTGCCCAGACAACTCAGACCTATGAGAACCTTATCAAATGGGTAAGCGTTTCCCTTGAAGTGTTTCAGGAGGTGAGAGTCTTTAACACCATCTGCAGCGCAACCACGGTAAGGCAGAGGGAAACGGTCGAGATCGCCAAAAACGTGGATGCGATGATCATAATAGGGGGTTTCAACAGCGCCAACACGAAGAGGCTCGCGGAGCTTGCGTCGAAATGGAACGATCGGGTGTATCATATCGAACGGGCTGAGGAATTGCGAGACGATATGATGGCAGGGATTCTAGTGATCGGTGTGTCCGCCGGCGCATCAACACCCGATTGGGCCATCTCGGAACTGATCGAACACATCAAGAAGGGATGGGGGGTGGACCGTATTCTGGTAGTGCGTGGGCTTTAGTTTTTTTGTTATAGTAAATTATATATTTTCGTATTAATAAGACTTGAACGGTTATATCCTTGTGATGTAGCAATATATGAGTGTGGTCATTCAAAGGGCGGGAGGAATGTAAACCAATGGATTCCAACAATTCCACGGGTCAAAACAGCGATGAAATAAATGATAGTGGGGAAGTAAAAGCACCCGGTGAAGGAGAAGAAGAGAATTTTTCATCCCTTTTTGAGAAAAGCCTCGCATCCCTCGAGACGGGCGGAATCGTTACAGGGAAGGTCATGGCTATTTTGAGTGACATGGTCGCCGTCGACATTAAATACAAAACGGAAGGGTTTTTTCCCGTAGCTGAAGCGACGGATGAAAAAGGAAACGTCACCCTCAGGGAGGGCGATGAAGTTCTCGTGTTGGTAGAGAGGATCGATTCAAGATCAGGAATGGTAATATTATCCAAGGAGAAGGCCGACAAGACGAAACTATGGGATGACCTCCAAAAAGGATACGAGGATGGAACGTTTGTAAAGGGAACCATCAGGAACAAAGTAAAAGGAGGATTCGAAGTCGACATCGGGTCGAAAGCTTTTTTGCCCGGTTCCCAGGCCGATACACGACAGGTGAAAAACCCGGATAGCCTGATAGGAATTGAGGATAAATTTAAAATACTGAAATTCAGCCGGCAGAAAATGAACATCGTTGTATCCCGGAGAGCCTATCTCGAAGAGGTGCTTCGCAACAAAAGAGAAGAGCTTATCAGAACACTGAAAGAAGGAGACATTATTGAAGGCAGGGTAAAGAACATCACCGATTACGGAGTATTCATCGACCTGGGTGGTCTGGATGGCCTCATGCATATCACCGATATAAGTTTCGGGAAAATTTCTCATCCCTCGGAAGTTGTCAAGGTGGGTGATGAGATAAAAGTCAAGGTGATCAGGTTTGACAAGGAAAAAAGAAGGGTTTCATTAGGATTGAAACAGCTCCGTCCAGATCCCTGGAGCCTCGTGAAGGAAAAGTACGGAGAGGGGGATAAACTCTACGGTGTTGTCACAAATATAACGAAGTACGGTGCGTTTATAGAGATAGAGGAAGGTGTGGAAGGGCTCCTCCACATTTCAGAGATGTCGTGGAGTAAAAATCTGAAGAGCCCCGGTGATATCCTTTCCATAGGTGACCGGGTTGAGGTTGTGGCACTGAAAATCGATGAAAAGATGAGAAAAATTTCACTGGGACTCAAGCAGTTGTCGCCGAACCCCTGGGACATCATCAAGGAAAAGTTTCCCGAAGGGTCCATCGTAGACGGGAAAGTGAAAAACCTGACGGACTTTGGTATTTTCGTTGAACTGGGGGAGGAGATAGACGGCCTCGTGCACATCTCGGATCTCTCCTGGAATCAGCGCATCAAACATCCCGCTGAGATGTACAGAAAAGGAGACAAGCTCAAGGTCAGGGTCCTGAAGATAAATCAAGACAATCAGAAATTCTCCCTGGGGATAAAGCAGCTCAAGGAAGATCCCTGGTTTGATATTCAGGAAAGGTACAAAAAGGGCGGATTGGTTACGGGGAGAGTGACGAGCATCGCAGATTTCGGCGCTTTCATCGAACTCGAAGAGGGAATCGAGGGGTTGGTCCATCTCACGGAGATCTCTGAAGAAAAACCCNNATGTGGTAACCGCTTTAATCACGGGAGCTGACCCCCACAAAAGAAAAATATCTCTGAGCATCAAGCTCTACCAGAAGAGGCTTGAGAAAAAAGAGATAGAGGCATACATAAATAAAGACGACGATAACATCTCGGTCCTGGGGGAGGCGCTCAAGGAGAAGTTAAAACTGAAAGAGGATAACAACTGAAGGGAAGAATGAACGCACAAGAGAGAAGACTCAGAAAGAGATCTCCGCTTCTGAGAGGATGTCTCATCCTTCTCGCCGTTATTGCCGGTTTTCTCATATTAATGAAACTGGTCGGCAAGGTAGGAGGGAAGCTGTCCGGCATCGAAAACGTGGGTGTTGTGAAGATAGAGGGTATAATCACTGACTCCGCAACGATAAATGAATCTATCAGAAGATTCGCCAAAGACGAGAACATCAAAGCCATTGTTTTGAGAATTAATTCCCCCGGGGGCGGTGTGGGACCCTCGCAGGAAATCTATGAAGAGGTGAAAAAACTGAGGGACAAGAAAGTAGTGGTGGCGTCGATAGGAGCCGTGGGAGCATCGGGAGGATACTATATCGCTTGCGGTGCCGATAAAATAGTTGCGAACCCCGGCTCCATAACCGGGAGCATTGGCGTCATAATGGAATTTTTAAACTTGAAGGAACTGATAGAGAAACTGGGTATGAAAGGTATGGTGGTGAAAAGCGGGCCCCTGAAAGATGTTGGAAACCCGCTGAGGGATATGACCGAAGAGGAGAGGGAGCTGTTAAAGACGCTCATCGATAATATACACTACCAATTTGTCGATGCAGTGGCAGATGGTCGAAAACTCGAGCGATCGAAGGTAGAGATCATAGCCGATGGGCGAATCTTTTCCGGGGAGCAGGCAAAGGAACTGGGCCTCGTCGACATTCTCGGTAATTTTTACGATGCGATCGATGTGTCGGCCAAAATCAGCGGCATTAAAGGAGAGCCTCGCCTCGTTTATCCCCCGAAGAAGAAAATTTCCATAATTGATTTGATTAAGGATGAAACGAAAAGTATAATCGAGAAGGTATTATTACAGGTGATTTTTCCCACATATGCAACTAATTAAAGGGAGGAGAAAATGACAAAGAGCGATCTTGTTGAAAAGCTTGCAGAGAAAATCGATTATTTGACAAAAAAGGACTGTGACATAATCATCGACACCATTTTTGATAATATGAAAGAGGCGCTCAGGAAGGAGGATAAGATCGAAATTAGAGGGTTTGGTAGCTTCACGATAAGGGTGAGGAAGGCGAAGGAGGGTCGAAATCCGAAGACGGGCGAAAAGGTCTTTATCCCTCAGAAAAAGATACCTTTCTTCAAAGTGGGCAAAGAATTACGGGAGATGCTGAACAGGGATTAGGGAATGGGGATGGAGAGATTGTACACGCCATGGAGACTCGAATACGTCAAGAATTCGTCCAGGGGAATGCAGCACTGCATATTTTGTATAAAGGATGAAAGCGATAAGAATCGCGAACAATTCGTTCTCAGGATTTCGGATAATACGATGGTCATGTGTAACCGCTATCCTTACACAAGCGGGCACCTCCTCATTGCCCCGAGGGAGCATACCGCCGACTTTTCCCGTCTTAAGAGCGATGTGGTTTGGGAAATAATGAGGCTTCTTCAGGAATCGATGCGGATAATCAACGATGTGTATAAGGCCGAAGGGTTCAACGCGGGAATGAACAGTGGCAAAGCATCAGGGGCAGGGGTTTCGGACCACATCCACTTTCACATCCTTCCGAGATGGGCAGGGGATACCAATTTTATGACCACCCTGAGCGAAGTGAGGGTTCTCCCAGAAACCGTCTCACAGACATATGAAAGGCTATTACCAGAATTTGCGAATTTGAAGATCTGATATATTCACTCATTAACGTATCCAAAAATTGCAACATCCCATGCAGTCCGGGGTAAGCCATGGAACTGACTCCTGCGATGAAGCAGTATATGAATATTAAAAGAGAATACAAAGAATGTATTCTCTTTTTCAGGATGGGCGATTTTTACGAAATGTTTTTCGAGGATGCCATCATCGCATCGAGGATACTGGATATCGCGTTGACCTCCAGGGATAAAGATTCGGGGATTCCGATGTGCGGCATTCCCCACCATGCGCGGGATTCGTATATTGTGAAGCTGCTCAAAACGGGGAATAATGTGGCGATATGCGAACAGCGTGACGAACAGGAAAAAGGGGGGTTGTTCAAGAGAGAGGTGGTGGAAGTCCTCACCCCCGGCCTGATTCCGCGTGAGGATTTTCTGGAATCGGGAAAAGGAAACTTTCTCGTAGCCATCAATCTTTCACAAAACTTTTCCGTATCTGCGGCTGACATATCGACGGGAGAACTCTATTTTGAGCAGATCAGCAAACCCGATGCGGTAATCGATGCACTGCAGAAGATCGATGTGGCCGAGATAATATACGACGATGATACGGCCAACAGGCTCAAGTATTCCGGCTTCGAGAGAAAATTTCCCCCGCAGGTAACAAAGAGAGAGGTGCAATTCTCAGACTTCGAGGAAACCGAAAAAATAGTAAAAGA
>JABAOF010044310.1_pt1 | contig 13719 bp, 15 predicted proteins | sample 7062171 | NCBI WGS metagenome assembly JABAOF01 (sample SAMN14538628, study PRJNA623070) | marine sediment metagenome | biome: marine biome [ENVO:00000428]; feature: marine pelagic biome [ENVO:01000023]; material: deep marine sediment [ENVO:00002113] | place: India: Gulf of Khambhat ...
CGCCTCCAGCCAGAAATATTACGCCAACTACAACAATAACCAAGACGACATAGTTAGTTTTCATATTTTTTCACCCAAATATACTTATAATTAAGAGGTAAATTTAACATTTCCTTCAATTTTTGTAAAAACAAGAAAATACATAACATATGCCAGTTCTCCAAAATTTGAAAACGAGATTTCAACCCAATCTTTTCAGCTCAACTAGCGCGCGCTTCCTCCTTCTTGTGGCAGATTTATGTTTTATTTAAGTGTATGTTGCTGTTGTGCCACAGTCATATACACTTAAGAGTTCAGTCTTTCAAATAGAAACCTACATTGCGCGCGCGTACATGTTCTTATTTGCTCACTTTTTCTCAGCAATTTCGCTTTCATATATGCTTCTGGTTCTCCTGCAGATAGGACAGAAACCACTATTCTTAACCGCTTTGGTATGTTTCTGAACGTGCAGTAGTGGAGTACGGCTTGAACGTTCAAAGTACTCAGCTATCTTTTCAAGGCCTAACCCCTCTTCAACGTAGAGCATTATCATTTCTGCATGTTCCTTGTCGCTTACAGTCCTGAATGTTCCTCGATAATCTCCCTCATGAAGTGGTTCCCCATACTCGACCTTAATGCCCACCGACTTCAATATGTTCTCCCTTTCCCGTTTGTGCCATTGTGAAAAGGAAATTCGCCTAAGCCCAAGGCTCCCTTCCGCGTAACGATGAAGAAGTATTGCGGTTTCATGTTGCGAACGATTGAAGGGCTGAAATAGCTGTAAAGCCAGCCCAAGTCTCTAGCCAATCCCTGAACACCCTGGGCCTTCAATATCATGTAGTCAGCAAGGTTGCGTATGTCAATGTCAATAGCGTAAAACCCGACTGAATCCAGTCCCAAAGCTATGCCCATGTGCCTGCCTCTCTGATCAGATAGATCATCTGAGATTTGGCGAACACCTAGTTGTCTGACACTTTGAGTCTTGAATAGTAGAAGTTGGCTGCTTCCCGTATGGTAAATAACTAAACAGTAATTAGAACTTGAATGTTGCTTTGCAACTTAACCATAGTTGGCTTCGAATATCTATATGCCAAAGACATAACACTCTTCAGGAGACTGAAACAACCAGATGATAGAGTAATGTAAAATAATACAGAGTAAGAAATATAAGTTGCCTCTGCTCCGTGAAATCAGGTTGAGGAAGCATCAATGAGTGTTGTGAAACTGAGATTGTCCATGTTCGGCACGCTTGCCGTTATAATCAGCTTATCTACCCTGTTCTTCACGGTTGTCCTTAGCCTTTTCAGTTCCTTCAGCTTGATTTCTTTGGCTATCTTAGTTGTGTGCTTCAATGTTTTCCAATGGTTGATCTCTCCTTACATCATTGATGCTATGTATGGTGTGCAAGAGATCTCGGAACATGAGCATCCTAGACTTCACGAAACAGTTGAGAATCTGAGCAGAAAAAGCGGAATAAAGAAGCCAAGGCTAATGTTAGCTCGGATTCCAATTCCAAACGCCTTCGCATACGGATCACCAATAGCTGGATCTAGAGTAGCTGTCACGAGCGGTTTGTTGAAAAGACTAGAGAATGAGGAAGTAGAAGCTGTCATCGGCCATGAACTAGGGCATCTCAAACACAAAGATGTCCAAGTAATGATGTTCGTATCCATACTCCCTGCTCTTCTCTATTATATTGGCTTCTCCATCATGCTTTCATCCATGTATGGAAGACAGAGACGGGAGAGCGGCGGATCAGCTCTAATAGGCATAGTATTCATGATCTTCTCTTGGGTCTTGAATATATTCATACTCTACCTCAGCAGATTGCGAGAATATTACGCAGACCGTCATGGTGTATCAATCGTTGATGATGGTTCCCGCAAACTCTCAGAGGGTCTGGCGAAAATAGTTCATACTACAAAAAACATGCGTAGAACACAAAAGAAGACCCAGAATCTGAATGCCCTAAAGGCACTCTTCATCGCTGATCCAGACCGCGCAGAAAAAGACTCCCTGACCATGTCCCGCTCAGCATTCACAGGCGACCAGAAGCTAGTACAAGACATTGTATCCCGAAAGGTAACCACATTGGACAGAATAGTTGAAATCTTCTCCACACATCCAAACACAGTCAAGCGGCTAAAAGCTCTGCAAGAACTGAGCTGACAAAAACCTTCTCATAATCTCATATTCGTTGAATCGCAAAGAATTAAAGGCCTTGCCTTCTCAATTGGGTTCTCAAGACCGATGGACGTGAAGTGATTGCGTAGCCGAAATTTGTTCTCCACAATCGAAAGACAGAAAGAAGAGGCCATCCGAACCTTAGAGGAGCTAATATGTATCGCTGCGATAGCTCCAGAAAATGGGGGACAAGGAGAATCAGAAAAAGCTGAAAGACTCCTGCAGATACTAGAGCCCATAGGCTTCGACAAGATTGAACATCATGACGCCAAGGATGACCGAGTTCTATCCGGAAAAAGACCGAACATTATCGCCTACTATAAAGGAAAGAATCCTACTGAAAAGCTGTGGATAGTGACACATCTAGACGTAGTTCCGCCTGGAGAAGAGTCCTTTTGGACGGTCACTGAGCCCTTCAAGCCGAAAATCCAGGATGGACGCCTCTATGGACGTGGAAGCGAGGACAACGGCCAATCCATGGTCGCATCCATCTTTGCAGTCAAAGCTTTGGCCAGTCTCGGCATGAGACCGAAAAGAACTATGGCCCTAGCCTTTGTTGCCGATGAAGAACAGGGGAGTACCTATGGAATCCAGCACCTATTGGAACAAAGAATCTTCAAGAAAGACGATCTAATTGTTGTGCCAGACAGCGGAAATGAGGACGGGAGCTTCGTGGAAATAGCTGAAAAGAGCAATCTTTGGTTCAGAGTACGTACTATTGGAAAACAAGTTCACGCCAGTAGACCGCATCAAGGCATAAACGCCCACCGCTTAGGAATGAGATATGCTCTCTCTCTGGACGAGGTGCTGCATGAAAAGTACTCTCTCAGAAATGACTATTTCGACCCACCTGAAAGCACCTTCGAAATGACGAAGAAAGAGAAGAACGTTGCCGCCACCAACATAATCCCTGGAGAAGACATAACACATTTTGACTGCCGCATACTTCCGAGCTATGCCGTCGAACAAGTACTGACAGATATCCGTGAACTAGCCGAGGACTTCGAGAAGAGGACACAAGGAACAATAAAAATCGAAGTCCTAGCAAAGACTACAGCCCCCAGACCCACGGACCCCAACTCCAAGATAGTCAGCCTCCTCAAAAAGGCCATTCTGCAAGTCAGAGAGACAGCACCCAAAGTGGGAGGAATCGGCGGAGGAACATGCGCCGCCTTTTTCAGAAGAAAGGGCATCCCTGCAGCAGTCTGGAGCACAGTAGACGAGACAGCACATCAGCCAAACGAATACGCAAAAATAGATAACCTTAACAATGACACCAAGATATTCGCCACTCTTGCAATCATCTGACTATTCTCCGCTAATCTAAAATCCAAGTTGAGGAAAAGATTATATGGATGGATAATCCATCCATCTTTCATGAAGACACACACGTCCAAGACAGGAAGATTGGCCTTATTCACAGTTCTGCTGGCCTTGTGTCTAGCGATACAGTTGACGCCTAGGCCGCCAAACGTGGAGTTCACATCCTTCTTTTCATTTGTTGTAGGATTTGTCTTTGGAGTTATACAAGGTGTCTTTTTCGGATGTGTAGTAATGTTTGCTAACGGCTTTCTTTCTCCTTATGGTATTGCGGGATTCATCATGCCGTTCCAAATTGTCGGGATGGCAGCAGCAGGTTTCTTGGGTGGAGTCTATAGGAAGATGATGCCTCAGGAGTCAGATTCTGCAAGGTTTTGCGCAGAGATATCTGTCTTTGGAGCCCTTATTGCCCTGGTCTATGACATAATCACGAATTTAGGAGTCGGTTTTCAATTCTTTCTCAGTGGAATGGATTTGACTTTGGCCATGATTACGGCAATAGCTTATGGAGCCTTATTCTCAGTAATCCACATCTTGTCCAATACTGCAGTCTTTACAGTGCTAACTCCCCCACTGATGAAGATCCTAGACGTCATGACAGGAGGTGAATGAATGGTTGGAAGAAGGACACTTGCTTTGCTAACACTGGCGACACTTGTTTGGGCTGTTTCAACCTCAAGTCTAGCTGTGTATTTCTACCTGCAGAACACGATCTCTTCAGAACAGATACTTGAGAACCAGAGCATCTTTGGCGAAACAACTTCCTATTTCGATGAATCAATTGGCCGATACAACCTGCTACATGCAGAGTATTCAATTCTATACGGAGATTATTCATTCCCAGGACACAATCTCACTCTACTCATGATGGATTTCGGTAGAGTGATGGCGCATCTGGAAGGCAACTATAGTTCGATTCTTGTGAGCCAAGAAGATCTGAATGAAACCTACAATAGACTATTGGAAGATTGCCTGCTCCATCATGGAGTTAACGTAACAGATGAAGCGCTCGGCGGATTACTGGACAGGTATTATGACCTTTTCAATCTGTTGGCGCTTAGAGAACTCGGTCAAGTCATAAGCAGATCCGTCATTCTGAACATCAACATCTGTATAGATTATGGAAACGGAACCCTAAATTGGCATAATGAAACAGCAATGCCTGCAGGCTCCTCTCTTTTCCAAGCCACACCTGAGATAGCTAAAATCAACTACACTTATTATCAGTTTATTCAGCCTGGGCATATCCTTCTGCATTCAATCAATGATAAAGATGCCGTCACAGGTGATTCAGAAGGTTGGAATTGGATCTGGTACTACTGGGATAGAGATCTCCGGGAATGGATATCAGGACCTATAGGTTGTGACGCGTGGATGCTTAGAAACAACTGTTCGTACAAATGGAAATTCGAACATTGGTCTTGGCCATAACCACTAATATTTTAAGTTTAAGCATGTCCATATTAATAACTTCCAAGGGATGCGTTGAACTGTGGCCATTACAACAGAAATACTAAATGAGGTTATGAAGGAAGGAAGAAAGTCCCTTCTTGAATCAGAGGCAAAAACGATATGCCGAGATTATGGAATTCCAGTCACTGACTTCAGAGTTGCACAAGATGAGAATACCGCTGTGGACTACGCTGGAGAGATAGGCTACCCAGTAGTTCTCAAGATAGTCTCGCCAGAAATCATCCACAAGTCAGATATCGGCGGTGTCGTAATTGACCTGAAGGATGCAAAGGAAGTATTAAACGCCTACCGGCAGATAATGAAAAACGTCAAAAAGCACAACCCGAATGCCAAAACGGTTGGCCTACTTGTGCAAGAAATGGCTCCGCAATCTACTGAAGTCATAGTAGGAGCAACAAAGGATCCTCAATTCGGTCCCACGTTGATGTTTGGTCTGGGAGGCATTTTTGTGGAGATACTGAAGGACGTTGCCTTCCGAATAGCGCCGGTCACAGAGAACGAAGCTCGAGAGATGATAACAGAAGTTAAGGCTTTTCCACTGCTGAAAGGTTACAGGGGCAAGCCTCCGGCTGACATAGACGCCATAGTAAGCATTCTATTGAACACTTCGACGCTCATCATGGAGCATCAGGCGATAAAGGAACTCGACTTGAACCCTGTAATGGTCTACGAGAAAGGAGCAAAGACTGTCGACGCGAGAATCATCCTAGAGTAGCTAATTGAAGAACGTCTCGCCCTTTGCCGTTTCATAGAATTCTCCGTGTTATGCGACGCAAATAAAAGCTGGTTTCCAAATATTCTTTAGGAAAGTGGGATGTGTGGCTATGAAGCTGAAGATGATATCTTTAGATGAGATTCAACCAAATCCCTTTCAGCCGAGAGAACGCTTTGAGAAAGACTCGCTCAAGGAACTGACAGAGTCCATCGAAGAGGCAGGAATTCTTCAACCTGTCGTAGTCAGAGAACACGGCTTCAAATTTCAGATCATTGCAGGAGAGAGGAGATGGAGAGCGGCGCATATGGCCCGTCTCAAGAAGATCCCTTGCCTAATCAAGGAGGTTGCTGAAGAAAGAATACTCTTTGAATCCCTTATCGAAAACCTACATAGGCGGGACTTAACGGATACAGAACGGGAAAACGCTGTCCATGAGATCTGGGTCAGCAGAGATGACTTCGCAGTCAAGACTAAGAAGGAATTGGCGCGAAGACTGGGCATCAGCGAACACAAAGTGAGCGACGACATAGACGCATGGGAGTTTCGACACAACCAAGAGATATCCCTAGATGTATCTACAGATGTGATAAGACGAACCCGAGGACTAAAACCGAAAACTAGAAAACGCTTGATTGCAAAAGTAGATAAGGGTCAAATAAAGGCCAGTGAGGTTGACACCACAGCCAAAGTACTACGAAAAGGTTCGGACATCCTGAAAAGAGAACTCCTGAAGCCGGATTTGTCGATTACCCCGAAAATGGCAGAAACCATCATGACCAAGTTACCATCCGAAAAAGAACAAGAGCGAATTGTGGACGACATAAGGCGATTCAAACTTACGGAAGAGGAAGTTGAAGATAAGATTAGAGAGATCAGATATGCCAAGAAGCTGGAACGATCAACAAAGGAGAGTGAGGGTGACCAGCTGACAGTCTTCGCAGTCCAGCGATATGATTGCCCGTACTGCAAAAAACACTATGTGATCAAATGTGACGGAAAACATGACTGGATAGAACAAGACGTCACAGAATCTAAGTCATAGACACGGCAAGATCATGCTAGAGGTCTTATGAACATAGACGGCCCGCTTTCATATCACTGGTGAAACGTTGGAGTGCAGTCTTCATTTCTTGGAGTTGAAAGAGCGTGTTAATTGATTCCCATGCACATCTTCAGTGGCCAAGCTTTAACAGAGATCGGGAAGAGGTGATAAGTCGAGCTAGAAGAGCAGGGGTAAATAATATAGTCAACGTTGGAACAGATCTTGAAAACAGCATGCTAGCTGTGGAAATAGCGGAAAAGCATAATGGAATTTATGCAACCGCTGGAATTCACCCACATAACGCTAGCCAGTCTGATGAGCAAACCATGTCCAGACTCCAGGAGCTGTCGAGGCACCCCAAAGTGGTAGCTATTGGAGAGATGGGACTAGATTACTATAGAAATCTCTCTCCAAGAAGAACTCAGAAGAGAGTCTTTGAATCCCAGCTATCACTGGCCGCAGAGTTAGGGCTTCCAGTCGTGATCCACAACAGAGACGCTCATAGCGACGTTCTGAGAATCCTCTCAAAACACGGCAGAAAGGTGAACGGTGTAATGCACTGCTTCTCAGGAAATTTGGAAATGGCCGAACAATGCATCCAGTTGAATTTCGCCTTGTCGTTTGCAGGATCCCTGACCTACCCTAATTCAGATACGTTACGAGAAGTTGTAAGACAAGCACCTTTGAGGAAGATCCTGTTGGAAACCGACAGCCCTTGGCTTGCACCACAAGACGTTAGGGGAAGACGCAACGAACCAGCCTTCCTACTAATTACGGCTAAGAAAATTGCCAAGCTAAAAGAAGTCAGTATCGCCAAGCTAGCTGCAGTGACTAGACAGAATTTTGAAGAAGTCTTCAAGATCACACTAGACTTCTGAATCAGGCTCACCGCATCTTCAACACACGCGCGGTTAGAAGCTGAAAGACAATTTCATGCATTCGAAGAAGATGACGCAGTGAGACGGATCTTCAATGAAGACCAGACGCTACCACTCTTCAAAAAAGGAATAAGACAGATTCAGCATATTCTAAGACTCGGAAAACAGAAGAGGTAGAACCAGTGACCTGCAGCAGCACAGCTGGCGAAGTTCATAGACTCGAACAAGATCTCTTAGCTCTAGAAGAAGAAAGGAACAAGATCAAAAACAATGCTCAGGAATGGGCGCAAAAGAGAGACAAACTCAACAAGCAAGTCAGAGACCTAAGTGAACAAATACGCAATCTCAAAAGCCTGAGAGACCAGCAAAATGAAACAGTGAAAGATCTAAAACGACTTCGGGAAAGCACCAAAGACCAAGCCCAAGAAAAGATCGACGAAATTCGAAAACTGAATTCAGAGATTCAGAGCTTGAAGAAGAAAAAGTCTCTAAAGACGATGCTGATTTTGCAGAGAGAACTCGACAGAACAGAATGGAGTATCCAGACAACATCGTTGAGCCTAGAAGAAGAAAAAGAACTCGTTGGCAAAGCCAGACAGCTTCAAGCGGAAATCAACATCCTTAAAAAGCTAAGGGCGTTTCAGAAAGAAAGGATGGATGCGCAAACGAAACTGAAGGCTATACAGACTGAAAACAGAGTACACCATCAGAGACTTACCGAGACTGCCAGGAAAAGCCAAGATTTACACAAGAATATGTTAAGGAAGAGGGACGAGCTAAAGGAAATCAAATTCCAAGCCGATGAAACCCATCAGAAATTCCTGCAAGAAATGCGGAGAACCGAACCAATCCTTGAAAAGATCACGAAAACTCGAAGTAGGCTAAGAGAACTGCGCGATGAGCTGCAGAAGAAAGATGAACAGGAGAGACGAAGAATCGAGGAAGACCTAATGAAAGAGATCAGAGAGAAAGCTAAAGAAAAACTGAGACTGGGAAAGAAGTTGACTTGGGAAGAGTTCCAGATTCTCCAAAAACAGGAAGAGACAACACAAGATTAAAGTGAAGATGCATAGACTATTCTTGGGAAACGGTCAAAAGATGGCGACAGAAGAAGCTGAGAAACGGAAGAGGATCCTTATTCTCTGTGTTGATAGAGATGCCGATCTGGCAAAGGCGGTGATCAAGACCCCTGTAGTCGGAAGGAATGAGAACCTCAACGCCGCTGTCGCCCTTGCCCTGAAGGATCCTGAGGAACCCGATGCCAACGCAATGTTTGAAGCAGTGCGTATCTACGATCGCCTGCATGAGGAAGACAACCCAGATGAAGCTCTTGAAATAGCAACAATCTGTGGCTCTGAACTGGGAGGTGTGGGGGCGGATAGAAAGGTTGTATCTGAACTAAGTGACCTGTTGGCTGTCTATCCGGCAGGGGAGGTAATCTTGGTTACAGATGGGTTCTCAGATGAAGCTGTTCTTCCCCTTATTGAGTCAAGGGTGCCCGTATCATCTGTCAGAAGAATAGTGGTGAAGCATAGCAAGTCAATTGAAGAGACTGCTGCTCTGTTCACTCGGTATGTTAGAATGATCATGGAAGATCCACGTTACTCTCGCATAGCTTTGGGAGTGCCAGGATTATTGTTGCTGATTCTTGGCATCTTCTCGATCTTCAATCTGCTTTACCAGTATTGGATAGCCTTCGTTTTTGTGTTGAGTGTGATCCTACTAGTGAGGGGGTTCGGTGTTGACAAGCTTATCAAAGGTTACTACGAGTGGATGAAGGAATACTCTCCCCCGCCGCTTCCTGTTCAAATCTCCAATTTTTCAGTTATTGTAGGAACACTCTGTGTCGTAGTCGGCGGTTACCTAGGAACAACCAAGATTCCAGTTCCTCAGGATCTTTCAGGCTGGCTCAGCGACTTCCCACGAATAGCTGGATATTTCATCGGGGGTTCCATGGACCTTGCAGTCATAGGCTTCTGTGTGATACTGCTGGGGAGGACAATACACTTCTACTTTGAAAGAGACATTAAACTACTGAGAAATGCAGCCCTGCTTGTCTTGATTGGTTGGTCAAGATGGGTCCTTGAAGGAACTTCAGAAGTGCTGATCGACCCAGTGAGAGGCTATGGAAAACTAATCTTCTCCATAATCATAGGCATCTTGATAGGCATAGCCTCTGCTTTAGTTATACTCATCGTCTACAGATCTTCAAGAGACTTCTTCAAGGAGACCCCAGAAAAAATTGAAGAATTCGAAGAAAGCTAACGTGGCAATCATTGGCGGGACCGGCTTCGAAAAGCTGTTGAGGGATTTCAGAACATTCCGTCTCGCGACACCCTATGGAATATCCCCACCACTATTTATCGGAGAAACCCGAGGCAAGGACACAATTTTCCTTCCAAGGCATGGTATGACCCATTCTGCCCCTCCTCATAAGATAGATTATAGAACGAATATCTATGCTCTGCATAAGGCCGGTGTGAAGAGGATCATAGCCACAAACGCTGTTGGTGCGATAAATCCAAGCTTTTCTCCTGGCAATCTTGTTATCCCTCACGATTTTGTGGATTTCACAAAACTCAGATCTACAACCTTCTACGATGAAGCTCCAGTCACTCATGTTGACATCTCTGAACCATACTGCCCGGAAATACGGCGTCTATTCAGCGAAAAGGCAAAGACCTTAGGATTGAAGATCTGGGATGAGGCAGTCCTCGTGTGTACTGAAGGACCTCGCTATGAGACTCCTGCAGAGATTGCAATGTTCAGGCATTTGGGTTTTGATGTCGTTGGAATGACCGGTGTTCCTGAAGTGGTTTTGGCGAGGGAGCTAGGAATCTGTTATGCTTCCGTCTGCTGTGTTTCAAATATGGCAGCTGGAATGCAAGAGCGACTAACCGTCAGTGAAGTCACCAAAGTCCTGGAAACCATCTCCTCTGAACTGGAGCAAGCCTTAATTCTGTGCATTGAGAACCTACCCATGGAGCGCAACTGCAGATGTAGAGAAGCGCTTCGAGACGCGAGGCTTGAAAAATAGATGCTTAAACGATTTCTCTCAACAGTCGGAGCTTACAAGTTCTATGAAAGATGGCTGTGGCATCAGGTGAAGAACGGCGTGAAGCCAGAACACATAGCCATAATTCTGGATGGGAATCGTCGATGGGCATCTCTTAAGTCTCTAAATCCTTGGTTTGGCCACGAAAAGGGCGCTAGAAGAGTGGAGCAACTTCTCGATTGGTGTCTAAGACTGAAGGTACGATCCATGACTCTCTATGCTTTTTCTACAGAGAATTTCCGTCGCGCGACAGCTGAAGTAGAAGAGATCATGAGAATTGCCAACGAGGAATTTCAGAGAATTTTGACTGACGAGCGAATACACAAGAACAAGGTCCATGTAAAAGTCATAGGTCGGTCAAACTTGTTACCTGAAGACCTGCAACATCTCATAAAAGATGTTGAAAGTGCAACTCGAGACTATGGTAAACACTTCCTGAATATCGCTCTTGCTTATGGTGGAAGAGAGGAAATCGTGGACGCTGCAAAGAAAATCGCGGAAAGAGTGTATGAGGGAGATTTGGACCTAGATGAAATCAATGAAGCATTGTTCGAGAAATATCTGTACACATCACACATGCCGAAGCAGGACCCAGATTTGATCATCAGGACCTCTGGAGAGGAAAGATTGAGCGGCTTTCTGCTATGGCAGTCAGCTTACAGTGAACTGTGCTTTTTAGATGTCTACTGGCCAGATTTCCGATCTATAGATTTCTTGAGGGCTGTCAGGACTTTTCAAATGCGCAAAAGACGTTATGGCAAGTAGTCGATTCAAGCTCTTTTTTTGGCGCTTGTTATTGAGATTACATCCCTGTCTTTCAGCACGTATTCTTCTCCTACACGTTTTCTCTCCCGGGCTTCTGATGCGTAGATGAAGCCTTCGCCGAGTTCTGTGTGTATCATATAGGCGAGTTGGCGTGCCGTTGTACCATAAGGAACGAGATAAGCGTCAGGTAGGACCATTCCTTTATGGTCTGTCAGATGCTCTAGGTCTTCAACTGGATAGACTGTGATCATGTCAAGAAGCCTGAAGAACGCACTGTTCATTGCTTCTTGGACCCCCGTAGAGCCGAATCTGATCAAGATCTTTTCTCTTATGGTTTCCAAGGCGTTGATCTGATTTTTGTTCAGATTTTCAGGTTTATCGATTTTGAAATTGCAGTCCCCAGGTTTGTAGTCTATCAGCTTTTTCTCTGCTGCCCTTCTTAATGCAAGTTCAGCTTCTGTGGAACAAGGTATTACGAGTTTATCCAATTCTCGCAGCTTTGCTAAATTTTCTTCTGCTGCTGCTATGTCCATCTTGTTTGCGGCTATTAACATGGGCTTGGCTATCTGTCTAAGTACATTCGTAAATCTCAAGAAGTCTTCTTCGCTCCAAGATGTAGGCTTATCAGCGTTCAACTCGGTCTTTCTGATAGTCTTCGCTATATGGTCTCTTCTTATAGCCAAGCCGCTTAACCTTTCTTCAAGCAGATGAAACAAGTCCGTTCTTGATTCTGCTTCTACTGTCCTAGCCATCTTGTCCCAGTCTCTTTTGAGGATGTCGCCCATCCACATCATGATCTCTTCTTCCAAAAACTGGACATCTGCCAGAGGGTCATGTTCACCGGGCTTGCATATTCTTCCTTCAGAGTCCGTGCCGCCAGAAGCGTCCACAATATGGATTAAGGCGTCTGCCTTTCTGATCTCATCTAGAAACTGATTTCCCAAGCCTCTCCCCTTCCACGCGCCTGGCACTAGACCTGCACAGTCGATAAGCTCAACCGGAATCAGTCTGATTCCGTCTAAACATAGTGAATTGACGGGATTATCTTTGACATCAAATTCTTTGCATGCGCAAGGGGTCCGAACGTATCCAATTCCTCTGTTCGGCTTTATAGTTGTAAACGGATGACTTGCAATCTTGGCTGGCGCAAGCGTCGTAGCGCTGAAAAAGGTTGATTTTCCAGTATTCGGTTTTCCAACAATGCCCACCATCAAACCCCATTTACCTCATTATCAAGTTTGATCGTCCCGTAAATGAAGCTTCCTGTCAGACTCCTTACTGCTCTGCTATCTGGTCTGAGAAAGTAAAATGTAGTTAGCATAATAATCGCCATTATGCTTACTAGAATCAAGAATATCACTGCCACTAGTATCCAAGCGTCTTGAGACAACTTATCGATGATCTCTAGGACATTGGCTATCTTCGATTCGGCCTTCTGGATGTCTTGGTTCCAAAATTCTATAGCTTCTTGAACTTGGATTTCGGCTTGAAGCAGAGTTCTCTCGATTCTTTCGGTCTCCGAGGCAAATGCTACTGAAGCTCCAAAGATCTTTCCAAGAAGGAGGGCAAGGTGGGTTTGTCTCACTTTTCGGACAGTGTCCAGAATTTCATCTGAGAAGTTGTCTCCAAAAGCATTTGATTCGCATTGTGTCCAAGAAACGATTTGTTCTTCTTGTATTGCCCTATCGTTCGATTCGCAATCATAAACATAATTCGCGTAGTGAATAACGTCTGGTATGCTTTGGATGGAACTGAAATGTCTCTCATCCATTTCAGCAAATAAGTGCCATGTAACGTCGACAGGTATCCATCCGTAGTTCTCTATGTAGTATTCGGCCCACATGTGCCCATCCTCGACATTGTTACTTGCGTGGTGAAATGCAAAGCCCGCTTGGATTCTGGCGGGTAATCCAGCTGCTCGACACAGAGCAACATAGAGGTATGAGTATTCTGAACAGTCACCCACGCCGTTCTTAAGTGCCCACAAAGCTCCTTTCGCAGAATCCTGCGTCTCATAGTGCATGTGCTGATCCACGAAATCGTATATTCTCTGAGCTCTTCGGTGCCAACAATCGATGTCTTTTGTCAGATTCCTAGCCAATGACATTATTGCTGAATTGTTGGATTCTATTAGTTCCTCTGGCCGTATGTGTTTCTTGTAGATTTCTGACTGTTTGCTGTAGTCTTCCACCGTTCTCAAATCGACTTGATACTGAACGTTGAAAGATAGTACATAGTAGTCAAGCTGAAGTCTGAAAGTCTCGCCACCACCTATTACAACATCATTCTGTCGGAAGTATATGTTTCC
>JABAOF010000325.1_pt1 | contig 13701 bp, 8 predicted proteins | sample 7062171 | NCBI WGS metagenome assembly JABAOF01 (sample SAMN14538628, study PRJNA623070) | marine sediment metagenome | biome: marine biome [ENVO:00000428]; feature: marine pelagic biome [ENVO:01000023]; material: deep marine sediment [ENVO:00002113] | place: India: Gulf of Khambhat ...
TGAATAAGTATGAGATTGAAATTCCAAATCAAGTTGTCCGCGCACTCGGATTAATGGACAAGGATGTGGCTAAAATGATCAAAAAAGAATTAGCAGTCCATTTATTCCAGAGGAATATGTTATCTTTCGGCCAGGCTCGACAGCTTTCAGCTTTATCGGTATGGGATTTTATGGAAGCTCTCAGAGAGAGGAGAATCCCTTTGCACTATTCTGAAAAAGAATATGAAGAAGATTCGAAAGTAATCGAGGAACTTCTGTAAATAACCGGGAGCCCAGTCTTTTTGCCAGTGCCGCAAATCTCAGTTTAATTGGGACAGTAGGGATAATCAAACTTGCATGGAAAAAAGGACTAATTGAGGAACCCTTGATCGAACTGCAAAAACTCAAGTTAAAGGGATTCTGGATAACTGACAGCCTGATTGTAAGAATTAGAGAGGAGATAAATAGGCAATAAAGAATAGTTAATTATTGTGCCGGGCAAAAATCTACCACTTGAATCACTTAAATGCTGGAACGAGTTCTAATATAGGATTATTTCCCAGGTTTCTGAAGAAAGACTTTTTGAGTTTTTTAACTTTTTCCTGGGAAGCCTTTTTTTCATTGGTCAATGGCATTTCTTTCTCTTGAGTTTTGATTGAAGCTGCTTCTTTTTGAACTTTCTTACTTGCCTGAGATAAAGCCATAAACCGATCAAGCGATTGAGCGAATGCGTAAAGCCCGGTCATACAAGTCACCCAGAATACTCTCAGATCATCGAAAGCCTTGTTCCTTTGAAAAACCCATTTGTACTTGCTTAAGGACAAACTCTTTTTCATTCTATCAGTACTAAATAATGATTCGGCAAGAATCAGTACAGCATTCAGGCTATCTGAATATGAAAATATCCGGTCAGGTTTTTCAATCATGCCCCCTGCCTCTTCAATCAATAGTTCAATATATCTCTTGAACTTAGTAGTTTGCTGCTCAAACAATCGGGGGTCATACAAATCGGCATGTTTGACTAAATTATCAAAAAAAGTACTAAGAGGTTTAAAAGCTTTTTCATTTTGGCTAAATTTATGCCTCAATAGGTTTAGATAGTCATCCACTGGAAGTTTATCTATAAAACGTGGGCCAATATTCCTTAATTTTTTTTGTATGACCTGGTCTACGTGATCAATTGCATCACGCTGATCCGATATTTCAGAAGCATATATTATGAGCGTTATTGAAATCAGTAATTGTTCAAGCCGTTTCTTTGGCAATCTTAATTCTTCGCTTTTACTTACAGATTGATTTCTTTTAAGTGTCTTATTATTCTTTATTCTTTGTTCGCATACCTTCTCTATAATTTCAAACGTCTTTCTTGCAAAGAAAGATAGAACTGTGGGGGAACCTACCTGGCTGATATATAAACTTCCGTATATTAATGGCGCTCGCCATGGATGAGTCTGAACAAAGTATTGAAGCTCTCGGTAAAGTCGATCATTATCCATTGACTTCAATCGTTTTTGAATATCTTCTATCTCAGAATAAAAATTTCTAAAATTCATTTTACTCCTCCTTTTTTTCGTCATTATTATCTGCAAGACTCTCTGAGTCTATCCATTTTGCTAAATTTTCCATGTATGTTTTGGCATCTGCTGCCTGAACTTTTTCAGGGGAAAATAATGTAAAATGCTGCTGCAAATCCTGGAGATACCTTTTCAAGACTTCAAATGCTTCACCGGTCCTTCCCCTGAACTCACCTTTATCTTTTAATAATGCATACAATTTTGATGCTTTCTCACGAATATCCAGTAGCTTAACATCACCAACCTCTCCAGAAAAGGTTAAAGGAATCCGGCATTCTTCATCGAACTGGCGATATAGGTCAAGTAAAGCTAAGCTGGGTTCTTTTAACTTAGATGACTCTCTTTCAAGTTCAATCAGATTGGGGATCTCTCTCTGTAATTTTCTGCATTTTTCCGACCAAAATACAACAAAATCCCGCCTTTGCTTTATAGATGGAAACAATTCTTGAAGCCTGGTTCGAAATTTGAGATACTGTGCTCCTCTAACCAGGTAGTCATCGTCCCAACGCAATTTATGACTAAGAGTACATGCATTGATAAAATATTGTGATTGTGTGTAGATGCTAAAATACTTTCTTTTCCTACGACGTTTTTGTATATTCAGCAGCCAGGTGACAGCGAAATCTATGGTATCTACTTGATTATTTCGTGTTCTCCCGGGTCTCTTGAGATCAAGATGACTTCTCACCCATTGGGCTCTTTGTCGTACGTCTGATGGGAATTTGTTAATTTCTCTTATACCCTCTATCGGAAATAACTTTCCCTTATCTATCAAGGACTTAACAGCGTGAAAAGGGGTATAATCCTTATCCCGCATAACTACAGTAAAGAGTTCACCCCAGGCTACTTTTAGTTGAGCTTCAGCTCTGCTGTATAGTGTAACAACTTTTTCTTCATCGTTGATGGCTGAAAAAAAATTGTTAATAAACATGGCAACATCTTCGTAATTCGTCATAGGATCTTTATCCAATTCATCAGTAGAAGGAAGTGCTCTCTCCAGATCAGTGAGTAATTCTCCTACGGCACCAGGCAGGAGGGTTAAAGGGTTTTTAATTGTGTTAAAAACATATCGATTGAGACTTGATCGGGGGGAGTCCACAGAGTAGGGATACATATAATCATGGATTTCGGAAAAATCAACGGCAAATTCAAGTATTTCCCCCTTGATTTCACGATTATAATCCCTCTGAAGCTGTTCAAATTGAGTGATGTATATGTCTAATTCATTGAACAACGCCTGGTAGAAATGAAGAGGGAACCTGGGTGTCGTTGGGGGACTGACCGTACTCACATAAGACTCCCATCTGAGAATTTCCTTTGTCAGATGATTTCTAACAAACTTTTCAAATTCGTCTGGGCCGTTGTACTCCCAATAAAGCGCACCTTTGTCACCGACTTTTTTCTTAAAATCCAAAACTCTCCCCATTTGTTCCGTTTCTTCAATGGAAGATAGGTAAGAGGGTGCTTTGCTAAAGTAAAGCATAATGCGAGGTTTCCCATATTCTAACCAGAGAGTATAAGCCTGTTCAAACTCTTCCTCAGTGCCTGAACCGGCTCGATTTGTCGGTGTGCCAAAGCGCTTCCACATAATCCCTATGAAAATATCATATGGCCCAATCTCCTTGTTGATTACATCCTGGGCGTCTTCTCCAAAACCTGGCCAGGCATCGGTTTCCCACCCAACATACTGAAGTATCAAACCTTTGTTTTCAGCAATACTGTGATTCAGCTCATCTATTACCTCTTTTAGCCTATTTCTCTCTTCCGATACATCTCCGGGGGAGGCAACAAATACTCTTAATTTAGTTACTTTCTTTGCCATCAATTTACCTCCAAAAAAAAATAAATGTTTATCATTTTTCCACCTTACTGATGTTATTGGTTTCACTCATCGATGGAGGATTCTGTTGAAGTAGACTTCTCAAACGAAATAAGGCACTACCCACAGCAGAAGCCACCATAGAAAGAACCATACGTTCAACTTCACTGAATTTAGCAATTGAGCCATCTTTCGTTGGTTTTTTCTCAATAACTAAAAAACCTTCGAGTCGTCCCGAATGTGCATAACTGCGGGTTTGAAGAATAAGATAATCCGAATTTACATATTTTTTTGATTTGAAGGGACTTTTTCCACTATAAAATCTTGTTTTCAAACGAGATAGCAATTCTTCGGAACTGCTATCTATTAGTACGGCCAATTTATCATTGTGAATATCGCAATTGTAAAGACAAAAATTGGTGCCTGGCACGTACTTATTAATTATCTTTGTTAACTTGTCCAAGATATCACCATATATATCCTCTCCGCTTAATTCAACAATGGCATAAGTGATCTCTTGAAGTATTTTGGTTATCCTCTTACTTTTATTCACATCTTTGGCCTTATCAATCACCAGAGCAGCCAGGCTTGCAAATCGGTTAAGAAACTCTTTTTCTTCTTCTGAAAATTCACCTTCCTCTCCTTTAAAAACGGTAATCTCTCCTATTACATTGCCTTCTGCGATTAATGGACTAACAAGAGATGAGTAGATGTTGTTTCTCTTTGCCCATTCAAGGTACTTGAATCTCTTATCCTTCTGTACATTTTTTATATATATTGACTCTTTAGTCCTCCCAAACTGGCTAAAAATGCGCTTAGCTCTCCATAAAATGGTATATCCTTCAGCAGCGCCCCCAACCGCCATTAATTCTAACTCATTTTCCTCATTCTCAAGGCATACGTAACTGGCTTTAAAATGAAGTACTCTTTTTGTCAATACATCCATGAATTCCTGGCAAATTTTTCTCATGTCGGATTCAGGTATCTCAACCGAAACCTTTCCCACCTCATACAAAGCGCGATATCTATCTTCCAGCAGCCTGATTTCTCGCATGTCTTCCATATGACCAACACTGCCGATCCATTCCCCATTCTCGTCATAAAGCAAAGATCCAGCTAAACGAATCGGAATTTTTTCTCCTTTTTTACTCTTCACAAATGCTTTTACATTTTTTATTTTACCATTTTCTCGAAGCAGTAAGTTGATCTTAATGGCTTCTTCCCATCCTCCCCAATACAGGTCAACAACAGATTTTCCTATGACATCCGCTGCACTATATCCTAGAATTTCTTCTGATGCCCTGTTAAATTCTGTTACTATACCTTCTGTATTTACAGCAATGATGGCATCCGGGTTGTTGTCAACCAGTGTTTGTAAATAGGAGTGTGTTCTTGCATTTTTGATAGCAATCGCAGCAGGAACTGCAAAACGCTTCAACAAACGAATATCTTCTTGGGTAAAAATGTGATTCTCATCCGAAGAAGACATGGCTAAAACCCCCAGGATCTTTCCTTCAGATTTCAATGGCACCCCCACCGATGCCTTGATTAGGTTTTTGTATCCTTCTTCCTTTAATTTAGGAAGCCTTCTCTCCCATTTATGATATTCATTTTTGATAAATGGTTCTCCTGATACAGCTACTCGACCTGCAACGCCAGTCCCAAATTGGACTATTGTTCCTAAAAGCTCGCCTAAATTGTAGGTGATAACGCATTTAAGTTCTTCTTTAGCATGATTACATAGTAAAACTGCTCCATTTTGGGCGCTAGACAACTCAACAGCACGTTTCACAATTGCTTGCAATACCTTCTTTATACTCAAAGACTTCTCGTTGATCTCCTTAGAGGTATCATAAAGTGCTTCAAGCTCTTGAACCCGTTTTTTTTCTTCCTGGAAGATATTAGCTTTGCTAATAGCGATTGCCGTTTTAGAAGCGATGGTAGCCAGAACATTGCGATGATCTTCATCATAAACGTTTTCTTTTTCATAACTTTGAACACCAATGACCCCCATTACCTTATTTTCAATGATCATCGGTGCTCCCAGCCAGGATTTGGTGGGCTCTCCGATAGCGTCCAACTTCTTAGAGCGAATCCATTCTTCTGCCTTTTGAGATAGCAAAAGTGGCTCTTTGGTGCGAATAATATACTCTGTAAGACCATTGCCTGCTTTCCGACTCTTCCATTCTTTTACGCCAACTTTCTGACGGCAGTCACCTTCTATTGCTAACTTAAAATGGACCATGTCGTTTTGCTCATCATAAAACGCAATATAGAAATTAGCTGCCTCCATTATTCTTTGTGTCTGCTCATAAACCACATAAAGTATTTCATCAATATTCATAGTAGAAGCCGAACTGATTTTTTTCCCTATCTCATTTAATACGGAAAGTTGTTTGACGTATCGTTGAGATTTTGAAAATATCCTGGCATTACGAATGGCTAATGCAGCATAGTTAGCAAACATTTCTATCCTGTCTTTTCGAGCAGGAGTGAACCGGTGACTCTCTCTGTAGTTGACGAACAAAACACCAACGACTTCCTCTTCTATACACAATGGGATACCTGCAGAAGATATGATTTCCTCACGAATGATGAAGCTATCCTCTTTCTTAACTGAGCGGCGAGATATAAAGTTTTCTTTAACCCAATCCTTCTTTGCATTCTCAGCATAGAAGGGTTTGTTTTTTTCTATCATTTTAAAAGTAATGGATTTCTTGTGTGGGACAACCTTCCCCCTTTCGCGCAGAATATCGATAGCTTTGGCTTTCCCTTTAATAATTGGGGGTATTTTTACATCATCTTCCACCTTGTCGTATTCATATAAGGTTACTAAATCGGCTTCCAATACCCGAAGTGCATTCTCAGCAATTGTATCAAGTAGTTTTTGAAGGTCATGTTCGGACAGTAAAGATTTACTGATTTCGTGCAAGCTAGAAAGTGTTATTAACTCTTGTTCAGGTTTTCCCAATAACTCATCATTTCTGGTAGAATTGATTGAAAGTTCCTTTTCACTCATAATCCTGTTCTACTCCTGCCCCATGATTTATTCGATACCTTTAAAAGCTCAAACGTGAGGTTTTGAATTGCCATTTTTCCCTACTTCTCCTCTGTTAAATGTTATTGAAACATAATAAAAAATTTGATATCCCTCCCTCAAAATTTTGACCTGTTTTCTGAGAAAAGTGAATAATTTGCTCTCTACCTTCAACCACTTCCTCCCTAATCGCCTCAATTCTTAAAGTCTTCTTTTGAAAATGAATTCAATTACCCTCCACAAAGGTTATTTCTTAGATTCACCTCCTTGTCTATTTTTTTTCGATTTTATTGAATGAATAATTTTTGACCAACCCATCATACTTCCTCAACTGTCATTCACTAATCTCCATTTTTTTTTAACGTTTTTATATTAAAGCATTAGAAATAAAATGTCAAGAAAAAAATTAAAAAAAGCACCATATAGTTTTTAAACGCTTTTGAAGCGGTCTTCATGTTGGGGGTTCGGACAACTCTAACCGGGATTTTGTTCTGAGTCGCGGGCATTAAACCAACACTCTCAAAATAAAAAAAAGGACAAAAAAGGGGAACACAGGCGCCAAAAAACCGAACTCAGTCAAGGTCATCCCCACCCATCGCTGGAGTAAACTGAAAGACGAATATATTTCGTTTACCGCCCGGCATTACAAAACCTGCCAATACCCGGAAGGCAATGTTTCCCACCGGCTCTTCCCGGCTGAGGCACAAAAAGTCAGACCAAACCCGCCCGCAAGGAAAGTAGGCAGTAAGAAGTAGGTGTGCTTTCTTTGACTGGACCAAATCCCCAGGGGTTGCGGCATTTGTCTCAAGAGTTGGGGAAATTTCTCAGAAGCTGCGACATTTGCCCCAAAGGCTGTGCGATTTGGATTTGTTTTCGTGCCATCTGTTTCGGAAAAGGGGAAAGACACCAAAAAACTATTGCCTACTTAGTCTTATCTTAGTGACATTCGTTCCAGGTAAGTTATCCTACAAATGTGTAATTTAATGTGGTTTGACTTCCCTGGCCGCTTAACACCATGATCAGCGGCGCGGGTTACCGCGTCCACTGCATTTCTTTGTTAGCCAATTCGTCCGATCTTGTCTTGCATTTCGCTCTCCTCATAGAGAGTGCCATTCTTGCCTGGCACCAAATCTCCAAATCTAAATCTTTTTTTCAATCATAAATATAATGTCACTTTAAACTCTTCACCCAATTCTTTAAAGGTAACCTCTTTATTATTTCTCTCTGCTTCTTTGCACACCATAGGTATACCTCTACCTAATTTGTCAATGTACCTTAGATTTTCCATGAACTTGACTATAATGGGGTTTACCGCATAGGACACACCTGCTTTTAGTTTCTCTATTGTAACTGTATTGGGTAGTTTTCCCGGACTGATGAACTCGATGCGGTCATCGAAAAGGAAGACCCGGATACTGGAACCGGAAATGGCATAATTCCTGTGAACGCAGGCATTGAGCAGTAATTCTCTAAATACTTTGTCACTGTAAATAAACCCGGTATCCACCCTTTTGGTCCCAATGATTGAAGAAGGATGCAGCAAATTATTTTTTATAACCGACAGTGCGGTGTCCACCTGGTAGTCAATCGTACTCTCAATATTTTGCTTATCGATTAAATCCCCGGTTATTTCATTTCCTTTAAAGTGAGCAAAAGAAATACTGGCATTGTAAAGATACCTTTGCGGATTGATGCCGAATATCAATAAACCGGCAACAGTTACGCAGCCATCTTCATCTAATATATCGCTGTTTTTCAGGAGATTGAACCTATCCGCCTCGGTTTCCCGGGAAAAATCGATTTCGTACCGGTTGAAATATTGATCAATCTTTGTCAGGTTTAGATCTGAAAAGGACGTACCTTCAACGCCGTTAGAATCAAAATGGAAAACCCCGCTTTGTTGAAATAACCGCATCAGTTCTGCTTGAGTGGTTACTCTGTTGGTTGACCCTACCCTGATTAAAAATTGGTGTTTAACCGTTTGATAAGGTTTGTCTTTGCCTTTATTAACTTCCAATATTGCGATTTTTTTATTTTCGATTTCTACTTCGTCGTATTCGATTGAGATTGCCGGGATCACATTGTTCCTGGCTATATTTGCAGCCCATTCTTCGAAATTTTTATTCCCCTGTAAACCTGAAATTTCTCCATTATCCTCTACACCCAGTAAAATGACCCCGCCGTTGGTATTGGAAAAAGCAACTATTTCCCTGGCTAAGGAATCGATCTTTACATCCGGCGCTTTGAATTCTACTGAGGAATTCTCACCACCTTTTATCAACTGGATTATTTCTTCTTTATTATACATCGTATATTGCACATAAAAAAACTTAACAACACTCTAACGTACTATTATTTCATATCTGAAGAGTTTTTTCAATAGCGATCCTGAAAAATGGAATTTTCATTTGCCATCCATTAGAGGCCGGGGTTAATGACCACCTTTATTATTTTCTTTTGCCATTCGCCATTCAGCCCTTTTTCTCAATCTCAATTTCATCTCTTATATCATCCAGGTGGATTACCACCCTCTGCAATTCCCTGGTTTCTAAAAAAGGTGTCAGGCACCAAATCCCTTTTCTTGTTTTTTTCCAAAAATTTTTACCCCGGAGCAGTGGGGTGATTACTGAAAAAGCAGATCAATAGTTGATGACAGCAGGTATTTTTTTTACATTCAAAGCCCACGGCAAGCGCAAAAATATATTTTGCTCTTGTATTTTCTTTTGTGCTAGATATTTTTCCTTTTGCGCCAGGTGGATTTTCTTCTAATTCATCTGGATTTAAAGCTGCGGCAGCTAGTTTTAATGCCTGGCCAACTGTTTTTTGTTCTTCTCCAGGTGAATTACATTCAAATCCAGGTGGAAAATCATTCGAGCCACCTGAAAATTCTGTTAATTCATGCGCAAAAATACCTTTTGCGCTTGCCCCAAAGGTTGGGGAAATTGTCTCAAAGGCTGAGGCAATTGTCCCGGAAGTTGGAATATTTATCTCAAAGAATGGGAGAATTGCCCCAGGGGTTGCGGCATTTTTCTCAAAGGCTGTGCGATTTGGATTTGTTTTCGAAAAAAGGAAAAAAGGGGACAAGCAAGAAAATTTTATCATCCTATAGTTTAGCGAATACGGATAAACACACCTAAGCTGAACCCACCCAGGTCGATTCTAGATTTAGGAATGTTTAATACCGCATCCCGCTTAAAAGCGGGGGGATCTGACCACCTGCCTTCGGTATCGTGGATGAAATCCAGGTTGCCGCTGGCTTGCAACCCCGGGAAAAAAGCAGGGATATACAGGTAACTGGCGTAGATTCCCGTAGATAATAGAGCTCTGGGGGAAAATTCCCAGGCAACACCTAGCTGGAAGGCTGGAGACAACCATTGGAAAGAATGTCTGTCACCAAGGGACAATGTACCCCTATAATGAGAACCCAAAGCCATGCTGGAAGAAGCTAAACCGATGCCCACTTCGTACCGAGCCCCTGCAGGGCCTCCCCAGGCGCCTGATTCCCCCAGGTTCACCCCAAGGAGTACGGCCGAAACCTTATATGTCCCTGTGAACGACAAATACGAGATGTAAGACTGTTGGTCCTGGATCAGTTCCAAATCAGGACGTGCCCTTACGTTTCGTTCTCCCAGTGTGACAAACTCAAAACCAAAAGAAAGCCAATGGCGAAGAACATAATCCAAACGTACCCGGACAATGCGATTGGGAACGGCGTAACTGGGCGAATGCATGTGAAATTCATAATTGAAGGCCTGGGGGTCAAGCGGTGATGAATCTGCGGCCACCTGGCATTTCCCCTTGATTTTGACGGGTGAAGAAGGATGGAAAAATGGCCGCCAGGATAACCGGAAACGGCCCATCAAGCCGTTATAAACGTCTTCCTTTTGGGTAAAGCGCCGTAAGAAAACCAGGAATTGTTGGACCTCCGCAGCAGACATGCCCTGGATGGAGTATTTCTTCTTTGGCCGTGGAATTAAAGCGCTTAGCCCGCCCAATAGGCCGCCCAGCGTGCCAAAAACAAGGATACTGAACTGTGGGTAATCATAATGAGTATCCCGGTTGGAAGAGGAGGCTGCTATTACAGTAATAATCCCAATCCCCATGCCATTGAGAGTTACCTTTTCCATCCTGGGTTTGCGAACGATTGAAATTTGTGTTACCCTGTCGATGCTCACCCTTAATTCCTTATCACCTGTCCTGTCAAACAAAACCAGGTTTCGGTCCAATACAGCCAGCAACTCTCCCTTCAACACCTTTCCATCATTCATCCTGACCTTGACGACGTATCGACCGGCGCCCAGCATCAGGTTAGTCCCCAGGACAAAAATCATTACTATCACCCCAAACACCCGAAAACACTTCATAATTTTTCTCCTTATCCCTTTCGGTCTTATGTACATCGCAAATTTTACCAGCAGATTTTATTTACCATACCGTGATAAAAAAAACAACCCCTTTTGAAGAAAAGCACAGCTTTTTTCTCTGGGCACAGAGACATTTTCTCAATACACCAGGAAATTTTTTCCGATCACAAACAAATTTGCTCAATGCACAGAGATACTTTCTTCAATCGCAAGCAAAATTTCTCTATCGGCGCACGAATTTCATGCGCCCGCGCATGAATTTTGTGCTCGCGCGCATGAATTTCGTGACCCGACGCATGAATTTCGTGCGCCGTTGAAGAAAAAAACGTTAATCGCACGGCTTTTTTCCAGATAATCACAGCTCTTTTGCTCTCTCATGAATAAAAAATCTTCATTGCTGTGCTTCTTTTCACTGCTCTCTCAGCCTGGAGCTTCGCCTGTTTACCTTTTTTGTTCTTAATCCTTCATTAGAGCTTACTAATTGCAGCAAATTTATCACCGAACTCAGAAAAGAACTATTTTCTTCTTAAAAAAAAGGCCGATTCTTGACTACTATGAAAATAGCCACGAAGACACCAAGACACAAAGTTACACAAAAGGTTTTATTATAAATGAATCCTTTGTGCCTTCGTGCCTTCGTGGCTAACCTTGTATAGGCCCGTCACGCTATGCGCCGCGCCGCGGGGCTTCGTGGCTAAATTAGAATTCCTGGGCATTTTAAAGAAATTTTTTTCAAAATGTATTATAATGTAAATCTTAAGACAAGGTTGAGGTTGAGGAACAGATTTTCTTCCTTAACCTTAACCTAAAATGGAGGAACAAATAGCAGATCATGAACCTTCGTGAATATCAAGCCAAAAACATATTTTCCCAACATGGTATTACCATCCCCATAGGTAAAATCACAACAACTCCCGAAGAAACCGCAAAAGCAGCCTCAGAACTTAACTCCCAGGTTGTCATTAAACCCCAACTGGGTGTAAAAGGTCGAGGCAAAGCCGGCGGCATCGGGTTTGCCCCTGACCCGGCTGCTGCCTTACAAGAAGCAGAACGACTGCTAAGCCTAACAATTAAAGGAGAAACCGTTGAAAAACTCCTGGTAGAGGAAAAAATCGACATCGCTGATGAACTTTACATTGCCGTTACGGTTGATTATTCCATTCGTCATCCTGTATTGATAGCCAGCTCTGAGGGCGGGGTGGAAATCGAGGAAACCGCTAAAACCCATCCCGAACGTGTCTTTAGAATTCCAGTCAATATCCTTACCGGACCCACCCCCGATGATTTTACCACGATCGCTGATCAATTGGGGCAAGATACGGCCCAATATCTTGAGATACTGTACCGCATTTTCCGCCAATACGATGCCGAATTGGTGGAAATTAATCCCCTAGTACGAACCAAACAAGGGAATTTATGCGCGGTAGATGCAGTGCTAAACATCAACGAGGATTCGGTTTTTCGCCATGAAGAACTTGCGGATTTCAAAAAAGAGATCCCGGTTGTTGACCCCATCTCCGAAGAAGCCTCACGTTCCAGTTGGACCTATATCGACCTGCCCGGCGACATTGGCATTCTCTCCAGCGGCGCAGGTTTAACCATGGCAATCCTGGATTTAATCCACAAGGCAAAGGGAAAACCAGCCAATTTTCTCGATACAGCCCAAATCGATGATGAGGGAATTTATAATGCATTTGATTTGCTGTCTCGCGCTAAAAAGACCCGGGTCTTACTGGTCAATATGTTTGCCGGTTTGAACCGGTGCGACAACCTGGCATTGGGAATTCAACGGTATCTGAACGATCACCCCATGGAAATTCCAATTGTCGTACGGATGATCGGAAACCGTGAAGAAGAAGGACACCGCATATTAAGGGAAATAGGTATCGAACCTTTCACCCGCCTGGAAGATGCTATTGAACATGCTGTCAAATTGTCAAAGGAAGCAGAGGTGTAAGATGAGTGTTTTTGTGAATGCTGAAACAAGGGTATTGGTTCAGGGGATAACCGGGGAAGCTGCCCAACATCATACAGAAGTGATGATGAACTATGGAACCAACATCGTGGCTGGAATGCGCCCCGGTTCAGGTGGAATGACCGTTTACGGTGTACCAGTTTATAATACTGTTGCAGAAGCAGTAGAGGCAAAAAAACCTAATGCCTCCATCCTGTTTGTCCCGGCAAAGGTTATGAGACAGGCGGCATTTGAAGCGCTGGACGCCAATATTGGTCTTATAGTTATGGTTTCCGAACATGTTCCCCTCCACGATACCATGGAGATCATTGCCAAAGCTAAAGAATCGGGAGCAGACGTGATTGGACCTAATACACCCGGACTTATTGCCCCTTCGCTTCACTGCAAAATCGGTTTTGTTCCTTCACAGTATTATATACCCGGACCTGTAGGTGTCGCTTCTCGCAGCGGTACCCTGACATACGAAATTGTCTCTCGTTTGACATTAGCAGGAATCGGCCAAACAACCTGTGTCGGTGTCGGGGGAGACCCGATTGTGGGCACGACATTTTCTAAGATGGCTCGCTTGTTTGAAGCAGACCCTGAAACAAAAGCAATTCTTCTTATTGGTGAAGTAGGCGGCAGTATGGAAGAAGAAGTCGCGGAATTGGTGCAAAAAGGTGAGATTACAAAACCGGTTGTGGCTTATATTGCCGGCCGCACAGCTCCGAAAGGTAAACGAATGGGACACGCAGGCGCCATCATTGCCGCAGGACGCGGCAGTATCGAAAGCAAACTCAAGGCCTTCGAAGCTGCCAATATTCCTGTGGCTGCTATCCCGGATGAAGTCGTTAAACTGGTTAAAGATAGTTTATAACCAGGGGGCTCTTTTCGAGAAAACCCCACTGCATGGGGGAGCAAACGCACTCTAATAAAAAGTTTTGCGGGGGTCCAGGGGGTGGTTTTTCAAAAGA
>JABAOF010034169.1_pt2 | contig 13701 bp, 6 predicted proteins | sample 7062171 | NCBI WGS metagenome assembly JABAOF01 (sample SAMN14538628, study PRJNA623070) | marine sediment metagenome | biome: marine biome [ENVO:00000428]; feature: marine pelagic biome [ENVO:01000023]; material: deep marine sediment [ENVO:00002113] | place: India: Gulf of Khambhat ...
CGTCGCGTGGAGATCGAGTCGGGATACCGCTCCCCCCAGATCGAACTGTCGGTACGTTCAAAGGGGCGCTGGCGGACGCACGGGGCGACGTTCACCTGGCCCGAGACGGGACCCCGCTTCGTCTGGGAAGAGCCGATCACGCTGGATGCGCTGCGGTTTGAATTCCCACGCATTCGTGCGGAGCAGGCTGGCGTTGTGATCCACGAGCTGCGCATCCTCGGCGAACTTGGCCCGTCAGCCGGGATTGTATCGGCGCTGTCGGACGAGCAGACGCCGGATTTCGATTGGCAGCGGATCCCGGGGGCCCTGACGATGCGGTGCTCTTCGGGCGATGCCGGGGCGGCGGCCGACGGCCGTCCCGAAACCGCCTGGCGGCCGGATGAACCCCAGAACAGTTGGATCGAGGCGACGCTGAGGCCCGCCCGCCCTGTGCAGCGGATCGAGATGGTCTGGCAGGGCGCCGGCTACGCGCGGCGCACGGTTCTGGAACTGCACCTTGAAGATGGCCGGATCTTGTTCGTTCCGCGGCAGTGGTTCAGCACGTCGTTCACGTTCCCCGAGCCACTCCGGGTCAGTCGTCTTCGGCTGCACTGCACACAGGTCGGCGCAGAGGTGGCCCTGGCGGAGCTTCGGCTGTTCAGCCGTGGCAAGCATCCGGTGCCTCCGAGCAAGCCACAGGTGGCTCTGTGGGCAGAGACCGCCCTCGTCAAAGTGCGGCGCGACGCCACAGGTCCGCACGAGTTGTCACCGTTCAAGCGTGGCGGTCCCTTGCGGATCCAACTGGCACGCAACGAATACGAAGCCGGACAGGTCATTGTCCGCAGCAACGGCGATCGCGTGCTGCGGGACGTGCAGGTAACGATCGAGAATCTGCGCAGCCACGAAGGAGCAGTTCTGCCGGCCGATGCGATCGCGGTGAATCCGTTGGCCTACGTGAACAGTGAGTTTGCCGATGTCCTCCTGCCGCCTGGACCATTCAAGGTGGCTGCCGGCCAGGCTCGGCCAACGTGGCTCACCGTTCACGCCGGTCCCGACGTTGCGCCGGGCCTCTATCGTGGTCAGGTGCTGTGCTCCTGCGCCGGAAAGATGGTGGCGCGCTTGCCGATTGAGGTCACTGTCTGGGACGTGACGTTGCCCAGGCAGACGACGTTCAAGACGCACTACTTCGCCATCTGGGGCACGGGGCGCTTCCTAAGAAACGCCCTGCGCGATCCTCGGCAACGCCAGCGACTTCTCGCAGGTACCGCAGAGCAGTTCATCCGGCACCGCATTTCGCCGGGCCGCGCGTTTGTCATGGAGGATTACGAGAAGGAACTGGCCAAGCTGTCCTGGTCGGAGTACCTGGCCGCGTTCGATAAGTGGACGCAGAGACTGCTCGACGGCGGCCTGCCCTTCGTGGGCGTTCTGCAAGGGCCCCGGTTCGGCCTGCAGGGCGGGCCGACCTCGGAGAAGGAGTATTGGCAGTTCTTCGAGAAGTATCTGGAGGAAAAGGGCTGGCTGGACAAGTTCGCCGTGACGGTGGGAGATGAGCCCCCACCCGGCAATCAACGCGTCACAAATCAAGCAAAGAAGTTCATGGAATGGACGCCGAAGCTGAGGAGGCAATGCGCGTTTTCCAGTTTCGGCAAGGGCGGCACGCCGACCTGGAGCGGGCTGATCAACGAGTGGGGAATCTGTCCGCGCACGTACGGCGCGACACGGCTGGAAGACATAGCGGAATTCTCGCACGAACGGATGAAGGCCGGCGACGGCGTGTCGTGGTACATCCACCACGCGCTATCCGTCGATATGACCCCCTACTTCCCGCGGATGTACCTCTGGTACCTGTGGAGGAACCGTATCAAGGCAGCGCTATTGTACGGCGTGGCGGAGTGGGCCCACCGCGATGTGGATCGCTGGGAGGATGGTTTCGTTATTCACGGCACCGGCTTTCGAACGTGGGGCGTGCTGCTCTGGCCCGGGCGCGGGCGACTATTGGACTCGGTCCGGTGGGAGGCGATACGCGACGGCATCGAAGACTACGAGCTCCACGTAATCCTCGAGGCGGCAATCGAGCAGGCCGCCAGGAAGAACCCGTATCACCCGAAGCTCGCCCGGGCGCGCAAGGTACTGGACGATACCGACAAACTCTTCGTCGCCTTCAACGCCGATCAGGCCGACAAGGCCAAGGCGTACCGCATCCAGGACCGCCACGCCGATTCGCCGGTCCTCTGCACCAACGCGGTCCCCGCCGATCTGCTGACGGCTCGCGAGGCGATCGTCGAGTCGATCATCGCCCTGCGGCAGGTGGCGGCAGAATCCGCCGCCGTCCCGGACGCGCCGCAGTGGGCCAGGCGGTACGCAGACGGCCTGCGCGCCTGGCGCGACATTATCTACTACTGGATCGATCGGCAGCGCGCGAACGGGACGTTCGGGTTCGGATGGGGCGAGGACTGTGAGATGATCGTCGGTTGGCCGGGGGTCATGATGGCCGCTGACGACAAACGTATCCAACGGGCAATCGACCGCTTGGCGGACAACCGCTGGTTCAACCCGAACGTACAGAACGGCTATGTCTTTGTCGCCACGGACGCCGAACACGGCCCCGAGCCGATCTCGTACACGAACCCGGTGCTGCTCTATCAGGAGTTCGGCAGCCCGCGGTTGATCGAGCGGCTGATGGTAACGGCAAAGAACGTCGAGCACTGGACCGGGGTGACGCCGCGAGGTGACCGGCACATGCGCTCGACGTACTTCGGCTCGCAGCAGCTACGCGACTGGCCCTTCTACGACGAGGACAGTCCGATCAACGCCCGTGCGTGGATCCCGATGATGCACCTGTTGCTGTACAACCGCGACCCTTATCTGATGAAGTACTTCACGGAATGGGCCGACGCGTGGGCCAAGCACGCCATGGCGGAGGGCCATGGCAAGCCGCCGGGCGTCCTGCCCGGGCAGGTGACGTTCAAAACGGGCCAGCCGGGCGGGTACACGCGGAATTGGTGGGGGGCCGGCTCGCACGACTTCAGCAGCCTGTGGTACCAGACCCGTCTGCACGAAGTCCTGGTCATCGCTTATGCGGTCACGGGCAAGGACAAGTACATCGAACCGCTGCGCGAGATGCTGCGGTTCTTCTCGACGTATGCCCGCCCGCCCGTTGGCAAGGGCGAACCGTTGCCGCCCGATCGCTTGCCCGCCAAGTACACGTTTCCGGCCGAATGGCGAGACGGCACGGCGAGCACGCGCTGGGCGCGCGACGTCGGCTGGGGGCACTTTGCAAACTGGTACTACTATCTCACCGGCGACACGCAGTTCGACGCCAAGTTCGGCCAGCTCTTCGGCAAGAAGATCGAGCGAGGCCCGTTCGCCAGGATCGATAAGGGCATCGTTGAGCGGGGCCATCGGCGGGCGGTCAGCTTCCGCGAGAGCTACTTCACCCAGGTCGTGCCCAAGCTCAAGTACGCCGGCTCGCTGGCCAATTACGCCGCGGCATGGTGGCAGAAGCACTATGGCACGATGACGTTCGGGCAGCGGTGCTTCCGCGACGGCGGGGACCTCGCCAACTCGGTCAACTGGCCTTGGGTCGATTACCCCCCGCCGTCCGTGGTGTGGAAAGAGACCGGCTACCAGACGGGGATATTCATGCTGGAGGACGGTCAGCAGAGGCTGCGCGTGGCGCTGGCCAATCTCGCGCCGCAAGCCCGGCGCATCGGCGCCCAATTATTCACGCTCGATGAGGGGACCTATCAGATGCAGCTCGGCCCCGACGCCGACGAAGACGGAAAGATGGACGCGCTCAGCCGCTCCGATCGCGTCGAGGTCGAGCGGGGCACAACCGTGTGGTTCGAGCTGCCTCGCAATGTGACGATGCTCCTGGAGCTGACGCGGACAGCAGATAGCGGCCCCGCGCCACCGTGGCGGCCCAGGCCGGACCTGGGGCTCGATCCGCGGGACATCATGATCTCGAAAGAGCATCCCTCGCCCGGCGAGCGCGTGAGCATCAAGGTACGTGTGCACAACATCGGCACCAAGCCGGCCGCCAAGGCGACGGTCGAGCTGATGACCCGCAGGGACGGACGCGACGTCGTCCTGGCCAGCGCCGTGCTCGATCGCATCGACCCGCCGCAACGGCTCGCCCCCAGCTTCGTCGATGTCCCAATCGCGTGGACCGTGGCCGGGGGCGTCGAGACGATCGGCGCCGTCATCGACCGCCACGACGCCATCGACGAGCTGTACGAGCACAACAACGCTGCGTGGGCGAAGCTGGCGGAACTGAAGACGTCCCAGCGGCAAAAGCGTTTCGTCCAGCACGGGCCGGCCGTCAAGCCCAGCCTGGCCGACGTCGATCCGACGAAGCTGAGCCGCTACGACGTGCCGTTCCGAAGCGGCATCAAGCTTGACGGCGTCATCGACGAGCGGGAATGGCAGGGCATCGAGCCGTTCGAGCTCATCGCCCATGACCCATCCAGGCCGCTGCGAAAGCGCTCCTGGATGCAGGTCGCGTACGACAACGAGGCATTGTACCTGGCCCTGCGATGCGACGAGCCGGACATGAACCTGCTCAAGACCGACCTGCCCCGCATCGACGACATCTACTACAACGACGGCTTCGAGATCTTCCTCGATCCGGGCGCGCAGGTCTGGCGGTACTGGCAGTTCTGCTTCGATACGGTCCCGCACAAGTTCCAGACGCTCACGCGGAATCGGTACGCGCAAAAGGCCGCCTGGGACGTGGCCATTCGCAAGGCCGACAAGATGTGGTCCGCCGAGGTGCGATTCCCGTTCAGCTCCTTTGACGCCGAGCCCCCCAAAGCCGGGGCGCGCTGGCGCATGAACGTCATGCGCTACACGACCACGTTTCGGGATCCTGAGAACCCACAGGCCCGTCATTCAGAGCGCTCGCACTTCTCCCCGAAGGGCAAGCTCCACCACCACCATAAGCCGGAGATCTTCGGCGATCTGTACTTCAAGCCGAAGTGAGCGTCAGACTGCGTACTCTCTACCGGTCCCGACCGAGCGTTTGGCCAGCAAGAGCGCACGGATGATGTTGAGGGTTTCGTCGTACGGGATCGGCGGCTCGCGCGTCTCGACCATGTCGAGGAACTTCGCGAGCATGTTGCCGTAGAACGCCTGCGAATCGCAGATCGGCACGCGCAGGTGGCCCTTGGTGCCGTGGAGCGTGATCTCCAGCGTGTAGGCCATCTGCTTTTCATAGACCAGCAGCACGCCCATCCTTCCGTCCGCGAACTGGACCCGGACGACGGCCTTGCCCTTCGCGCCGACGTTTCGCACCGATCTGACGCGCTTGCCCATCACCGTGACCATCAGTTCCATCGGATGGATGCCATAGAAGAATAGCTCGTTGACGCCGACGGCAGTGCACGCGGTGATCTCGCCGACCTTTTCGGCGATCGCCGCCTTGTCCTCGATCTCCGCGGCGAAGCGAAGCGCCGAGCAGGACATCAGCGGTGTCTTACTGGTCTTGGCGGCTTTGATGATAGCCTTTGCCTCCGCCCACGTGGGCGCGAGAGGCTTATCGACAAAGGTCGGCAGCCCTGCGCGGAGAAAAACAGGCGCGGTCCGCTGGTGCGTCATCTTCAGATCGTCGGCCAGGATCACCGCGTCAACCTTGCCGAGGACGTCCTGCGGGTGTTTGACGACGTGCTCTATGCCGGCCGCAGCGGCGAGCCGCTTCGTGCCGGCCACGTCGGTGCTCCAGGCGTGGGTGATCTTCGCCCGGCCGCGGAAGCGGTTTCTGTAAATCGGCCACTTGCTCCGCTGAAACACGCGCTCGTCGATCTCGTTAATCAGCCCCGAGAACGAAAAGCCATGGAACACCGTCGTGCCAGCCATAAGTGCCAGTTTGATCATGGTCGTATCCCGTGTTCCTTACTACTGCTTGACTGCGACTTCCCGGCCGGTCTGGGTGCTCTGCCAGATCGCCTCGGCGATGCGGAGGGCCTCGGCGCAGTCGGCCAGCGACGCGACGGGCGTCGCGTCCGTCTTCNNCGTCTTCGCGCAGACGGCCAGGTCCCGTAGCTCGCCGCTGTAGCCCGCGGAGTCGAGCATCAGGTTCTCCAGGCTCAGCGAGGGCTGCCAGTGCAGCGTCTGGTTCTTCAGACCGCGCTCGGCGCGGACGGCGTCCGGCAGCCAACCCTTCAGCGGGTGGTACTTGAGGTAAAGCATGTCCTCGACTTCGAGCCACTCGCGGAAGCCGGTCACGTGAAAGACCTCGTTGAAGTGCCAACCGTCAGACTCGAGCGCGTTCAGGCTCATCAGACCGACAGCACCGTTGGCGAAGGTCAGGTTCACGGCGAACGTGCCCATGTCCTCGGAGACCTGATGCAGCCTTGCGAAGACACGCTCGACGTCGCCGCACGTGAAGCGCGTGATGTCGAACATGTGGACGAGCTGGCCGATCAGAAACGCCCGCATGTTCTCTTCGATGCCCCAGATCTTGGGATACGGGCCCTGCGAGAAGCGTATCTCAGCCATGTTCACCGGGCCGAACTCTTTTGTTCGGAGAATGCTCTTGGCCGCCCGGTAGCCGCAGCTGTAGCGCTTCATGAATCCGCACACGCCCTTCTTGCCGTACTTGGCGGCGGTATCAGCGAGCTCCTGCGCTTCGCGCGATGTGATCGCGCTGGCTGGGCTTTTCCACGAAGATGTGCAGGCCTTTGGCCAGGCAGTGCTTGCCGACGCTCACGTGCATCTGGGGCGGCCCGCAGATCACCACAGCGTCGAGCTGCTCGTCTGCGAGCATCGCGTCAAGGTCCGTGTAGAACGTGGGGACGCCCCAGCGCTTCGCCGTCGCCTCGGCCTTTGCGCGGTCGAGATCGCAAACAGCCACGAGATCGATCTCTTGGACCAGCTTTGTCGCGGGATAGAGCCGGGCGTTCGCGTGGTTCCCACATCCGACGAATCCCACTCTCGCAACGTCCGTAGGCGCCATTTGATCTCCTCGCAAAGTCTCCTAACGGGCAGCTAGCCTAGGAACAGGCGTCGCCGCGTGCAAGGGCCAATGGCCAGCAGGGAGCGGGGGATTCTGCCGGCGCTGCCGCATAGAATGGTGTGCAGGCGTCGGGCTGGACAAGAAAGCGTGTGTCTCAATTCAGACACGCATCATGTTCGATAATCTCATTAGCGGCGGTAGCGACGAAAGGGGTTGACCCATGCCGGATGAGGCCAGTACGAAGGTCGCGCGTGACATAGATCCGGCCGAGACCCAGGAATGGCTCGACTCGCTGGAGGACGTGCTGAGTCGGCACGGTCCGGACCGTGTCAATTACCTGCTCACCTCGCTGGAGGAGACGGCGTACCGCAGCGGTGTAAGGATCCCCTTCACGGCCAACACGCCGTACATCAACACCATTCCGGCCGACGAGCAGCCACCCTATCCCGGCAGCAGGGAGGTCGAGCGGCGCATCAAGAGCATCATCCGCTGGAACGCCATGGCGATGGTCGTGCGGGCCAACCGGGAGGACGCGGGCATCGGCGGGCACATCTCGACGTATGCGTCGGCCGCAACGCTGTTCGAGGTCGGCTTTAACCACTTCTTTCGTGCCAGGAGCGACCAGTTCGCCGGAGACCAGGTGTACTTCCAGGGCCACGCAGCCCCCGGCGTGTACGCGCGGGCGTTCCTGGAAGGGCGCTTGACCGCAGAGGACCTGGCCAACTTCCGAAGGCAACTGCGCAGCGGGAGGGGGCTGGCCTCGTATCCGCACCCGTGGCTGATGCCCACGTTCTGGGAGTTTCCGACCGTCTCGATGGGGCTCTCGCCGATCATGGCGATCTACCAAGCGCGTTTCAACCGCTACATGGCGGATCGGGGGCTCAAGGACACTTCCGGCTCGCGGGTGTGGTGCTTCGTCGGCGACGGCGAGATGGACGAGCCGGAGTCGCTCGGGGCCATCACGCTGGCTGCCCGCGAAGCGCTCGACAACCTGATCTTCGTGGTCAACTGCAACCTGCAGCGGCTGGACGGACCGGTGCGGGGCAACGGCAAAATCATCCAGGAGCTGGAGGCGGCGTTTCGCGGTGCCGGGTGGAATGTGATCAAGGTAATCTGGGGCGACGATTGGGACCCGCTTCTGGCCAAGGATCGCGACGGGCAGCTGGTCGCGCGAATGGGCGAGGTCGTTGACGGGCAGTACCAGAAGTACAGCGTGGAATCCGGGGCGTACACCCGGGAGCATTTTTTCGGCACGTCTCCCGAGCTGCGCCGCATGGCCGAGCAGCTTACCGACGAGCAGATTCGCAAGATGCGTCGCGGGGGTCACGATCCCGCGAAGGTGTACGCAGCTTACAAGGCTGCCGTCGAGCACCGTGGCTCGCCCACAGTGATCCTGGCCAAGACGGTCAAAGGCTACGGGCTCGGCGAGGCCGGCGAGGGCCGAAACGTCACCCACCAGCAGAAGAAGCTCAACGAGGAGGAGCTCCGCGAGTTCCGCACCCGCTTCGGCATCCCCATCTCCGACGAGGACCTGGTCAAGATGCCCTTCTATCGCCCGCCCGACGACAGCCCGGAGATGCGATATCTGCACGAGCGTCGCGAGGCTCTGGGCGGGTTCCTGCCGTCTCGATCGCCCGGTGCCCTGCCGCTCAAGGCGCCGCCGCTGGCCACGTTCGACGAGTTTCTCAAAGGCAGCGGGGACCGGGCGGCGTCCACGACGATGGCGTTCGTGCGGATGTTCGGCCGGATGTTGCGCGACCCTTCCATCGGCCAGTTGATCGTGCCGATTATCCCCGACGAGGCGCGGACGTTCGGGCTGGAGGGCCTCTTCCGCCAGTGCGGGATATACTCCAGCGTCGGGCAGCTTTACGAGCCGGTGGATGCCGAGGCACTGCTTTACTATCGCGAAGCCAAGGACGGGCAGATTCTGGAGGAAGGGATCACCGAGGCCGGATCGATCGCTTCGTTCATTGCGGCTGGAACGGCCTATGCCACGCACGGCGTGAACACGATCCCGTTCTTCTTGTTCTACTCGATGTTCGGGTTCCAGCGCGTGGGGGACTTGATCTGGGCGGCCGCCGACTCGCGCGTCAAGGGCTTCCTGCTGGGCGGCACCGCCGGTCGCACGACGCTGGCCGGCGAGGGCCTGCAGCACCAGGACGGGCACAGCCACCTGAAGGCCGGCGCCATCCCGAACCTGCTGCCCTACGACCCCGCCTATGCCTATGAGATAGCCGTCATCGTTCAGGACGGCATCCGTCGAATGTATGAGGTACAGGAGGACGTCTTCTACTACATTACGCTCTACAATGAGAACTACGTCATGCCGCCGATGCCCGAGGGCGCGGCTGAAGGGATCATCCGCGGCATGCATCGCGTCCGAAGCGTGGACGCACCCGGCAGCCGGGCCAGGGCCCAGATGTTCGGTAGCGGCCCGATCCTCAGAGAGGTCTTGCGGGCTCAGGACATCCTCGCTCAGCGCTGCGCGGTCTCGAGCGACGCATGGAGCGTGACCAGTTACAGACAACTGCGACGAGATGCTCTGGCGGTCGACCGGTGGAACATGCTGCACCCGACGCAGAAGCCTCGGACCTGCTACCTGTGCCGAATGTTGGACGGCCTGGACGGGCCGTTCATTGCCGCGAGCGATTACGTGCGCCTAGTCCCTGAGCAGATCGCCCCGTGGGTCCCGGATCGCCTGATCACACTGGGTACCGATGGCTTCGGGCGCAGCGACTCGCGCGAGGCGCTGCGGCGGTTCTTCGAGGTCGATGCCGAGTCGATTGCCGTTGCAACGCTCGATGCGCTCTCGCGGCGCGGTCAGATCGGCAAGAAGACGGTGGAACAGGCGATCGAGGAGTTGGGCATCGACCCGGACAAGCCTGACCCGGCCGTTGCGTAGGATGCCGGCGACGACGTGCGAGCGCGGCGGCGGGGCCGGCTTCATCTCGGACGGACAGCCATGAGAATCGATTTCAAACTCCCGGAGTTGGGCGAGAACGTCGAGGCCGCGGACGTGGTCAGTGTGCTCGTGGCAGAGGGCCACGTTATCCAAGCCGGCCAGAGCGTCCTGGAGTTGGAGACCGACAAGGCCGTCGTCGAGTTGCCTTGCGAGCACGCGGGGCGCGTGGTCAAGGTGCACGTTCAGCCGGGCAGCCGCGTTTCCGTTGGCGCGGCGCTGCTGACGATCGAGACGGCCGAAGTGGCTGAGGCGCACGTGGCGGCGCCGGCAGCGCGGACGAACGAGGCGCCCACCCCAGCGGTTGCCGAGCCGCTCACAGAAGCACCCGCCAAGGCGGAACTAGAATCACCTCCTCCGGCTGAGCCCACCGCACCGGTCCGCCCCGAGCCCGAACCCCCGCCCGACGTCAAACCACCGGCGCCCGAGCCTGCCGGCCGACCCGTGCCCGCAGGTCCCGCAACGCGGCGCCTGGCGCACGAGCTGGGCGTGGACCTGCGGCAGGTCAGCGGCACGGGCCCGGGTGGCCGGATTACTTCCGAGGATGTGCACGCATACGTGCGAAAGTTGGCCTCGTCGCCAAGAGCCGCCAAGATGGCCGCACCCGGAGCGCCGCCGCTGCCCGACTTCAGCCAGTGGGGGCCCATCGAGCGCCAGCCCGTCAGTGGCATCCGTCGAAAGACGGCGGAGACCGTTAGCCTTGCCTGGCAGATCGTCCCCCAGGTGACCCAGTTCGATCTGGCAGACATCACCGAGCTCGAGGCGGCGAGAAAGCGTTACAAGGATATGCGGCCGGAGGGCGCCACCAAGCTGACGATCACCGCATTGACGCTCAAGGCGGTCGTGGCGGCGATTAAGACTTACCCGCAATTCAATGCCAGCCTCGATGCCGCCGCCGGCGTGCTGATTCTGAAGCGATACTATCACCTTGGTGTAGCTGTTGACACGGAGCACGGCCTGATCGTGCCGATCATTCGGGACGTGGACCGCAAGAGCATCCTCGAGCTGGCCGCCGAACTGGACGAGGTGGCCAAGCGGGCCAGAGGTCGCAAGATCGACCTGGAGGAGCTGCGCGGCGCCACGTTCACCATCACGAACCTCGGCGGGATCGGCGGGACCGCGTTCTCGCCGATCGTGAACTTCCCACAGGTAGCGATCCTTGGTCTGGCCCGCGCCAGGCACGAACAGGTCGTTCGCGACGGTAAGGGCGAGGTCCGTCTCATGTTGCCCCTCTGCCTGTCGTACGACCACCGCGTCATAGACGGGGCCGATGGGGCGCGGTTCCTGCGCAAGCTGGCGGACCTCCTCTCGGACCCTCTCGCCCTGTTGCTCGAAGGTTAGGCGCGAGCCGACTCGGGCCTCGCGCCAGCGTGTGGAAGAGCCTGCTGCAAACAAAGAAAGGTGCAAGATGTCAGGTCAGGCCCCCGGCGAAACACAGTTAGCGATCATCGGCGGCGGCCCCGGCGGTTACGCGGCCGCTTTCCACGCTGCCGAATTGGGAATGAAGGTAACGCTGATCAGCGACGATCCCCAGCCAGGCGGCGTCTGTCTGCATCGCGGGTGCATCCCCTCCAAAGCGCTGCTGCACGTGGCCCGTTTGATCAACGAAGCGCGCGAAGCGCGCCAGTGGGGCCTCGCCTTTCAGGACCCCAAGGTCGATCTCGCTGCGCTGCGAAGCTGGAAGGACGGCGTCGTCAAGCGGCTCGCAGACGGGCTTGACGAACTGTGTACCCGCCGGAAGGTGCAATTCATACGTGCGCGAGCGCAGTTCGTCGATTCGCGAACGCTGCGGCTGGACAAGAACGGGGAGCCGTCGGGCGGGCACCCCGAGCACTTGCACTACGAGCGCGCAATCCTAGCAACGGGCTCCGTGCCCGCTTTGCCCGGGATCTTCAAAGTGGACGACCCGCGCGTGATGGACTCGACCAGCGCTCTCGAGCTGACGGCGGTTCCGGAGCGGCTGCTGGTCATCGGCGGGGGGTACATCGGACTGGAGATGGGCACGGTGTATGCAGCCCTGGGCTCCGCGGTCACGGTCGTCGAACTGACCGAGGGGCTCTTGCCCGGGGCCGACCGGGACCTCGTCCGCGTGCTCCGTGCCCGGCTGGACAAGACGTTCCAGGCCGTCCAGCTCAGTACGAGGATCGAGAGCCTGCAGCCTGGAAAAGACGGTATCGCCGTGACGATGCGCGGCCAGGGCGAGGCGTCCGAGCAGGTCTTCGACCGCGTCCTCGTTGCGGTGGGACGCTGGCCGAACAGCACTGGCGTTGGTCTGGAGCAGACGCGCGTCGAGAGCGACGCGCGCGGCTTCGTAAAGGTGGATCGCCAGCAGAAGACGAACGATCCGAGCATCCTGGCCATTGGCGACGTCGTCGGCGAGCCGATGCTCGCGCACAAGGCCTCGCGCGAAGCCAAGGTCGCCGTGGAAGTCGCTGCCGGCAAGCCCACCGAGTTCGACAACGCGGCGATCCCTGCCGTGGTCTTCACCGACCCCGAGGTGGCCTGGTGCGGCCTGACCGAGACGCAGGCCAAGGCTGAGGACCGCCCGATCGAAGTGGCCCGGTTCCCGTGGGCGGCTTCGGGACGTGCAGCAACGCTCGGCCGGTTTGACGGGCTAACCAAGCTGGTCTTCGACCCGCAGACGCAGCGCCTTCTTGGCATGGGCGTCGTCGGGAGCGGTGCCGGTGAGCTGATCGCCGAGGGCGTAGTGGCCATCGAGATGGCCGCCGTCGCCAGGGACATAGCCGACAGCATCCACCCACATCCGACGCTTTCGGAGACAGTGGCCGAGTCCGCCGAGGCCTTCTTCGGCCAAGCCACGCACCTGTTCCGGCCCAAGCGGTAACAGCGGGTGCGACTTGAACCGGCTGTTATTGGTCGCGGGCACTGCGCTTGCCGAGCCCCGCTGGCTGATCCGCGATCCCTTCGGTCGCCAAGTAAGACCCTCGCCGTGGCCTTTGCGCCGAGCGTCTATGGGCGTTCCGCTTGCCGCTTACGCAGCGGTCGATCGCGCACATAACAGACGGCCGTCGAAGAGGATACAACGGCCCTGCCGCCGGTTCGTTACTTAAGTTGGGCCCCGTCTGCGCCGATGCTGACATCTGTCTAGGACGAGTACAGGGACGGTGCGTAGCCAACGGGCCAACCGGGGCGAACCCGCAACGGAAGCCCGCGAGCAACCGGGTCAGATAATGAGCGGATACGCGCTTCACATACCACAGGCTTGGCGCGCACCTCAGCCTGTGGACGTGCAGCCAATGGGCGAGGCACGCCGGACCGTGTTGAGATAGCCCGAGAATGTCGCCGCTGACGATGATTCTGCCGGCATCCCCCGAGGGTGCTCCGAGGTTCGGCTGGCGCGCTGGATTGGACGCCTCCGGGACACACAGCCAGGACCGCCGTGAACACCACACGCCGCGTACTTAGAGGAAAGCGTTGATGGCGGCCAAGGGGATCAAGAAAACGGTGGCGGAGCTCTCCGAGGCCCTCGTCTTGGCCGAGCCGTCCGACTACCAAGCACTGGCCAGTGTCCACACGCATTTCGAGCAGGTCAGCAAGTGGGCGGTTGAGAAGTCGCAGCCCCAAGTTGCGCAAGCGGCGGCGGCGGCGGCGCAGCTCATCCAGGACGTCATCCTTGAGGATGTTGACGACGCCGTGGCCGCACTGGAGAGGGTTGGTCGGATTGTCTCGGCTCTTCAGGAGGTTATCCGCGATGGGCGCAGCGCCAAAGAGGTAGCTTTCCCAGCCGACCCGGGGGTTGTTGATCGTCCCCAGGCTGCTGAGGAGCATGAAGATACGGCGCAAGTTCAAC
>JABAOF010011813.1_pt1 | contig 13694 bp, 12 predicted proteins | sample 7062171 | NCBI WGS metagenome assembly JABAOF01 (sample SAMN14538628, study PRJNA623070) | marine sediment metagenome | biome: marine biome [ENVO:00000428]; feature: marine pelagic biome [ENVO:01000023]; material: deep marine sediment [ENVO:00002113] | place: India: Gulf of Khambhat ...
CACCGCTCGAGCCTTCGGGCGGAAATAACGAAAAAGCCGGCCCTCGCGGCCGGCTTCTTTACGGGGTAATCCTGCTAGCGGTAGAGCGCCTTTACGCGGCCCAGGCTCGCCGGCGCGACGCTAACGTAATTGGTCTCCACCGTACACTCGATAGCCCAATCCGTCAACGTCCAGGCGCTCCACCTTATATCGTCCGAGGACCGGTAGTGGTAGCCGGGGTAAGTTTGCGGGTATGCGCCCCTGACGCCAGTGCCTAGGGCGCCCATTTGCGGGTTGTTCGTGCTGAGAAAGAAGTTGTCGGCCTTGATAACGATGCTGGCAGTGCTTATGTCGACGTCGGTCCAGGTAGGCCAAACCTTGGTCGTCGCCGGGAAAGTGGCAAGCAACGAGCCGGGCGTATTGCCGGTAGTGCTCCACACCTTAACCTGGACGCCAACAACATTCCGGTATAACCCGAAATGGGCCTTCTTCAAGAAGACCGGATACTGGCCGGATGTCGGCTTGAAGACGGTCCCCGGGTGCCCCGAGCCCCCAAAATAGGTCGTAGCGTTGTAGTTGCCGTTAGAATAGCGAATGCGGACCTCGGCCGCCGACGACAGGCTCGCCAGGCAAAACGCGAGAGACAAAGCAATCATAAAATATTTCATTACGACCACCTCCTATTCTTTTTTACGTTAACATAACCGAACCACAAAGTAAATAATTATCTCTTACTAAAGCGCTCGGCGCTGCGCCGGGCATCGGCGATTTTAACGCGCAAGGGTAATACCGACCCCGGAAATGCCTTGTGATTTTTATAACGGTATTTTATACTCACGGCCCAACGGTAAGTTCAACAACACGAGGCCAGTCGTTATGGTAAAAAAATATTTAATGACGCCCGGGCCCACGCCCGTACCCGCCGCGGTGGCCTGCGCGCAGGCGGCGGACATGATCTCGCACCGCGGCCGCGAATTCCACGAGCTCTTCCAATACGTCTCTACCACGCTCCGTGAGTTCATAGGGACCACGCGGGAAGTTTACCTCTTGACGGGCTCGGGGACGTCGGCGATGGAGGCCGCGGTCGCGAACGTCATGTCGCCGGGGGAGAAGGCGCTCGTCGTGCGGAGCGGCCACTTCGGCAACCGCTGGGCCGAGATCCTCAAAGCGTACGGCGTCATGGTCCGCGCCGTCGACGTCGAGTGGGGCCGCGCGGTCAACCCGAAGCTCGTCGCGGAAAGGCTCGCCGAGGATACCGCGGGCGAAATACGCGCCGTATTCGTTACCTTCGTCGACACTTCCACGGGCGTCGTGCAAAATATCGAGGAAATAGGGGGCATAGTCGCGGAGACGAACGCACTCCTCGTCGTAGACGCGGTGTCGGGACTGGGGGCGATGGACTACCGCATGGACGAGTGGAACGTGGACGTTACGCTCTCGGCGTCGCAAAAAAGTTTCATGGCCCCGCCCGGCATAGCGTTCATCTCCATGAGCTCGAAGGCCTGGAAAGTTTGCGAGCGCGCGAAGTGCCCGCGTTACTACCTGGACCTACGGAAATACCGCCAGTGGGCCGAAAAATTCGAGACGCCGTGTACGCCGGCCGTCTCGACGCTGCGCGCGCTGGGCAAATCGTTGGAGCTCATGATGGAGGAAGGGCTGGCCAACATCTACTCCCGGCACGAGAAGATGGCGCGGGCCACGCGCGCGGCCGTGACCGCGCTCGCGTTGCGGCTGTTCCCGCTCAACCCGGCCAACGTCTTGACGATTATACGCCCCCCCGACGAAATCGGCGCCGACGAACTCCGCGACCACATAGCCCGTAATTACGGCGTAACTTTGGGCGGAGGCCAGGCGCAACTCAAAAACCGCGTCGTCCGCATCGCCCATATGGGCTCGGTGGGGCCGTTCGACGTCATAACGGCGATTTCGGCGCTGGAAGGCGCGCTGGCCGACAAGGGTTTCGTCGTCGAGTTGGGCGCGGGCGTCGCGGCCGCGGAGGAGATTTTCAAGGAGACCTAAGGAACCGTCGCGACCGGCCGAGGACCCCGCCGGCGAGGCGGGCCTTTTTCCAGCCGAACGCCCGCGGCGTCGCCGGCCCGTCGTAAGGGAGGGGCCGTCGGCCGGGAGGGAACCGGCGACGCTTTGTTTGACCGGGGGCGAATAATATGTTAGTTGTTTTAAACGCAAGGGGGCCTAAGGAATGAAGTATCGGGTTGTAGCTCTAAGCCTTCTCGTTTGCGTCGCGAGCCTCTCGACTGCGGCCGAGGTCCGTATCCGGTATTCCAACGGGATTTACAATTCGCGTTTCTTTTGGATACAGTACGCGCACCCCGGGACCCTATGCACGCCCTCCGCCGGACAATACCCGGTTCTCCTGAAGACGGCGCACTTCGGCTTCGAAGTCGGCAACGCCGAGGTGCGAGTAAAAATTTGGAGCGCGACCGGCTCGACGCCGGGGACCGTCCTCGCGTCGTTCTATATTTTAACCGACCCCTGGCCGCGATGGACCGACGTCAGCTTAGAGGAGTCGAAGATAATCGTCAACGCCAATAATTTCTTCATCAGTTCCGATACGCTGTGGCGGGAGTTCTTCGTAACGTTCCGGGGCGCCATGCCGCGGCAATACCCGGGCCACCACTTCACCTCCCAGGACGACATCAAATGGGTGGAGGCGTACGCCGATTGGGCCATCGAGTGCACGGTGGACACCAACTACGGCATCGGCGTCGCGCCGGCGAGCCTGGGCCGCGTTAAGGCACTTTATCGGTAAGGGAAAATGTAGGGCCGACCTTCAGGTCGGCCCGAGTTACGCTAAAAAACGGGCCGGTCTGAAGACCGGCCCCTACATTAAAACGAAAGAAAACCACGCCCCGCCGCGGCCGCGTTAACGGTAGAGGGCCTTGACGGCGCCGAAGGACGCGGGGGCGACCGCCGGGTTGGCGTTCCCCAAGTCTATCTGATACGCGCTACGCCAGATGAAGTCGGTACGCAAGACCAGCCACAACGTCGTACCGTACGAAAGCGGGTAACCGTCGCCCGCCGTCGCGCCGTAGCGTAAATCCATATCCGGGTAGGGCCCGCTGAAGGTGAACGAGGCCACGAACGAGCCGCCGCCGGTATATACCCGCGTGGGGTGGACTCCCCGGGCCTTGGGGTTGACGATTACGTAGTCGCCGGCCTGGCCGGCGAAGCGGCTCGTCGCCGCGAGCGTCCCGGCGTCCGGGCCGCCGTTGAACGAGCCGACCAAGCTGCCGGCCGTGGTAATCCGGTATATATAGTTGTTGGCGGAACCGTAATAGTAACCGCCCGCCGCGTCGTACGCGACGCCGTCGGCGGTCGCCGGGAGGGGCACCGAGCCGAGAAGGGACCCGCTCGCGACGTGGTACGCCCGGAGCAGCGTCCCGCCGTCCAGCACCACGAAATACCCGGCGCCGAGGTGGCAGTAGTCCGCGTCAACGGGCCGGACCGCGCCGGAAAGGGTGAACGAACTCAGGAAGCTTCCCGCGGGCGTGTATCGCCAGAGCTCGCCGCCCGGGCCGGCGTCGTATACGCCGTAGGCGTACGTCGCGTCGCGGTACATCGCCGCGCCCACCGGGTAGATGTTGCCGCTGAGGGAGAAGTGGGAGATGACGTCGCCCGGTACGGCAAATACGGCCGTCGCGGCCGCAAGGCCCGCGCTGATTAACGTAACGAATATTCGCATCCCCATTTTCACCTCTGGTTATATCAAACGCGCCATTATAACCGAACTCCCGCCGGAAGGGAAGGCAACCGGAGGGGCCGACCTTCAGCTCGAGCCGAGCGGTTGCGCAAAAAACGGGCCGGCCTAAAGACCGGCCAAGACAAGGGGCTTAAGCCCCTTGTCCCGCGCGCGGGGCCAGTGCGACCTCCAATCGCTGCCGCGCCTGGTGGATGAAGGCCTCGATGCGGGTGCGCGTGGTCGCGGACTCCAGGCCGTCGTACGACATGTTCAATATGGGGACGTTGTCGTAGTCCGCCTGGACGCGCTTGAGGAGCGCCGAGACGATGACGCCCGGCATGCACGTGAACGGCATGAGGTTGGCGACGCCGTGGCAGCCGTTGTGCGCGTACTCCGCGGCCTTCCCCACCGACAATATCGCCTCCCCCTCGAACGTATCGTGGACGTACCGCGACCCCGCGCGGACCGTCTCCTCGATCTCCGGTTCGGGCCAGTTTCGCGCGAGGCCTTCGAAGAGCGCCGTGATCTTTGCGTAGTCGCTCTTCTGGATTTTTTGCGTGATTATGCTGAGCGCGCGCCGCGAGTAGTCACTGCGGATCTTGCAGTCGCGGATGCGTGTCCAGTTGGTATACCAGAACCACTCCGATATGGGCGGCAAGAGCGCCTCGCCACCCAGCTCCTCTACCTGGTCGACGAAGTAGCTGNNTAGCTGTTCGAGAAGCGGTTGGAGCGGACGTAGATCTCGCCGACGACGCCTATCTTCGGTTTCGGCTCAGAGGAAACCGCAATACCCGGCCACGCCGCGACGACCTCCTTGCATATCTCAAGAATCCCCTCCAGCGTGCCGTCGCGGAGGATGCTTTCCTCTATCTTCTTAACGTATNNGCGTCGCCCGGCTCGAGCTCGTACGGCCGCGTTTGCAGGAGCAGCTTCTCGAGCATGTCTATCGCTACGACGCCTTGCCACGCGCGCCGCGTAAACTCGTTCCCGACGATGCCGAGGTCGTTGTAGAGCGTCTTGCCCTGGTTGGGGCTGAAGACCGGCACGTCGCCCAGGCCCAGCTCGGCCAGGACGATGCGGTGCAGCATGTTGTACTGGCCGAAGCGGCAGGGCCCGGAGCCCGCAGGCATGAAGAAGATCGCGCGCTCGGCGTCGAAGCCCGCCCGCTTGGCGTACTTCACCATATCGCCGGTCGTGACGATGCAGGGGTAGCACTCCTTGCCGGTGGTGAATTTGCGGCCCCACGCGAGCGTCTCGTCGTCCGGCTCGTCCATTACGACCGCGGGCACGCCCACGGCCTCGAACGCGGCCCGGACGGCGTACGCGTGGTCGCACATGTACGGGATGTAGATGGTGCGCTTGTGGTCCTCGGCGGCGAGCGAGAGGCGCTTGATCTCGACCGAGGCCGGGACCTTGTCGCGGAAGTTCTTGATGCTGTCCAGGAACGCCTCCGCCCGGGTAATGGCGCCGGCGCCCGCGGAGTGCTCGTCGATCTCGAGCTGCAAAAACGGCTTGCCGCCCATCTTGACGCGGAAGAACTTCAGCAGGAACGAGTCCGGCCCGCAGCCGAAGTTGGTGATGTAGACGCCGTGGAGCCGCGGGTCCTTGCGCACGATCTCGACCGCGGACAGGATCTTCTGGCCGTACTTCCAGTACATGTTGTCCCACTCGTGCGAGAGCTCGACCTCCTCCACCGGCAGGAAGTCCATCGGGATGGCGAGCGTCCCCAGGTCGCGAAACTTCTTGGGCATCTCGAGATTGATGCCGCCGTCGCAGGTGTTGTAGGGCCGGCCGACAATCACGACGGCGTTGTCGTCGCGGCCCAGCTCTTCCAGCACCTGAATGCCGCGCGTCTTCACCCGCCCGTAGAATTCGTTCTGGGCGTTCTTAGCCGCTTGGTACGCGCGTCGGACGTCGCCCTTCTTCACGGCCAGTGGCTTAAGCGCGTCGTGGAGTGCGTTCACCAAGGCCGCGTCGCCGCGCTCGAAGAAGAGCCTGGGGACGAGGGCCGACACCTTCTTGGCCTCGAGGTCCAAAGCCGACGAGATGACGTACGGCGACGTCTGGACGTACGGGCAGGTGAACGATTTGTCGGTGAGCGCGTTCTGCTTCTCGAGCGAAATAGCCGACGGCATGAAGAGCGCGTCGACGCCCTTATTGAGCAAATTTATGACGTGGCCGTGTGCCACCTTCACCGGGAAGCAGCACTCGGAGGCCACGGCCTCGACGCCGTCGTGGATGACGTTCTTATTGGTGTAATCGGAGAGGACCACGTCGAAGCCGAGCTCGGCCAGGAAGGTCTTGAAGAACGGCAACATTTCGTGGATGAAGAGCGTGCGCGGGAGGCCGACGCGCGCGGCGCCCTCCTTGGGTTTCGCCGAGGTGTAGTCCCGCGTTAAGAGCTTCTCGCGTTCGGCGAAGAGGTTGGGCAAGCCCTCGCCGCGCTTGTGGGCCTTCCGGCGCTCGACGTCATACTTCTCGCAACGGGAGCCGTAGTAAAGCGCTTCCTCGCCCTCCACCTGCACCACTTTTATTTCGCAATGGTTCGAGCAATCCGGGCACTCGAAGGAGCTCTGCTCGTATTTGCGGGTGGCGAGGTCCCAGCCCTTGAACGTGCTGACGCTTCGGCCGTCCCACAGCTCCCNNAGGCGCCGGTGACCTCGTGGTGGTCGGGGACCGTGAACGGCTTGCCGGTGACCTGCTCGAAAGCCGCTACGACCGCGTTGTTGTAGGCGACGCCACCCTGGAAGAAGATGTTGTCGCCGACGCGCTTCTCCTGGACGACGCGGTTGAGATAATTCAAAACGATAGAGTAACCGAGGCCGGCGCAGAGGTCCTCGCGCGGCGCCCCCCGCTGCTGGTGACTCAGGATGTCGGTCTCCATGAAGACGGTGCAGCGCTCGCCCAGGCGGCAAGGTGCGTCCGCGGCCAGCGCGAGTTCGGCGAACTCCTCCTTGATGTTTACGTCGAGGCGCTCGCTCTGCTCCTCGAGGAAGGAGCCGGTCCCGGCCGCGCAGACCTTGTTCATCTCGAAGTCGACGATGGCGCCGTTGTCGAGCGAGATGTACTTCGAGTCCTGGCCGCCGATCTCGAAGACGGTGTCGACGTTTTTGTCTATATAAACCGCGGCCGTCGCTTGCGCCGTGATCTCGTTCTTGACGATGTCCGCGCCGACGAAGTCGCCGGTGAGGTAGCGCCCCGAGCCGGTGGTCCCGACGCCCCGGACGACGACCTTATCGGCGACCTCCTCGCCCACCTCGGCCAGGCCGCGCCGGATAGCCTCGATGGGCCGTCCCGCGGTCATCAAGTACCTTTTCGAGATGATGTTGTCGTCATCGTCCATCGCGACGACGTTGGTCGAGAGCGAGCCCACGTCGACGCCGAGGAAGCAGTTTATTTTCTCGCCGTCCTTCGGCGGGAGGGCGTCGGCCTTGGCCTCGAGGTGAACGTCGCGCAGGACGAGCCGTTCCTGGCCCTCCTCCTCCTCGTGCTCGCTCGAGAGGTAGTCGTAGAACGCTTCCGTACCGGCGAAAGAGGTAAACTCGTCGCGTTCCGCCGCGGCCAGAACGGCGCCGATGGCACCCATGGAGGCGAAGTGCGCCGGGATGACGAGCTCGCCGGCGTCCAGGCCCAGGACCTCGGTGAAAGCGCGGACCATGCCTTTGTTGGCCGCGACGCCGCCCATGAAGCAGTAGTCGAGGCGGAAGTCCTTGCCCTTCGCGATCGTGGCCTTGAAGTTCCGCGCCATCGCGAAGCACAGGCCCGCGACGATGTCGTAGTCCGGCGCGCCTTCCTGTTGGAGGTGGATCATATCCGATTTGGCGAAGACGGAGCAGCGGCCCGCGATGCGCGGCGGGTGCTCAGAGCGGAGCGCTAGATCGCCGAATTCCTCGACCGTGAGGCCGAGGCGGCTGGCCTGCTGGTCGAGGAAGGAGCCGGTCCCCGCGGCGCAGATGGTGTTCATCGCGAAGTCGCGTATGACGGTCCGGCCCGTCTTCTCGTCCTCGGCCAGTATAATCAGCTTGGAGTCTTGGCCGCCGATCTCGACGACGGTGTGGACGTTCGGGTAGAGGCGGCCCACCGCGGCGGTCTGCGCGACGATTTCATTTACGAAAGCCGCGCCCGATATGTCGGCCGCCAGCTTGCCGCCGGAGCCGGTGACCGTCAGCGAGGTAATCCGCTCGAGCGGGCAGCGCCCGAGGACGTCGTCGACGCCCGCCGCAAGCGCTTTAACGGGCTGGCCCTTGTGGCGAATATAGTGGTCCTCGACGACGTCATGCTCCTCGTCGAGGAGGGCCAGGTTCACGCTTATAGAGCCCAGGTCGGCGCCGAGGTGCATATACTATCGCTCCGATAAGGGGACGAGCGGGGGGAACTTATGAGGGCTTCGGCGGATATCAACGCCCGTCCCGCTATATTATTCGAATATAATTATGCGCGAGCAAACGGGCCGCGAGGCCCGTCGCCCGAATTCTCGGAAATTTAATATACCACAACGGCGGGGGGGGTTTCAAGGGCGGAAAAAGCCGCCCACGAGGGTGGCTTTTCATTACTTAAACCTAATAGCTTTTGGTATAGTCGAATAACCGAGAGGACGCCCTCACTCCTGCCCTAATTGCATATCTAGGAGGTACGCGAAATGGTTCGTAACCGTCTTATCCCCCGCACCTTAGCCCTCGCCCTCGGCGTCGCCTTCTGCGTGGGCCTGGCGCTGTTGCCCGGCGACGACGCCCGCGCCGACGTCATCGCCGGCCTCGTCGAACCCGAAAGCCAGGAGCTCGCCGAGCAAATGTACGTCGACGAAATGCTCCCGGCCTCGCCCGCGCAGGTGAGCCTCGAGGAGGGCGGCGGCGAAGGGCTCGTCCCGGACGCGGCCGTCAAGGCCGAACCCTACGAAACGGATAACGGCTTCAAGGGTTGGAAGGTCCACGTACCGGACGGCAAGCCGCTCGCGACGCCCGCGGTCGCGGACGGCATCGTCTACGTAGGCGGCGGCTTCGGCACCTACGACTTCTACGCCTTCGACGCCGACGACGGCGACCTCGTCTGGCAGTACCACGTCGGCGACGACGGCCCCACCGCGGCCATCGTCCACCGCGGCCGCGTCGCCTTCAACACCGAGTCCTGCATCCTCTACGTCCTCGACGCCGAGAAGGGCAACAAGATCTGGAGCCAGTGGCTCGGCGACCCGCTGATGGCGCAGCCGGCCGCGGCGGGCGACAAGATATACATAACGTATCCCGGCGGCGACGGCCGGCACCACCTCACCTGCCGCATGCTCGAGAACGGCGGCGAGGTCTGGAACCAGCCGCTCGTCGGCGAGGTCATCACGGCCCCCGTAATCAACGGCGGCTCGGTCTTCTGCTCGACGTTGGAGGGGACCGTCTATCACTTCGACGCCGACGACGGCGAGCTCAAGTGGAAGGACCAGAAGCTTGCGACGTCGGCGCCCTGGGTCGCCGGAGACGAGGTCTACGTCGCCAAGCGAGTGGAGGTGGCGGGCGAGGAAGGCGCCGTGGAGCAGTACGAGGGCATCGCCGGCCTGGGCCGGGGCTCCGGCGGCCAAATCAACGAGGAGCTTTACGCCTACGGCAAGGCCGACTACCTCGCGCACGACACCGAGAGTGAGTACGCCGCCGAGCAGCTCGAGCTCGACGCGTCGGTGGGCTTCGGCGCGGCGCCGCCCGCGGCCAAGCTGGGCCAGGCCACCGGGAACCTCGGCGTCGGGACCGTCTCGGGCGTGTGGGCCTACCAGGGCTCGCGGCCCGTCGTGAAGGGCAACCGTTCCTACAACGCGATGGGCGACGCCGTCCGCGCCGTCGACGTGGAGTCCGGCGAAGTGGTCTGGGAGAAGGAGTACGAGCAGGGCGAGGCCCGCGGCGGCCGCGCGCTCACGCCCCCCTCGCTCGCGGGCGACGACCTCTACTTCGGCTCGACCGACGGCGACGTCATCTGCGTACGGTCCGGCGACGGCAAGGAACTGTGGCGCTTCAACGTCGGCGAGCCAATTCGCTTCCAACCCGCGGTGGTGGGCGGCAAGGTCTTCGTGGGAACCGACTACGGCAACATCTTTTGCGTCGACGTCCAGGACCGCTCCGCGGACGGCTGGGCGATGTGGGGCGGCAACGCCGCGCACAACGGCTGGGAGGAATAGGAAACCCCCTCTCCCGCGCCGACGTCGCGAACCCGGCCGCGAGGCCGGGTTTCATTTACGTAGGGGCCGACCTTCAGGTCGGCCCGGTAGGTTTTTGGCAAGCCGCGGGCCGGTCTTGGTAATTCGCACGTGGGGCGGCAATGCCGCGCGCAACGGCCGGGAGGAGTAGGACACCCCCCCCTCGCGTGCCGATGCTGCGAACCCGGCCTCAAGGCCGTGTTTAAACACGTCCGCTTACTATAGCGCCGTTTATCCCGGCGTCTCCGCGGCGCGCTCCTTATCGCCGAAGACGCTGGCGACCGCCTCCAATATAAAGTCGCGGCCGTTTAAAACTTCCAACAAAACGAGTTCGCCGTCGGCGGCGTAGTGGAGGATATAAGGGCCCCGCTCCTCGGCCACGTCGACGTCTTTCTCGGAGAACTGTATTACTAATGCGTCCACGTCGTCGCTGTATTTCGTTTTAATCATAACGCCCCCTTCGGGCGGGGTACACGGTGATCACGGTAACGGCGTCGGCGTCTTCGATAAACACGACCCGCAATACGCGCCCCTCGTCGAGCGGCGCTTCGGTTACGCGCTTCCCGCCGTAACCCGCCTCAACATCCCCAGGAGCCGATGCCGTCTTTATCACGGCCTCCTCGTCAACAGGTACGCCCAACCCAGCGAGGAGCTTGATCTTGTACCGGGCGTGCTCGGTTAATCTAACCTTTTTTATGGCTCGCGGACCTCGTGGTAGCGTCGGGCCGTAACGCCCGTCGTATTTTATTACCGGCGGCACCGGGCGTCAAGATTAAACGGCGGCCGGTGGTCGGCGCATGCCGCCGCGGACAACGGCCGGGAGGAATTGGACACCCCCTCTCCCACGCCGACGTTGCGAAACCCGGCCGCGAGGCCGGGTCTTTTTCTTACCTATTCATAGCGCCACCTTTAATTTATAATATCGTTACTTCTCAGGAGGTGCACATGTACAAAATTATTTCGGCCTTATTATTAACCGCCTCCGCGGCCCTCGCCTTCACGCCGACGCATTTAGTAATCGCGGAGAGCGCAGCCCTCTACGACGTCGACGAAGATTACGACGAAAGCCATATCGTCGAGCGCCTCCCCTACTGGACGGCGGTCGTAGCGGCGCCGGTCGCGCCGACGGAACCGCCCCGGACGTGCTGCCACGTCACGCTCGAGAACGGCACCGCCGGCTTCACGGAATGGGAAAACTTGGGGCGGGCGCTCGCGGTCGTCGCGGAAGAGACGACGCTGTCCGGCGTACCGCAAGACGTCCCTTTAGAGGTGACGCGATTGAAGAAGGGCGAACTCGTGGCCTACGCGCCGACCGACGCCGCCGCCTCCAAGCCGGGCTTTGTTGAGGTGCTGAACGCGGACGGCCTCCGCGGCTGGGTCCCGGAAGACGCGCTCGAGCCGACGCCCGTCGAGGGCGAATAAACGGCCTTAATCTTTCAAAAGAGAAACCCGGCTCCGCGGCCGGGTTTCATTTACGTAGGGGCCGACCTTCAGGTCGACCCGCCACGTATTTTTGTAGCGGCAGGCCCGCCATCATACCCGAAAACTTCCGACGCCAAGCGTCAATGCCTGAGGATGGTGCCCGCGGCGCCGACGGCCCAGCCCTCATCCTCGCCCGCGAACGCGACGTCGAAGAGCGGCCTGTCGTGGCCGCTCCACAATTGCCAGCCGACCTTGGGCGAATAGGTATATATATTCCCGCCCCGGGTCACGGCGTAGCCGCGGTCGTCGCTCCTGAAATACACGCCCGTAACGGTCTCCGCGCTTGGGAGGCGGGTCTTGGAAAGACCTCCGCCCTTGAGGTGAACGACGAAGCCGTCCGTGGCGCCGAACCAGCCCTCGTCGTCGGTTACGAAGAACGCGCAGCGATAGTGGGCTTCGACCGGGCCCGCGACCGGGACCCATTTGCCGCTCGAGCGCCTAAACATGCAGCCGTTGTCGCCCACGAGCCAGCCCCGGTCCTGGTCGACAACCCAGATGCCGAAGAGGTCTTCGTCGACATTCGGGGACTCGTCCTTCCACTCGCCATCCAGGTAGTGGAGGACGGCGCCGCGGCTGCCGCAGAACCAAACCTCCGTCGGGGCGTGGGCGTGCAATGCGTGGAGGTCGTTGGTACGCGTGTTCCCGGGCACGCGGCTCCATTCGCCGCCGTCGCGGCGGTTGACCCAACCGTCCTTGCCGCAGACCCATCCTTGCGTCGGCGAGACGAATTGGACGTCGAAAAAGTCAGGCGCGGGCGCCGTGATGTCGAGGCGCCACTCGTAGCCGTCGTAATGCAATATGTTGCCGCTGGCGCCGCAGGCCCAGATGTCGTCCTCGGCTATCACCCAGAGCGCATTTATGTCCTTCGTCGTGGGGCTACGGACGGGCCGCCAAGGCGCAGGCCCTTCTTCCGGCCCGGGGCCGCCGCCGCACGCAACCGTTAGGACTATTACCGCCGCGGCTTTGACGAATCGCTCGGTCATTACTACCTCCCAAGGTTTTAGCCCTGAGCGGACGCGCAAAATCTAACACGAGCCGGCCGCGCCGTCAAGAATTCCGGACGCGCCCGCGGCGCGAATAACTCGAGGACCTGATTTTTAATGTTGCGATACCAGCCGGGCAATAATAATATGTCAGCGGGGAGGTGGGCCCTCCCGGGCACCCGCCATAGGGGAAGTTTCAATTTTCCCGGCAATCGCGCCGGACGCCACGGCAACGCGCGTCGGCTTACGCTGTAAATTACCCCGGCGCTGGGGCCCGACCGACGGCCTCGGAACGTCACGCTTACGCCGCCCGCCGTAATGGATTACATAATACCCGAACCCATATCCGTTAAAGTCGTCGTCGCCTTGGCGGCCGCCGGGCTCGCAGCGACGGCGGCGGCCGCGGCGATCGTATTCCGCCGGCGGCTCAGGTTTCTAAAACTCACGCCGGGTTTCGTCGTTTGGGCGCTGGCTGGGGGCTACTTCGTCTTATTCAGCGCGGCGACGTTGGGGCGCCATTACGCGATGGCCACCTCCGGCCTCGACCTCTGTTACTACGCCAACGCGATCTACCATTTCGGCCGGGGACACCTCTTCGTACAGACGCTACTCTTCGGCGACCGTTTTAACGCCCACTGCGCGCCGCTGCTGGCGGTCCTGGCGCCCCTCACTTACGTATTCAAAGAACCGGCGTACCTATTACCGCTGCAAACGCTGCTGATCGCTTCCGGTATACCGATAATCTATGCGATAGCGCGGCCGGCGGAGGGTTCGCGTTGGCCGGCGGCGGCGCTGGCCGCCAGCTTCGCGTTATCCCCTGCGATACACGGCGCGAACCTCTTCGACTTTCATCCCCGGGCCTTCGGGGTCCCGCTCGTCCTCGGCGCGTACTACTTCTTCGACCGTAAACGGCCCGCGGCCGGCCTTACGTGCGTCGCGGTTTTGGCGCTTGCCCACGACGAGTTCGCGCTCCACGCCGTAGCGCTCGCGGCATACGGCGGCTTTGCCGCGGGACGGCGCCGAGTGGGCCTCGTCGCCGGCGGTATATTGGCCGCGTACTTCGTCGCCGTATGTTGCATACTGTACCCTAAACTCACGTACGCGCCCGACGCCGAACCCTTGAGGCATTGGTTCTTTACTCGCCATTTGGAATACGGCGAATGTCTCGCGGGCAGGGCAGGGATAACCGGCGTCGTAACGGGAAAAGCGGGCTACGTAATCGCCCTCCTCGCGCCCGCGGCGGCGTTCTTGCCCGCGGCCGGCGGGTACCTCTTGACGGTCCTGACGCCGCTGGCGGTCCCGGCGGCCTCGAGCGTCCCCCCGGCCTTCAAGATCGGGTGCCAATATCCTCTCTCGGTCGTCCCTTTCATCTTCGGCG
>JABAOF010000923.1_pt3 | contig 13691 bp, 11 predicted proteins | sample 7062171 | NCBI WGS metagenome assembly JABAOF01 (sample SAMN14538628, study PRJNA623070) | marine sediment metagenome | biome: marine biome [ENVO:00000428]; feature: marine pelagic biome [ENVO:01000023]; material: deep marine sediment [ENVO:00002113] | place: India: Gulf of Khambhat ...
GAAGTTAACGTAATTGATATCACGATTCCTCCTCCCACGCCCAAAAAGGAAACAGGAAAGTAAGCATTTCCTTTCCGCTTGTAGAAGAGGTTTTGGGAAATAGCCTGGCTCCCTTCAGATTTTTAACGCCATTCTCTATTCGCTCTTCTCGGCGTCTGCCTAACTCGCTCCGCTCAGACATACTCGCTAAAAAATGGGGCCAGGCCCCACTTTTTTCCTCGACGCCCTACTCCGTAGGGTGCCCTCGAAGAGCGAATTCCGAAGGCTAAATCTTCAATGGTCACTGCGGCTAATTCCCAAAACCTGTGCTTTAGCAACGAGTTATAACGGATATACGAATTATTCAGACAGGCAATAAGAATATTTTATTTTTTTCTTTCCATGAAAACCGCATACAGGTATCTTTTGTTCTCAGTATCTGGTTCTTTGTGGACAGAATCCTTGATAAAAAGAATATTGAAATAATCAGAAAAATAGCCGATTATATCTTTTTTAGAGAGATTCTTGGCGAAGGGCGGATTCCTGTCGCTGAAACATAACAGGAAGAACTTGCCCTTCTTTTTTAATAATCTATTAACCAGCCTGGCATATTTTGTTTTATTTTTGTCTGAAATATGGTGAAAGCATCCTCTGTCAAAAATAAAATCATACTTCTTATCAGGCTTTATTTTTAGAATATCGCCTACAGAATAATCGCACACAACATTTCTTTTTTTGCATCGCTCCTTGGCAATCTCTACAGCTTTTGGCGAGATATCAACCCCGACGACCTTGAATCCCTTCGAGGCCAGGTAAATGGAATTTGTTCCATCACCAGAGCACATATCCAGAACTGAGCCCTTTTTTATCTTGTTTTCTCGAATTAATGTGACCAGATTTCTATCCGGCTGACTTGAATGCCAGGGGATTTCATGCAGTTTATGCATTCTGTATACTTCATCCCAACCTTCTTTGCTCATTTTCAATCTCCTTTGTTGGTCTTATTTTTTACTAGCTGATTTGTCTCTATTTTCGCTTTTTTATGCTTTTAGCAAACGGAGGGTCCTTTTTAGTGCCTACTTCATTTTCCAGACAATGCCGTTCTTCTGATGGTGGGTTGCCCAAGAAAACCACATTTCATAATACCCTGGCAAAAGTTTGCCATCCACATAGACATTTATTTCTCCTCCCTGTCTTTCAACCGCGACAGTCTTTCCCTCGATGATTTTTTCTACTCTTGTTTCGCCCAACTTGTCAGCCGGAAAAGCAACTGACTTATCGTACAGGTTAAAAACATACATGATTTCCTTAGCTTGAAATCTGGTGTCCTGAACGCTAACAGGAAAGTAAAGTTGCTCATTGCTATCATAATCTCCGTAGGGATAGAGCGAATAATCTCTAAAATATCCTGTTTTCTCGCTTAAGATCTGTGTTTCAGGATACTTTGTCTTTAATTCAGAGAATCGCATCAGCTGCATCGGAACCAGCTCGAGTTTTTTACCGGTGTAATCTCCGACAACAGCCTCTGCTCTCGATTGAGACCACAACGATTCAGTTCTCTTGTCGTACATCAGCATATTAGATTCGTATAACTTCCCACTTACCCCGAATAGTAGTTTCTCTCCGTTCAGATTCGCGTTAAAAACAATAGCTGAGCCACATAGAGGGCAGAAAGTGACAACGATATCCATGCCGTTTAAAGAATCATTGACTATTTCATGCCAAACAAGAATGTTGTACGGATAATAGCGCTTCTTCCCCTTAATGTCGACAAGAACACCAAGTACGTCATCCTTAATTTTTGTTTCACTGATGCTGACAAATCTAGGATTGTTGATGGCGGGGATGCCATCTTTTCCTGGTCCGCCATCAAGGATAAGGTCTAAATCTATTGACCGCTTGTTCAGATTGGTTTTGAATCCTCTGAATTTCGTCTTGACTGATTGCGAAATATAATCCTTTTCTCTACCTTGATCTGAATTTGTGTTTATTGATTTGCAGTATAAAAAACTCCCAGCAACAATCATGAAGAAGAGACATAATCCTAGAATTTTTAAGTATATAAAGCGAAGCTTCATGGTCTGCGTCCTTTTTATGTTTATTATATCATAATATTCTACTAAACACATCAAATAAATAGGGAAAGTTTATTCTTGGGTTATGTTTCTTAGCTGATTATTGAGCTTTCGTTGCTTTGTTTCGCTGCCTGGACCACTAATTGTCCTCAATAAGAGGCTTGATGCAAGGAATTATGAGGAAGAATAGTCTCGTTGAATACACCGCGGTTTAGCTTAATCTCTTGAATATATGTTTATCGAGAAGAAACAGAAGATGTTGGTTTTAATGGTCTTGTTTCGGCTATAAATACTCCTATTATAGCCAAAATAATGAATAAAAAAATTCTCCAGAGCGCTGTCAGCCCAATCTGGCCTAGCAGCTGTGGAGACACAAGAAGCTTTCCCCCCTCTTGGGCCAAGTAACCATCCAGGATTGTGTTAGAGGCTGCGTAAAGAAGACCGATCATGACTCCGGTGAGCGTACCCATTTTCATTCGCTTCAAAAGAGAAGCCCCGCCAGCGAAAGCAGCCACCGCTGCAGCTGCAAAAACAGGGACCAATACTGCTAGCCACCAAATGTCTCCTAATGTGGGTATGCGCCCTGTCAAATTGAAATAAACTATATCGGAAAGCGCCAGAACAAGGACGCCTGCAAGCATGAACAAGGGGACATGCCAGGATCTTGGCTTTAAGGGAGTGCGGAGCTTCCGGCGTTGGCGCATTCGTCGGCGGATATTAAGAGGATAGTTGTAAAAAAGATCAAAAAATACATGTTCCAGGAGTGCACCTCTCTCTCCGAAAACAGGGACAATATGCACGGCTCCTGTTGCCCAGTGGCCGGCCATAAAGCGGGCAAGCTCTGGGTAGCGATAAGCCATCTGGATCGGGAAAGCAAGATAACCGATATATTTGAGGAAACTCAGGGAGAAGGCAATATTGTAATCCTTGAAGTTTCTCTCGCGCAAAATAAGAAAGGATACATACAGTCCTCGAACAAGTGAGCCAGGAGAGATAGGAGTCACCTGGAAAAGCCCTAGAATTATGCCTGCGTGTAACATCGCCTGCTGCCATGAAAGTTCTGGATTTAACCTGACATAGATAAAGGCCACAGCGACTGAAACGATCTGGGTCACCGGAACCGTACAAACATGAACAGCAAGGCTTTTAAGATACTTCTGGATGAAGGGCTCCTTTATCTGGGATTCGATGTGTTCTGCTTCTTGCTTGTTCAGCATTCCGCTCTTTTGCCCGCGGGAGACAGTCTCGCGCAGCCAGCGTTCTCGAGCTTCGGCCTTAAAGTACAGACGGAAGGGCCTTATAAAAATATAATCCAGCGACTTCAAAAAGAAACGTCTATCAGAGAAAAAGCGGTGCATCCTTGCCGGAAAGACAGCAAGGGGTAAGTGTGCGAAAAATCTCGCAGGATGCTCACTCAACCTCTTTGCGCGGTTCTCATCGACACGCCCACTGCGGTGCCAGTTGATAAGGGTTTCAGCAATGCGGGCTCGTACAGCACGACGGAAATAGTCAATACTCGTCAGCAGGCGTCCGTAATGTTTACGGTAATCCTCTTGCCCCCATAGCTTTCGCAAGAAATTTCCCAAAAAGGGGATAAGTCCCAGAAGGTAAAAAATTAAGGTCGTAAATCTTTTTTTAAGCAGCCGATTCGAGGTTTTTTCATCGATGATGTTCCGAATTCTCAAGCCTTTTATGTTGCTCTTCAAGATCGAAGACCAAAGCTTAAAGCTGTAAATCAATTTAAAGTGATGGTGGGTGACATCAGGAAGAGAATCGCGGTAAGTCCTTTCGGTTTCCTTAAGTTCCTGCATGGCTTGGTTCATATCGGCAAAGGTCTCAGAGTTAGCTTTTATAAAACTCTGGAGTTTGTCTATGTTTCCGCGGTCGAACTGGACAAAGCTAGTTCGGGCGATCCCTTGGAAAATAAGCTTGAAATCAACCGGGCTCATCGGAACAAAAGGAAGAAGAGCGAGGCCTGCCCGGAAATCTACAGCCACATATCCCTTAGCAGGATTAGGATCACTTGCTATCCGCTTGAGCGCATTGGGTTGGCTTTTACAGGTCCACCATTCGTATTGACGAGCGAGTTCAAAAGCTCCCATTTCGTGCATAAGTTTTACAAGCCGCTTTAAGAAGGTTCTCTTCGCTCGATATTCAGGAGAACCCAGCTCGTCGTCTGGGTCTCCGACTTTCCATTTAAGCCTTGCGTCCAGATTGTCATCGGCTTCGAACCTCCACATTCGCCCTTCTATCCACTCGCTGATTTCACCACAGCTCCCGAGTGCAGAATCAACGAAAGTGGCCAGTACGTTTACCACCGCATCTTCAGAGCCTAGTCTGATCCTAGCTCCGCGCCGGATAAATTTCTGCCACAATGCTCCAGCCCGGACCGCCGTTGGATTGACCTGGAGTGAAAATGGACCTTGAAAGGCAAGTGCATAAATTATGTTTCGGAACAGTTTTGAAAATCCAGTGGGTGGGACGAAAATTTTCATGGCGTATGAATGACCAACATCAAGACCTTCAGGCGGACCTTCAGGAGCGTCGACGGCTAAAGCTTTTACCTTATAAACCTGGCCAGCGTAACCGCCGCCGACAAACTTTTCAACTTCTAACTTTAGCCTTCCTGTCCTTGCTGGAGATACTCCTTTTATTTCATAGGATAGCTCCGTGCCGGGGTCGTAGCGCTTGATACGTTGGGGGCGATGGATTTTTTGATTTCGGAAAAGCCGCTCTAATATCTGGCAGGTTTTAATCGAGTATTCAATTCCCATGCACGATGCCTTTATCAGGACTCAAAGAATATCATGTTCTATACTGTATCCAGTTCTCGTATTTCTTTTCTTAAGAGAAGCTTATAACAGAGCATATATTTATTGTCAACGTGAAATAAGAATGTAATTTTTTCTAATCAAACGCACGTCGTGCTAACGTCTTTTCCTGTTTGACCTTTTGCCCGTGTTCAAAGAAGTAAGAATTTACAAGCTGAAATGACTTGTTTGATTTCAATTCAGAATCCCATCGATTTCTGTCTATATCCTGTTTCTAGAGTAATTAGACATGTAGCCTCATTGACTACAATGTTTTTTTATTGAAAATTAATTGTAGTGCTTTTAAGTCTTTTCCTCTGTTAAATATTACGTTAAACTATATTTTCTAGACGGGGCTTAAAAGCTATTGTTACTGATGTTTTCGTCGTGGTTAAAAATGTTTCTTTTGAAGTGATGTAAAATTTTATTTTATTGTCCGAATAATCGTACAATTGTTCGATAAATAATAATATATGAACGAAATATCGAACAAATCAATTGATTTTTTAAAAATTGAGGATGTGTTTTTTTAAAATTGTTCATTTATTATCAGTATTTCGTTTTCAAGGTATCTTTCGAATAAAAGGAGCATATAATGCTCGGATCATAATTTTATAATGTCAATTATATCAATAACTTATAGCATTAATAATGTCAAACAAGGTTTGATTTTCTTGTAGCTTATTCTATCTTAAAGAAGGGGATTTGAGAGCTTAAATAAGGTGATTTGAGAGGTGGAAAAGAAGAAAATAATGAAAATGTAATTTAATTAAAGAAAGGAAGCCTTGGTGTTGAACTGGTCGATCAAGTTATCTATATAATTTTGCTTTAATTGAATGTTGTTCCAGTAATCAGGATAATCATACCATTGGGCATTCAATTCATCGACATCTCGTCCCTGCTGCTCGATCCAGGTAAAATATTTGAGATTATGAATGCGCTTCCTGTCGTAGTAATTGAGTTCTTGCATATGATTAATGTTTAAGGCCAAAAGAGAACGGTTGTAATCTTTTAAAGCGTCGAGCTCTGAATATTTTCCGTATTGTGCTCTGAGTTCTTTGAGACGGCTTTTATAAAGATCCATGGAATCCGTGAAAACGGTCAGTATCAAGTCTTTAGAAGTGAGCTCAAAGTACTTGGAAAATTTTATAGCAGCCAGCAAATTGGCGGCGCTTGAAACTCCCATAAGATGAAGCGAGTTGATAGTGCTTTCGGAAAGACCTTGTTTCTTTAGAAAAGATTTTCCAGAAGGTTCGTTGCAAAGTCTGATCAAATTGAGGCAGTCGTTGTCATCAACAGCAATGACCATATCAGTGTTACGGACATTATGAATCCAAGGCACATGTTTGTCTCCGATTCCCTCGATTCGATGACCGCCAAAGCCGTTGAGAAGAAGGGTGGGACACTGCAGTGCTTCCGCCGCAGCGATCTTGCTTTCAGGGAAAGTTTCCTTAAGGAAGTCGCCGCAACCAGATATCGTTCCTGCAGAGCCGGAAGATGCGATGAAGCCCGCGAAGCGTTCTTTCTTGGACATAGCCTTTCTTAAGACCTCTAACGCTGCTTCTCCTGTGATGGCGTAATGCCAGAGATAGTTTCCGAATTCGTCGAATTGGTTGAAAACCATGACATCTTTTCTTTCTTGACGGAGGTCCCAACATTTATCAAAAATCTCTTTGACGTTGCTCTCTCCACCGGGTGTTTTGATCACTTCACCCGCTACCGACGAAAGCCACTCAAAGCGTTCTTTGCTCATTTCTTCGGGCAGAACTGCAATAGAATCACACCCAAGGAGTGCTGCGACGTACGCGCCACCGCGACAGTAATTTCCGGTAGATGGCCAGACTGCTTTTTGCTGGGTTGGATCAAATTGTCCTGTAACGAGTCTTGGAACCAAGCATCCAAAAGTTGCCCCAACCTTATGAGAGCCTGTAGGGAACCACTTGCCGAGAAGAGCAATGATCCGAGCCTCCACTCCAGTCAATTCTGTAGGAACTTCCATAAGATTGACATTCCCGAACAATCCTCCATTGGGAACTGGATCATTCTTCCAGGTGATTCTGAACAGGTTATAATGATTTATATCCTCCAGACCGATATGCTTAAGTTTTTCTTTTATTTTTGTAGGAATAAGTTTTGGATTTTTTAGCTGCTTGAAGGTAGGGATAATGATTTTGTGCTTCCTGGCCAGTTCTACCGCTCTTTTGAGCTTGGCCTCATTCTTCTTTAGTTCTATCATGGAGAACGCATCTTCTATAAATATTCAACTTTGCCTTCTTGCTTTATTTTCTCTACTATCTGTTTTACTTTCTGGTCCAAACTTTTTTGAGTGATGAGAAGAGCATCCTCTGTGTCAACCACAATGATATCCTTAACTCCGATAAGCGCCGTTAATTTGTGAGGATTATACAGCAGGCAGTTTTGTGAATCTATAATAATGCTCTCTCCTCTCTGGGCATTGCCTTCTTTATCCTTAGGCCATATGTCTGCTAACGAAGACCAAGCTCCAACATCAGACCAGCCAAAGGTTCCTTTGCCCATCAACACGCCCTCTGCTTTTTCCATCAGAGCATAATCTATGGATATAGAAGGAATCTCTTCATAGATGGAGGCGATCTTGGCGTCGTCCTTGTTTTTTAGGGCGTCAAGAATCTTTTGCCAGTAAGTAAACATCAAAGGTGCATGCTTTTCAAGCTTTTGGGCGAAAATATCAGCCTGCCAAATAAACATCCCTGAGTTCCAGAAATAGTTCCCTTCTTCTAAAAAATTCTTAGCTTGCTCATATTCGGGTTTTTCCTTGAATTCCTGGACTTGGAAAAAAGGCTCATCTTGAAAGTTGAGGGGATTTTCGGGGGAAAATTGGATATAGCCGTACCCAGTCTCCGGATATGAGGGAGGAATTCCAAAAGTGATAAGGTTTTCTCCTTTAGCGGCTGCTGTGGCTCCAGCTTCGAGCTTTTTCAGGAAAAGAGGAGCATCCTTTATCATATGGTCAGCAGGGAAGGCAGCCATGACCGCTTTGGGATTCTGGAGATAAATCCAGGCTGTGGCCAGCGTCAAAGCAGGGGCTGTGTTTCTTCCTTGGGATTCTACAAGTAGATTCTCTTCAGGAAGATCTGGAAGGAGATCTCTGATAACTTGAGTCTGCTCAAAGGTAGCAATTGTGTATATATTGTTCGAAGGGATCTTGGCCAAAAGACGGTGGGCTGTTTCTTCGATCATTGTTTTGTCGCTGACAATAGGAAGAAACTGCTTCGGCTTCTTCTTTCGGCTCAACGGCCAGAATCGAGTGCCGGTCCCTCCGGCCATTATAACTGCTCGAATATCCATCTTAATCTCCTATAAAAAAACCGGTTAAGTGATTCACTCTATGTTATAAAGGATAAGGCAAGAATTATCGCTCCAGCCATAAGAATGGGCGAAATTTATTACGAGCTGAATGATTCCTGAGTAAGAACTCTCTAAATAAGCTCAAGAACGCTCTAACCTTTTTATGGCATTCTCAACAGCAGCTTTAACTTCCTTTTCTATGCCCCTGAGGGCCTCTTCTGTATCGCCTTCAAAACGAAGAACAAGGACTTCTTGAGTGTTTGAAGCTCGAACCAATCCCCAACCATCAGGAAAAATTGCCCTGACGCCGTCTATGTCGATGATGGTGTATCTTTGAGAAAGCTCTTTTTTTACTTCCTCGACTATTTTGAATTTCACTTCATCTGAGGCATAAACTCTGATTTCTGGCGTATGGTAGGTCTTGGGCAGTTCAGATAGCATCTGTGATAGCTTTTTTTCTGACCTAGAGAGGAGTTCCAGCAGACGCACCGAAGAATAGATGGCATCATCAAAACCAAAGTATTTGTCTGCGAAGAAGATATGGCCGCTCATCTCCCCCGCCAGAAGAGCTCTTTCTTCCTTTATTTTTTTCTTGATTAAGGAATGGCCGGTTTTCCACATGATAGGTCTTCCGCCTAATTTTTTAATTTCTTCATAAAGAACCTTTGAGGCTTTCACTTCAGAGATGATAGGAGCTCCAGGATTTCGGGAAAGGATATCTTGCGAGAAGAGGGCCATGAGGAAGTCGCCCCAGATGATGTGCCCCTCATCATCGATGACTCCGATCCTGTCTCCGTCTCCATCGTAAGCCACGCCCAAATCTGCTTTTGACTTGGTGACTTCGTTGATGAGGTCTTCGAGGGCTTCAGGAAGAGTTGGGTCTGGATGATGGTTGGGGAAGTTGCCATCCATCTCACAGTAGAGTTCAGTGACCTCACATCCTAAGTTTCTGAGAAGAGGGCAAGCTATGACTCCTGCAGTTCCGTTTCCAGCATCTACGACAACTTTCAGTTTTTTTTCTAAACTGATATTTTTCTCAACATAGTCTTTATATTCAGGAATAATATCGTAAGTTCTTCTGGAGATGCTTTCCTCTTTTACGAAATCGTTGTTTTGAATGATGGTGAAAATGTTTTGGATGTCTTTTCCGTAGAGTGTTTCCTCTCCGACCATGATTTTGAAGCCGTTATATTCAGGAGGGTTGTGGGAGCCGGTGAGCATCACTCCCGCCTCCATTTTTTTGTGATAGATGGCGAAATAAAGAAGGGGAGTCGGGATAACGCCGAGCTCCACGATCTCGCACCCTGTTGAGAGAAGGCCCCTGGATAGAGCTTCAGAAAACAGAGGAGAACTGAGCCGGCAGTCTCTTCCCAGGGCCACTCCTTTTCTTTCGTGCTGGCGAAAATAGGTGCCTATTCCCTTTCCTATCAATTCCACAGTGTCTTGAGTTAAATCTTTATCTACAACCCCTCTTATATCGTACTCTCTGAAGATTTCAGGTTTTAATTTCACCTTATCCTCCAGCTGACTAAGAATACTGCAACTGGTTATCGCTCGGCTGATTATATTGTTATTTTTATATTTTTTCCTTAAGCTTAACAAAATCTTTTAGGCTGGCTTCGACGGTCGGCCATCTGTTCTGGGCATCAAGAATGAATTCTATGAATTCCCGTACTGCCCCTCTCCCTCCAGGATTGCCGCAGATAAAATGACTGTGCTTTTTTATCTCTGGGTGTGCATCTGCCACAGCGCCAGCCAACCCTACAAATTTAATGACCTCAAGGTCTCCTAAATCATCGCCTATGTAGGCGACTTCCTCCGGTTGGAGTTCGTTTTTTTCTAGGATTTCCAGCAGGACCTTTTTTTTATCAAGAACTCCCTCGTAAAGTTCCATGATTTTCAGCTTTTCAGCCCTTTTTTTCAGAGAGGTTGATATTTTTCCGGTGATGATACCTGTCTTCAGGCCCGCCATGCGAGCGAGCAAAACTCCTGTCCCGTCCCTGACATTGTATGCTTTGAGTTCCTCTCCGTCAGGAAGGAGAAGGAGGCTTCCGTCAGTGAGTGTGCCGTCCACATCCATGATGATCATTTTTATCTTGCGGGCTCGCTCTTTATCTTTCATCAGAACATCTCTGTTCGCCATAAATCATGGAGATGGATGATTCCCTCGATTTCCCCCTTTTTATTCTTGATGATTAGGGAAGTTATTTTGTTCTCTTCCATGACGTTTAGTCCTTTGGTGGCCAAATCCTGTTTGTCGATCGTTATTGGATTTGGAGTCATGCAATCTTGAGCGGTCTTTTGCAATAAACTCTTATCGAATTTTTGGATCAACCGCCTTAGATCGCCGTCTGTTATAATTCCCACAAGCTTTTCCTGTTCGTCGATAACACACGTCATTCCTAATTTTTTCTTGGTCATTTCCGCAAGGACAGCATTCATCGGAGTCTTTTGAGTCACCCGGGCGATCTCTCTTCCCTTGTGCATTAGATCTTTAATCTTGAGGAGCTTTTTCCTGGCTTCTCCTCTAGGATGCACAAAAGCGAAATCTTTGGCTCCGAATCCCTTCTTCTTCATCAAGGCGATAGCTAAAGCATCCCCCATCGCCAGGGCAGCGGTAGAGCTGGCTGTGGGAATCATGCTGTTAGGCTCAGCTTCTTTTTCGACCTTCGCCTCCAAGACGATATCGCTGTACTTGGCTAATTTTGAATTTTTATCGCCTGTGATGCTGATGAGCTTTATTCCAGTTCTTTTCACGAAATCCAAGAGATCAACGAGCTCGCTCGTTTCTCCGCTGTAAGAGATAGCTATGAGAATATCCTCTTTGAGAATCATACCCAGGTCTCCGTGTCCAGCTTCAGCGGGGTGGATAAAAATAGCCGGAGTGCCGCAGCTGGCCAAGGTGGCGGCGATTTTCCGGCCTACATGGCCTGATTTTCCCATGCCGGTGACTATGACTCGCGACTGTGTCTGGAAAAGAAGCTCAACTGCATCTGCAAAGCTTTCATCAAGTCTGGAAGCTAAGGTTTTGACTGCTTTTGCTTCTGTCTCCAGAACATATTTAGCGGTTCGAATGATATCATTTTTTGTCATGGCTCTTATTATTCCTTACGCTTGATTATTATTCGTGTCTATTTCTATTGCCTGCTTTATGCNNGAAGGATTATCGTGGACTTCAAGAAATACTCCGTCCGCGCCAACGCTTACGCCTGCCCTTGCTTTGTAAGGGATAAATTCAGTCTCTCCCCCTGAGGAGCTTCCCTCGCCGCCAGGCTTTTGAACGCTATGCGAGGAATCTATGACAACGGGAAATCCCCATCTCTTCATGATTGGAATGGATCGGATATCGAAAACCAAGTTATTATAACCGAAAAAGGTTCCTCTTTCAGTGATGATTAGTTTTTCATTTCCCTGGCTGGTGGCTTTTTCCACAGCATTTTTCATTTCTTGAGGAGATAAAAACTGTCCTTTCTTGAGGTTAAGTGGTTTTTGAGTTTTAGCAGCCTCGACTATCAAATCTGTCTGCCGGGAGAGCAGAGCCGGAATCTGGATGACATCCAGCACCTGGGCAGCCTTCTCGACCTGGTTTGTTTCGTGAACATCGGAGAGGACAGGAACGCCAAGCTCGTCTTTTATAGTACGCAGGATTTCTAAACCTCTTTCTATACCCGGTCCTCTGTAGGAAGATATTGAAGAGCGGTTTGCTTTGTCGTAAGAGGCTTTAAAGATAAACGAAATTTTGAGAGCTTCGCATATTTTTTTTATTTCTTTTGCCATAAAAAAAGCATGGTCCTTATTTTCAATCACACACGGACCGCCAATCAGGAAAAAGGGATTGGCCCCGCCTATTTTAACTTTTTCTTTTATGAGTATTTCTCTTGAGACGATAGGCATAACTTGCTCCAATAAAAGCTTTGAAAAGAGGATGAGGTTTTAAGGGTTTAGATGTAAACTCAGGATGAAACTGGCACCCTAGAAACCAAGGATGATTCTTGATCTCGATAATTTCCACCAAATTATGATCTGGGTTTTTTCCTGAGATGAAAAGACCCGCCTTGGCTAAGATTTCTTCGTATTCAGGATTGAACTCGTACCGATGCCGGTGGCGGTCATAAATGTTCAGTTTGCCGTATGCTTTCTCAGCGAACGAACCTTTTTCGAGGCGACAGAGGAACTTACCCAACCTCATAGTGCCTCCCAGGTCTTTTATTCCTTTCAATTCCCTCCACTTAAAGAAGATTTTATGGGGAGTTTTGGGATTAAATTCTGTGCTGTTAGCATTGTCGAGCGAGGCGACATTTCGGGCAAATTCTACGGCCGCGGCCTGCATGCCTAAGCAAATGCCGAAAAAGGGAACCTTATTCTTTCGAGCATATTTAGCAGCTTTGATCTTACCTTCGATTCCTCTCACGCCGAAACCACCTGGAACAAGAATCCCATCTGCTCCGCCCAAGATTCTCTCGGGCTTTCCTTTTTCTAAATCCTCGGCCTCTATCCAGGATATGCTGACTTTAAGCTGGTGAGCGATACCTCCATGGTCTAAAGCCTGTTTCAGGCTGAAATAAGAATCATGAAGATCTGCGTATTTACCCGCAAGGGCAATATCGACCTCATCCCTGGGATTTTTCATGCTTTCCACCAGGGCTTTCCATGGCCCAAGGCGCCTTTTCTTCTGGTCAAGTTTAAACTGTTTGAGAATAATGCTATCCAGCGCTTCTTGGGCCAGAACAAGTGGAACTTCATAGATATTATCCACATCTTTGGCAGTTATAACGGCTTCAAAGGGCACGTTAGTAAACAGGGAAATTTTAGCCTTTATATCCTTGTTAAGAGACCTGTCCGTTCGGCAGAGAATTATGTCAGGCTGAATTCCTACGGCTTGTAGCTCGCGCACACTGTGTTGAGTCGGCTTTGTTTTGAGTTCCCCAGATGTTTTGATAAAAGGGACCAAAGTCAGATGCATAAAAAGGGTATTGTCAGGCCCAAGAGAAAGCCTCATCTGTCTTATTGCTTCGAGGAAAGGCTGGCTTTCGATGTCTCCGACAGTACCGCCTATTTCAACGATAACTATATCGTTTTTATCAGCTACCGAGTAAAAAGCGTCTTTTATGGCGTCAGTGACGTGGGGGATCACCTGAACAGTTTTACCGAGGAATTCTCCCTTTCGTTCTTTTTTTATGATAGACTCGTAAATTTTTCCAGCTGTCCAGTTATGAGCCTTGGTCGTCTTTGTTGAGGTGAACCGTTCGTAATGCCCCAGGTCAAGGTCTGTTTCAGCTCCATCATCAGTGACATACACTTCTCCATGTTGGAAGGGATTCATCGTTCCTGGGTCCACGTTAAGATAAGGATCGAATTTTTGGATAGTTATCTTGTAGCCGTGACTTTCAAGCAGCCTGCCGATAGAAGCTGCGGCAACTCCTTTACCCAATGTGGATAGTACCCCCCCTGTGATGAAGATAAACTTAGTCATTTGCTCCGTCGTCCAAGAATTTTTCAA
>JABAOF010015303.1_pt1 | contig 13686 bp, 15 predicted proteins | sample 7062171 | NCBI WGS metagenome assembly JABAOF01 (sample SAMN14538628, study PRJNA623070) | marine sediment metagenome | biome: marine biome [ENVO:00000428]; feature: marine pelagic biome [ENVO:01000023]; material: deep marine sediment [ENVO:00002113] | place: India: Gulf of Khambhat ...
ATGCACGACGGGGGGATCGGCTTCGGCATCATCGACAACGACGCCACCCGGCTCTACGTCGTGGTGGAGGTCCCCAAGGCGCGGGAGTATGAGCGGATCGATCCGGTGGCCCAGGCCGAGGCCCTCGGCCCGGGTGGGGCCGTGGCCCGGGTGCTGGGGCAGTTCGAGGATCGTCCCAGCCAGCGGGACATGGCCGCCTACGTGGCCGACACCTACAACGACGGCGGCGTCTCCCCTCCCTGCTGGAGGCGGGGACGGGCGTCGGCAAGTCGTTCGCCTACCTGGTGCCGGCGATCAGTTGGGCGTTCGCCAACGGCGAGCGCACGGTCGTCTCGACCAACACGATCAACCTCCAGGAGCAGCTCGTCGGCAAGGACCTCCCGCTGCTGGCCCGCGCCGTCGTCCAGGGAGAGCGCCGACCCAGCTTCGCGCTGCTCAAGGGATGGAACAACTACCTGTGCCTGGCGCGCCTGAACCTGGCCGTCGGCGGGCTGGGCTCGCTGCTGGAGCCGGAGCGGCAGGACGAGCTTAATGCGCTGGGGGAGTGGGCGTCCCACACTACGGACGGATCGCTGTCCGATCTGCCGGACCAGCCTTCTGCGGAGGTGTGGGACGAGGTGAAGGCCGAGCCGGATCTGTGCCCCCGACTCGAGTGCCCCCACTTCGATCGCTGCTTCCTGTTCGAGGCGCGGCGGCGGGCGGCCGAGGCAGACATCGTGGTGGTGAACCACCACCTGCTGGCCGCCGATCTCGCGGTGCGGCGCGCACAGGAGAACTGGCAGGACGCGGCGGTGTTGCCGCCCTACCGCCGCCTGATCCTCGACGAGGGGCATCACCTGGAGGACGTGGCCGCGCATCACCTCGGCACCCAGATCACGTCGCGCGGCGTGGGCCGGGTGCTGAGCCGGCTCGAGCGCAACGGCAAGGGGCTGATCCCCACGCTGCTGGCGGAGCTCGCCTCGAGGGACGACCTGCTGAGCGGAGCCTCGGCGGAGCTGCTGCGCACGTCGCTCCTGCCGGCGGTGGCCGAGGCTCGCTCACAGGTGGAGCGCGTGTTCAAGCTGCTCGCCGACTGGCTCATGGCGGCGGGCCAGTCGGTGAGCCGGCTGGACGACGCCTTCGCGAGCGACGCGATCTGGGGGCAGGGTCTCGGTGTAGCACTGGATGAGCTGGTGGCGGCGCTCGGCAAATTGCGGGACGGCGTCGAGATGGTGGCCGACCGCCTGGAGCTGACCGAGGAGCCCGACCGCCGCTCACAGATCGTGGGCGAGCTGCGCGGTGTGGTGCGGCGGCTGGAGAACGCGCTCGACGGCTTCCAGCTGGCGCTCCGTCCCCAGCCCGGACTGGAGCTGGTGCGGTGGATCGAGCGGCGGGGCGAGCGGCCCAGCGGCGGCCTGCCGTTCCCGCTCGCGCTCGCGGCCGTGCCGCTCGATCTGGCGACGCTGCTCAGGGAGTCCCTGTTCGATCGGATCGAGACGGTGATCATGACGAGCGCCACGCTGGCCGCCGGGGGTGAGTTCACGTTCCTCAGGGAGCGAGTCGGGCTCGACCTGGCGCCCGACCCGGTGAAGTACGCCGAGGTGCTGCCCTCCCCGTTCGCGTTCGGGGAGCAGTGCCTGTTCGGCGTGCCGGTGGACGCGCCCGATCCGCGGAGCGACGCGGCGGGACACGACCGGGCGGTGGCACAGGCCATCGCCGAGCTGGCCCACGCCTCTGACGGCGGGCTGTTCGTCCTGTTCACCAGCCACGCGGCGCTGCGCCGGGTGGCGGGCCTGGTGCGGGAAACCGTGGGCGGCCGCTGGCCCCTGCTGGTGCAGGGCGAGGGGCAGCGCGATTACCTGCTCAGGCGGTTTCGCGAGGCGGGATCGGCCGTCCTGCTGGGCACCGACAGCTTCTGGGAGGGGGTGGACGTCCCGGGACGCGCGCTCAGGGTCTTGCTCCTGGCGAAGCTGCCCTTCAAGGTTCCCAGTGAGCCCCTCACGGCGGCCCGGCTCGAGGCGCTACAGGCCAGAGGGATGGACGGGTTCCGGCACTATCTCCTGCCGCTCGCGGCGCTTAAGCTCAAGCAGGGGTTCGGGCGGCTGATTCGCGCGCGCTCCGACGTCGGCGTGGTGCTGCTGATGGACCATCGTGTGGTGAAGCGCAACTACGGGGAGATCCTGCTCTCGACACTCCCGCCGGCCGAGCGGGTGATCGGCCCGTGGGACACGGTGCGCGGGGCCGCCGCGGAGTTCTTCGCCCGGCACGGGATCGGAGCGCCGGCGTGATGCGGTGGAGTGACCGGCTGGAGCGGTTGCCGAGCTACGCGATCCACGAGCTCGCGGTCAGCAAGCGGCGGCTCGTCGCCGAGGGCGTCGACGTGATCGACGTCAGCGCCGGAGACGCCGACTTCCCGCCGCCTCACGCCGCGGTGGAGGTGCTGCGCGAGGCGGTGGCGGATCCCGCGATGAGCCGCTACGCGTTCCAGGTCGGCCTCGCGGAGTTCCGCCGGGCGGCGGCGCGCTATGTCGAGCGGCGCTTCGGGGCCGCGTTCGATCCCGCGACGGAGCTCATTCCCCTGCTGGGGTCGAAAGAGGGTCTCGCGCACCTGGGACTCGCGGTGCTCAATCCCGGTGACGTCTGCATCGTGCCCGATCCCGGGTATCCGGCCTACATCGGCGGTGCGCTGCTGGCCGATGCCGAGCCGGAGTTCGTTCCCCTGGTGAAGGCGAAGGGGTTCCTGGTGGAGCTGGACGAGCTCCCGCCGGAGCGGCTCTCTCTCGCGCGGCTCGCGTACCTCAACTACCCCAACAACCCGACGACAGCGGTCGCGCCGCTCGACTACCTGGCGCGCACGGTGGAGGTGTGCCGCCGCCACGACATCGTCCTCGCCTACGACAACCCGTACTGCGAGATCACCTACGACGGATACCGGGCTCCGAGCATCTTCGAGGTGGAGGGCGCCCGCGACGTGGCCATCGAGTTCCACTCGCTGTCCAAGACGTTCTCCATGACGGGCTGGCGGCTCGCCTGGGCGTGCGGCAACCCCGACCTCATCGGCGCGCTCAACAAGGCGAAGACGTACGTGGACACGGGGGTATTCCTCGCCGTGCAGCAGGCCGGAGCCGCGGTACTCGACCAGGCCGAGGCGCTGGCCGCTCCGCTGGTGGCGCGCCTGGCCGAGCGACGCGATGCGGCCGTCGCTGCGCTGCAACAGGTCGGGCTCCCCGTGGAGACGCCGCGGGCTACTATGTACATCTGGATCCCGCTCCCCGAGGGAGTGTCCACGGCGGCGCTCGCCAAGGAGGCTCTGGAGAGCGAAGGGGTGTTGTTCATGCCGGGGACCGCGTTCGGTCCCGGCGGCGAGGGGTATTTCCGCATTGCGCTCACGGTGGAGAGTGACCGGTTGACCGAGGCGGTACGGCGCGTGGCCCGCACGCTCGAGCGCATGGGGGCGGCCCGTGCCTGAGCGGCGCTACCCGTCGCGCGAGTGGTGCGGCTTCCGGCTGCTGCCCGAGCCCAAGCGGGCCAACCCGCTGTGGAGCGTGGCGAGCATCATCGCGCACGTCGTGGTGCTCGCGATCGTCGTCAGCGTGGCCGGCCCCACGTTCCTGCCCGAGCCGGAGCAGCCCGTAACCCGCATCATCACGTTGTTACCACCCGGGTGGGTCGGCCCGCGCGAGTACGGCATGCCCGCCCTGGGTGGCGGAGGCGGCGAGGAGGGAGGCGAGCCGGAAGAGCGGGGGCCACCCGATCGGGCCGCGCCCGGCCCCGACATAGACTCGGTGATCCCACCGCCCGAGACCGACGTGCAGATGATCATCGGGACCGAGACCGGGGAAGGGGACAGCCTCGCCATTCCGGGAGCGCTGGGTCCCAGGCGGCTGATCCGTCCGGCGTTCGGTGACGGGCGGCTGTGGGTGCGCGCCGAGGAAGCGGCGCTCGGCGTAGTGGGGCACGACGAGAGCATCGAGGCCCACGTAGCACGCGTGAGTGAGGCGGTGCGGGAGCGGATCAAGGCCTTCATCGACACCATGCCGGCCGACAGCTTCGCCACCGCGCCGCCGATGGACTGGACGGCCGAGGTGGGCGAGGATACCTGGGGGATCGACGGGTCGTGGATCTACCTCGGTGACTTCAAGATCCCCAACATTCTGCTGGCGCTCATCCCGCTGCCGCAGGGGAACATCGACGCCGCCCAGGACGCGGCTGAGCTGGCGCGGATCCGGGCGGACATCATCTCCGCGGCGCGGCGCGCCGAGACGGCGGAGCAGTTCAAGGAGTACGTGAAGGAAGTCCGCAAGCGGAAGCAGGCCGAGCGCGACTCGCTGCGCGTGATCCGCATGCGGCGCGACTCGATCGTGCCGCCGATACCGCCGTAGGTGACGGGAAGCCGTCGGCCGTCGACGCCCCGCGCATCGGTGTGATGCCGGGGCGCTCGCATGTCGGGGGGCGTCAGCGCGCGAACCGCAACCAGACGATCAGCGGGTGGTGATCCGAGTGGTACGTGCTGTCGAACCGGCGATACGAGCCCTCGATGAGCGCGGCGGCGGGCCCGGCCCCTTCGGCCGCGCTGCGGAACAGCATGTGATCGGTGCGGAAGCCCTTGCGCGTGGGGGTGCCGTCGTAGGGTGGCGAGTCGGGGAAGTGCTCGTACAGGTGCTTGAGCGCGGTGCCGCCGCCCGTCCACGTGTTGAGGTCACCGCCCGCGATGGTCGAGATGAGATAGGCCGGCGCACCGTCCGGCCCGCAGTGGGGGTGGCAGGCGACGAACGCCGAGTCGGCGAGTTGCCCGGCCCGCCGGACCTCGACCTGGTGCAGCGCATCTACCAGTGAGAGCGCCTGGCGCAGGCGCGAGGACCCGCCGGTGCGCAGCAGCCGCCACGGGGGTGGAAACGTGTTGAGGTGCACGCTCACCACGCGCAGGCTGTCGCCGCGTACGTCGTGCACCGTTGCGGCCACCTCGACCCGGCGCTGCGCCACCATCGGCACCTCGATCCCGATGAAGTCCGAGAGCGGCAGCGTGGACAGGATGGCGTTGCCCTTGTCCTCCCGCTCGCCGTCGTACTCCTGCAAGCCGTTGCGCGCTGCCGGCACGTAGGCCAGGGCCAGCCCGCACCGCCCGGCGATCTCCACCACGTCCACGCGGGGCCCGGGTCGCGCTTGCTCCACCACCGGCCGCGCCACCGCCGACTCGGGCGGGTCGGCGGGCACCGCCGCGGAGCGGCGGTAGGCCTCCTGCAACAGGAGCACGAAATGCGACGCCCCGGGTGTGAGGGCGGGGTTCGGCTCGCTACAGTCGAGCCCCATCTCGGCGGCGAGGAACTGGAGGAGATGTCCGCCGCCCGCGCCCACGTTCCACGCCACCACGGCCAGCGAGTCGCCCGCGCGCCACGGGCCGAAGCTCGCCGCCGGGGTGGAGTCGATCACCACCGGTCCCAGCGCGTTGCACCACGCCTCGGCGTCTCGCGTGTCGGTCGAGGCGTCGGGCGCGTACCACGTCAGCGGGGCGGAGGCGGCGTCGTTCCCGAGCGATGGGCACGCCCGTCCCCGCGGGGGAGACTCCGTGGTGTGCGGCAGCAGGCAGGCCGAGAGCACGACGCTGGACGAGACGGCCCACCGGAGCCGCGCTGCTACCATTGGCGCGCGGCCTCGATGCGGCGCAGGCTCTCTTCCTTGCCCACTACCTCGAGCAACAGGTTCACCGGCTCCGACACCGTGTCGCCGGTGAGCGCCACGCGGATCGGCTGGAATATGCCGCCCGGCTTGAGTCCCAGCTCGTCGGCCAGCTCGCGCAGGACCTGCTCCAGGCGCTGCGGCTCCCACTCGCCCAGATCGAGGGGCTCTAGCCGCTCGTGCGCCGCCGCGAGCGCCGCGCGGAACGCGTCCGTGTCCTTCGCGATCAGCTTGTCCGCCTTGGGGGTGCGCTCGATGAGGTCCGCGTTGAACCGCACGCCCACCCGGTGCGCCAGCTCGTGCGTGGTGCGCGCCCGCTCGCGCTGCACGTCCACCGCGTGGAGCACCCGCTCTTTCTCGAGGGCCGCGATGTCCACTCCCTTGTCAGGCAGCTGCGACTCGATCAGCTCGCACAGCTTCTCCGGTGGCGTGCGGCTGATGTGCTGCCCGTTCAGCCACTCGAGCTTCGTGAGGTCGAAGATCGCCGCCTTCTTGAGAATGCGCTCGAGCGAGAACGCAGCGACCAGCTCCTCGATCGTGAAGTAGACCTCCTGCTCGTCGCCCGGGTTCCACCCGAGCAGCGCCAGGAAGTTGCGCATCGCCTCGGGGAGGATCCCCTCCTTGCGGTAGTCGCCCACGGCGGTCGCGCCATGGCGCTTGGACAGCTTCTTGCCGTCGGGGCCGTGGATCATCGGCACGTGCACGAACGTGGGCGGCTCGTGCCCCAGTGCGCGGTACACTGCGATCTGCTTCGGTGTGTTGGAGATGTGATCATCGCCGCGCATCACGTGGGTGATGCCCATCTCCAGGTCGTCGGCCACCACAGTGAAGTTGTAGGTCGGGCTGCGGTCGGAGCGCAGGATCACCCAGTCCTTGACGTCGGAGCCCCGAAAGGAGATGCGCTCGTAGACGGCGTCTACCCACGCGATCTCCTCGTCCGGCATGCGGAACCAGATGGCGCCCTCGTCCTCGTACGCCGTCCCCTCGGCGAGCAGCCGGTCGGCCAGCGCCTGATGGCGCGCGACGCCCGCGCCCTGGAACGCGATCTCCTCGTCCACGTCGAGCCCGAGCCATGCGAGGCCGTCGAGTATCACCCGCACGTGCTCCTCGGAGGAGCGCGCCTTGTCGGTGTCCTCGATGCGCAGCAGGAACTTCCCGCCCGCCTTGCGGGCGAACAGCCAGTTGAACAGAGCGGTGCGGGCCCCGCCTACGTGCAGGTAGCCGGTGGGGCTGGGGGCGAAGCGGACGCGCACGGTGTCTGGCATGGCAAGGAAGTTAGTCGATGCCGCGGGGGCGACCAGCACCGGGCCGGAGTCCGGTACTGCCGCGGTTCGGGAGAGCGGCGGCGCCGCGTTGTCTCATTCGGCGTCACCTAATGTCGATAGTTTCTCTCGTGTTTGATCGACGCAATGTTGACAATGTGAGTTGCATTACGGTGCCACCATATGCTGTCCAGTAGCTTGGTGCTGCCCGCGGCGCCTCTGCTTGGTGCCGAGGGCTTTTGGCTTACTGGGGCGCAACCCAGGCAGGAGTAGACACTATGAAGTATGCCTCCCGGCTCACCGCGCACGCGACGCTGGCCCTCGTGCTGGCGTTCGGCGTGGTAGCATGCAGCGGCAGCAACGTGCTCGGCCCCGATAATCAGCTCGAGGTAACCAACAACCCGGGCTCCTTCCAGATCCAGGCCACCGCGCTGGATAACGTGAAGCAGACGCTGAGCTACACGTGGGAGAACCCGGGCACGATAGCGAACGTGAACCAGTCGGGCTCGCTCTCCGGAACGGCGATGCTCACCATCCTGGACCACGGCGACAACCAGGTCTATTCCCGCAGCCTGAGCGAGACCGGCACGTTCTCGACCGAGACCGGCGGGACCGGCATGTGGACCATCCAGGTGGTGCTGTCCGGCGCGAGCGGGGCGCTGAACTTCCGGGTGCAGACGCCGTAACGCGGTCGCTCCCACTTCGGGGCGGGGCTCCCCCGCACGAAACGGGGGGATTATCGTTCTCGTAGTGTGAGTGACGCCCTGGATACCGGAGCTGTTATGTGGGCATGGGATGATCTGCTGAAGCACCTGAGTCGGCTAGGGAAGCCGGGCTCGCCGTTTCCCAAGCCGCCGTGCACCCCGGATCTGCCGCGCGACCCCGAGCCGCCGCGGCCAGCGGAGCCGGGGTGCTCGACGTGGCCCGACCCGCGGCTCGGGCGGCCGCCCAAGACACGGAAGCGGCGCCGCTGAGCTGCGGCGCGGCTCACCGCAAGCGAGAGCCCCGAGCGCGCGCTGCGCTCGGGGCTCTTCTCATGTCGGTGGCACGGAGAGGGGGGGATTCGAACCCCCGATAGGGCTCTTGACCCTATAACGGTTTAGCAAACCGCCGCCTTCAGCCGCTCGGCCACCTCTCCAAACGGGCAGACCGGCGGCTCACCTCCTCCGCCGGTCCCGCCCCGCGGCCCGAAATGTGCCAGAGCCGGGCCGCAAACTCAACCCGGTCCCGACTCGCCCTCCCTCAGGATCCTCGGGAAGTTCATCACCACGCCCCTCTTCCCATCCTTGGAGATCGGATCCTCTCCGAGGTAGACGTCGAACAGGGCCCAGCACAGGGCGGGGGAGGCGATCGGTGCCTGGAGCTCGCCCTTGACCGATGTGTTGAGCGTCCCGTCGGCACAGGTGAAGAGGAGCTCGGACTCGTTCGTCATCTCCTCCACGTTGAAGTAGCTGCGGAACTGATCCAGCGCCTGCTCGCCACCGGGCATGTCCATCTCCGCTGCCGCCCGCTGCACCCTGGGCCGCAGCGCGCCGTCGAATGCCTCCGCCATGTCGTCACCGCCCACGTCGCGCGTCATCACGAGCCTGAGGGTGATCGGGAAGTCCATCTGGAGGATGCGGTTGTAGAACCCCTGGTCGCGCTGCAGGTCCGCGAACGACCGGTCGGCGTACTCGCCCAACGCGGCCTGGGCTCCCGGCTTGTCCACGTAGATCCCGAAGGCGTAGACCCTCACCTTGAGGAAGGTCTTCGTCCTGACCCCCACGCCGGTCAGTGTGTGCGACGTCTCGCCGCCCACGGCGGTGAGCTCCATGGGGAAGAGAACGCCGCTCTTCGGCTCCGAAGTCCACACCACCTGGGCGGCCAGCGGGGCGGCCAGCGAGCCCAGCAGGACCAGGGCAAAGAGAGATCGCTTCATGGTCGTCTCCAACGAGAGTGCAGGCAGATAGAATGGGGGTGAGGCCGCGGGTCCGCAACGGGCGCGGTCGCGCGGGTGTCGCATTGAGCGTCACGCAGCTAGCGTACGGGAGGTTCAGGTCGCTGCCCGCCCGAGCCTACGAGCCGTGCCCCGAGCGAGGAACCCCGATGCCGAGCCACCTCTCGCCTCCCGATCGCATGCGCGTCGCGGAGCTGACGCGTGCGCTGTACGACGGGCGCGTCACTCTCGAGGACTACGTCGAGCAGCTCTGCGAGGTGGCCGATCCGCGCCTCGCCGAGTTGATCGCGCTGCTGGAGCACGAGCCGGAGCGCGGCGGGCTCCACGGCGTGGCCGACCACGAGTACCAGAGCTACAGGCGGCGGGTCACAGAGCTGATCGCGCAGCTCACGGACGACGCGTAGCGCGGCCGCCGTGCCGATGTTGCGTCGGGCGCGCGTCGGTCCTATCGTGGCTGAGCCACAGAATGGGTGACGGCGTGATGCAACAATCCGTAGCGAGGGATCGATCGGGCAAGCTCAAGAAGGGCCTGCTGCTATGGCTCATCGCGCTCACTGCCGTCTGCTATTTCGGGGTCGAGATTGGCGGTGTCTACTGGCGACGGTACAAGCTCGAGGAGACCGTGAAGCAAGAACTCGGGTTTGCCGGTCAGCGTACGGACCAGGCGATCCATCAGCGACTGCTGGACGAAGTCGCAGCCATGGACCTGCCGACCACAGCTCAATACGTTCGGTTCTTTCGAACGGACCGACCCCGTGCTCTGAACGTCTCGATCTCGTATGTGGAAACCGTAAACCTGCTGTTCACCACCATGAAGTTCCCCGTATCAATCGAAGTCCGGCGCAGGTTCTGAGGCAGCACTTCAACCTGGCGACGGCGCCCAACCAGCCTTGGCCGTGCCGCGGGCGGCCCGACGGCATCGGCCTCAGCGTTCACGTCGACAATCAGCGCGGGGACGGCACCGTGGTCACGTTGCCCATGGCGTAGATGTTGTCCCGGTGCTCAGTACACCAATTGGCCTGCTCTACGGCAGCTTCGTAGTAGCGTTCACCGACACGTGAAAGAAGCTCGGAGAACGCGGCGAGGTACACTGGGATATCCTCAGCGGTGTACCAGTACACCACATTCCACTCATCGCCCCAGAGATGGTACGCCGTGCCAGCGCTGAGGAGCTTGCCCTCGTCGACTAGCTCCTGCGCAGTCGGGACGAAGGCCGTATCGTTGAAGGCGCGGACAGCGGGGACCTTGTCAGCGCGACACTTGTAGCTCGCCGTGACGAGTACCTGTGCCGCGGCGCTTGCCGGTATGAGCAGACTGAGTGTCAATGCGGCAGATAGAGCACGGTGTCTCATAGTGTCTCTCCATTGGAAGCCCGGCGATTGCGCGAGGCTGACCGGGGCCCACCGGCCGGGTCCGATGGCGGCCCGGGCCGTGGGCCGGCGGCAAACCGAGCGTGGCTGGCGGTCCAGACCCTCAACCCCTTGTATGTCAACCTGTTACGCTGTCAGTCCTGCGCGTTGACGGTCATAGATAACGGCATTACTATTAATAACGGCGTTCTCCCACAGGAGCAAGGCCTTGGGAATCCCGGAACGGAAAGAGCGTCATAGAACGGACTTGAAGCGGCGGATCCTGGAAGCGGCCGAGGAGCTGTTCCTCCAGGACGGCTACCAGAACGTCTCGATGCGGAAGATCGCCGAGAAGATCGAGTACTCACCCACGACGCTCTACCGCTTCTTCCGCGACAAAGCCGACATCATGGACCGGCTCATCGGTGAGGGGTACCGCGGTGTGTACCAGCGCTACGAGGAGATCCTGGCTCATCGTCCGGGATCCCCGCTGGAGACCCTGAACCTGATCATCAGCGAGTACGTGGCCTTTGCGCTGGCGCACCCGAACCACTACCAGCTGTGGTTCGCGACCAGCGAGCTCCGGATGGACAATGGTGAGCTGCGGATGCGACACGGTGGCAGGTCGTACCACGTCTACCACGTCTGGCTGGACCTGATCGAGGAATGCAAGGCGGGGGGTCTCTTGCCGGCGAAGGACACCCTCACTCAGTTCCAGCTGATCTGGGGGGCGGTCCACGGCATGATCTCGCTGCGAATTCACCACCCACTGTTCCCCTGGCTGCCGGTGGAGCAGCACGTGAAGGAGCTGCTGTCAATGCTGCGGCGGGGATTGGCCGACTAGGTGTCTTTTTTCTGCCGACGACGGCACTCCAGCGGCCGCGACGTTGAACAAGCTGCTCGATGTTGATAGCAAGGGGGAGCAGGCTGCGGGGGCGCTGATGCCACATTCCCAGCCTCGAAGGTTTCTTGCCCCACTCGCCTCCGAGAGTCCGACGAGGAATCATCATGCCGGTGGACGTTGTAGTCGTGAGCATCGTCATGGGCGCCCTTGCGTTCACCGGGACCGTGGCTTCGCTGTCGCGGGCGTGGGTCCATTTCAGTGTCAAGAAGAAAGAGCGGGAGATGCGAGGCGGCGATTCGGAGTCGGGACGGGAGGTCGATGCGCTGCGTGACGATCTCAACGAAGCACGAGCACAGTTGGCCGACAGGCGGGAACGCCTCGACTTCGCAGAGCGTGTGCTCACCGCCGGACGTGCGTTACAAGAGGGCGGAAGTGGGTGACCGTCTCATGAGCCAACATTGCGGTGGACTGAGGAGGACAGTAGCGCTGGTGTTTCCGGGCGGCCCGAGCGCGTGAAACCGGACCTCACCTTAGTGACCAGATCCAATCCTGTGATTTGACCCAGATCAGCCCCCCGCCACTCGGGAGATGCGGAAGTTGCCGTCGGACTCTTTGAGTTGATGTAAGGGGCGAGTGGCGAGTTGCCGGGCGCGCATGAGGCCCCGGGCGGCGCACATCTCGCTCTGCGGAGCGAATAGGTGGCACGGCGGAGCTGTCGGGCGACACCGCGGCTCCGGCCGGGTGATCGGGCGCTATCGGAGGAGATCGCCCAGCTCGGGAACAAGCAGGACCGCCGACTAACTTACGGTTGGCGGTCAGTATTGGAAGCTCCTGAAGCTGACCCGGAAGAACAGGGAATAGAGCAGCGGCACGACGCCCAGCGTCAGGACCGTCGCAAACATCAAGCCGAACATGATGGCAATCGCGAGCGGCTCCCACATCGGCCCGCCACCCAGGAGGAGCGGCAGGAGACCGCCGACGGTCGTGGCCGTCGTGAGCAGGATGGGACGCAATCTCCGTTGCGCGGCCTCGATCACGGCCCGCGGCGGCTCCAGGCCGTTCTCCTCGATCTCGATCCTGATGCGATCGAAGAGCACGATGGCGTTGTTGATGACGATCCCGGCCAGCGAGATCACCCCAAGTAGGGTCATGAAGCCAAAGTATGATCGCAACAGCAGCAGCCCCAGCACGACGCCGATCAGGCCGAGGGGGATCGTCACGAGAACGATGATCGGGCGACGGATAGAGTTGAACTGCGCGACCAGTAGGAGAACGATGATCAGCGCGGCAATCGGCAGCTTGGCGTTGATCGACGCCTGAGACTTCGCGGCCTCCTCCGACTCCCCACCGATCTCGTAGCTGTACCCCAGGCCCCAGCCACTTTGCTGCTCGTCCAACCACGGTCGTAACTGCGCGTTCACCGCAGCGGCAGTCACCCCCGGCACCAGATCGGCCTGCACGCTCACCGTCTTGAGTCGGTCCCGCCGGAAGATCTTGCCGGGCTGCCAGACGACCTCCAAGTCCGCTACCTGCTTAAGCGGCACCGACCGGCCGTTCGACGCAAACACGTATCCGCAGCTCCATGACAAGCGGATGCTGAGCAAGCGGTTCGCACGGGAACTGGCCGCCAGCATCGCCGACGGGATGGATGTGCGGCTGCCGCTGGAAGATCCGGTGGGCGAGGAGGTGGGTGAGACGACTCACTTCTCCGTCATGGACCGGGACGGGAACACCGTGGCGATGACGCAGTCCATCGAGCAGGCCTACGGCTCCAAGGCCGCCGCCCACGGGCTGGGCTTCCTGTACAACAACTACATGCTGGCGTTCGAGCTGGAGAACCCGGCGCACCCGTATTACCTGCGGCCGAATGCGGTACCCTGGTCGAGCGTGGCCCCGACGATCGTGTTCCGCCGCAAGCAGCCGTGGCTCGCCACCGGCTCGCCCGGTAGCGGGCGCATCTTCTCTGCGGTTACGCAGTTCCTCGTGAAGGTCCTGGACGGCTCTGCGCCGATCAATGAGGCGACGGACGAGCCGCGCATCCACTGTTCCATCGGCGGGAAGCTCAGCTTCGAGGCGGACCGGGTCGGCGCGGACGTCGTGAGGTACCTCGAAGGGTTGGGGTACAGGCTCAGACCCCGAGAGCCGTACGCCTTCTATCTGGGATGCGTCCAGACCGTGCTGAAGTGCCAGTCGCGGCCGGGATTCCAGGGCGTTGCCGATCCGCGAAGGGACGGCACAGCGGCCGGACCGTCCTGACGGAGGGCGGGGGACTCGTTGCGCAGCAGAGCGAGGCTGCGGAGCAGCCGCAGCTCCACCCCGAAGCGGTTGCCCGCGGCGGTTTTCAAGTTCCCTCCCGCCTTTTGCGTCTAGCTGTGTTCAGCTGCATCTAGCTGCGAGACAATGACTTGGAGTTAGGCGGCACTGGGTTGAGCTGCGCCTGGTTGTGTCTGGCTGCGGCCGTTCATGCCCAAGATATGCCCCGCTGGGATGCGCTCGTCATTCACCGCCTAGTACATTCCCCCCATACCGCCACTGGGCATCGGCGGCACCTTCTCCTCCTTCTTCTCGACCACCACGGCCTCGGTGGTCAGGAGGAGACCGGCGACCGACGCCGCGTTCTGCAGCGCGGTACGGGTCACC
>JABAOF010001608.1_pt2 | contig 13677 bp, 20 predicted proteins | sample 7062171 | NCBI WGS metagenome assembly JABAOF01 (sample SAMN14538628, study PRJNA623070) | marine sediment metagenome | biome: marine biome [ENVO:00000428]; feature: marine pelagic biome [ENVO:01000023]; material: deep marine sediment [ENVO:00002113] | place: India: Gulf of Khambhat ...
CGGGATTGACAGAAACCGCAATAAGATACACAAAAAATATTCACACTGACTAACAATGGAGCCTGTAACTACCGTCATTCTTGCACATGGACACAAGAATGTTCAAGCAACCCATAAGACGACATTCGAGATCACGAAAGAGCCTACTCTTACCAGGCGCGGCGACTGCATAATTGCCGTGGAGGCAACCAAAGGCCTAGCCGATTTGTCTCCTGAATTTAAGGAAGCGGCGAGAAAGAAGGACGCACAAATAACGATAACAATCAAAGCTGGAAAAGCAATGGAAACGGTTAAGGGTAGAGGAAGCCCCCGCTTGCTCTTCGCACATCCCACGGATTTGGTAATCAGAAAAAGCGAATACGTTTGCAGTCGAACACTGGCGATAAAGGCAGACAAGGCAGCTAACGATCTTTCAAGAAGACTTCTTGAAAAAATGAAGGACCCCAGTCAAAGAATCAGAATAACGTTAGCCGTGGAAAGCTATTGAATTTCAGCGTCCACAACCACCTGCCAAGTGAACGGTGCAATCGCCCGCACCACCCTCGCCAACAGAAACTTCTTGACGTTTCGGTTTGCTTGACTCACGGCTTCGGTCAACCGAATCCTAGCGTTTTCTAGGGGATCTGACGCGTTCGTGAATTCGTAATAATGCATAATACCTCCTTCAAACTTGATGGCTTCGCAGGCCACATCCACGTATTCTATTGCCTTTTCGGGCAGGTTCATAATCACTCGATCCGCTAACCCAGCCAATTGTTCTCTAACCACTTGCTGTACATCGCCAAGAATTGGTGTAACTTTCCGGCCAACACGGTTCGCGGCGACATTTCTCCTCAAAAATTCTACAGCATCTGGGTTTATGTCAACGGCATACACCCTCACGTTTTCGCACTTCTTCGCTGTTAGAATGGAGAAGGACCCGACTCCCGCGAACATGTCGATCACTGTTTCACCTTCCTGGACCTGCGAAGCAACTCGTTTGTGCTCGTGGGAGAGCCTAGGCGAAAAGTAGGTTTTCCGGAGGTCAACGTGATAAATGCATCCGTGTTCTCGGTGAATCGTTTCCGTTCTTTCAACGCCTGCAACAACTGTGAATTCTCTCAAACGATAAATGCCACTGACGACGCTAGACTTCTCCAAAACTGCTTTCATTCGTCTGTGCGTCTTCAGTATGGCTTCTCCTATCGTCTTTTTGTGGCTTTCAAGCTCTGGAGGAATTTCGATAATGGCGATGTCTCCGACAAAATCAATTGCGCGGGGAAGACTTGCTAGAAGATGAGGGGGCAATTTGCTCTTTAGTATCTCGACTAGGTTCGGGAGAGGTTTAGCGCGTTCATGAAATCTGTAGGTGGAGAGTTCAAAGACCTGGAGACTCTTCTTGAGCTCTTTGACAGTCTTGGGGAGCGGCTCGCTCACCAAGGGGATGCATAGATAATCTTCCACCTGCTCAATCCTCAGGTCTCGGTTATATAGATCGAGCATTCTAACCATGTGGATGGCTTTCTCACCTAAGGCTCTGGGAACCTTCAAGCAAGGTGACTTGGACAAGTCAGGCCCCTCAGTATTCGATCTAGTCCTCATTTAGATTCATGGAATTAGACAAGGATTAACCATTTAAACAATATCTCAAAAGACAACAAGGTAACATTAATGTCTTGAGCTTTGCTTACAAAGCGTTCAATATGCTTGCTATTAAGGCGTCTGCTAGGAAGAGAGCAAATATGGCCGTCCAATATTAGGCTACTTTGATGCTCCATGAATTTTTGTGCGCGCGCGTATTTTGAACAATAATGTTTATTAAGTCTTAATGTATACTATATATCTGTTTGCTCATCCGCAATATGACCAAAAAGGATTTGCACGAGATCAGAGTGGAAGAGACGTGGAAGTACCATTGAGGCGAAAAATATTCGTTTTTTTGATGCTTCTCTGTTTCGCAATCGTTGCAATCGCAGGTGGCTGGTACTTGCTTCAGCCAAAAAGTCAAGAGAATGGAAGAAAATTGGCTTCTGATTTTTCTCTAACCGACTTAGATGGAAACACTTTTCGGTTAAGTGACTTCAGAGGAAAAGTGGTGGTTATAGATTTCATGTCTACTAGGTGTGGATCATGCAGGGAACAGATTCCCTACCTCAAGGTTGTGTGGGAAAAAGAAGATTATGGAGGCAAAATTGTTTTGATGTCTATCGACATTGATCCAACAGAATCTGCGCAGACACTGGGAGCTTTTGCCCAGGAGTTTCCGTATGCTACATGGATTTGGGCTAGGGATACAGCCAACTTGGGGCAGATTTACGAAGTTACCAGTATTCCGAAGACCGTTATAATAGATGAGGACGGTTACATAGGGTTCACACATACCGATGTAACAACCGCATCGATTCTTATCCAAGAGATTGACCAACTGATGAGATAAAGCAGGTGAGAGCAAACTGATTTAGGAACTGGATTTGGTTGAACGCTTGTCGAGGGCAAGATCTTGTCTTTTGATCTTTCCGGGTTGACGCTTATCTTTACTGCCGGAGGCCTAGCGCTTCTCTCTCCATGCGGATTCCCGATGCTTCCTGGTTACATATCCTACTACATGGGAAGGAAGGCTTCCTTGGAAAAAGCAGTTTCCGGGGGAGTCGCTTGCACGTTGGGTCTTCTCGCAGTGTTTTCCGCGATTGGTGTTGGAGTCTCTACACTTGGCAGTTTCGTGTCCCGGTATATACCGCTCCTCGAACTTGTAGCAGGTCTAATTGTGATTATTATGGGCATCAGCATGATCGTTGAAATTAGGTTTCCAACATTCTTTACAACGTTGAGAGCCCCGAAGCAAGGAGGGCTAATTGGTTTTTTCCTTTATGGTGTCGTTTATGGCCTAGCCGCTCTGGGCTGTTCAGTTCCGATATTTTTTTCTATTTTCTTCTATGCGGTTGCCACGGGCGGAGCACTCTACGGCATAACAACATTCGTCGTTTATGCCATGGGTATGGGACTCCCAATAATCGTAACCAGCGTCCTCGTAGCCAAGACCAAGAAGCTATTGCTTGAAAGATTGCTGAAGATGATACCCTGGTTCCAAAAGATCAGTGGATTAGTCCTTATCACAATAGGAGCGTATTTGATTTACTTCTATTACGTATCATTCCATGCAGTGTGATTAGAGCAACCCGCTTCACTGAGCCAAATTTAATATGGGTAATTAAGGGCAGCCTGTGGATTTCAGAGCTAGGATTGGCGGGCCCGCCGGGAATTGAACCCGGGACCTACGGGTTAAGAGCCTCAACCTAGTCCCGTGCGGCTAGTCCGCCGCTCTACCTTGCTGAGCTACGGGCCCGCTCCAGAGATTGTCCTTCTACTTTTGTGCGCATAGCTACCCTAATATCTTTCGTTGCCGAAGTGTTAGATCACTTGGAGTTGAAGGTTTTGGGCGAGCTTATCTTCATAGGGTTGGGCTTGTGTGACGAGAAGGACATCTCCCTCCGTGGACTCGAATACGTGAGAAAGGCAGATGCCGTTTTTGCGGAATTTTACACTAGCCTGATGCCGCGTTTGTCCCTCCAAAAGCTGGAAAAACTCATTGGAAAAGAGATTTCTGTGGTTTCGAGACAAACTTTAGAGGAAGAGGACGGAAAGCCCATCCTGCAGAGAGCGAAGAAGGGAAAGGTCGCATTTCTGGTCCCAGGGGATCCCTTGATTGCAACAACGCATGTGGATTTGCGCATTCGTGCAGAAAAGCATGGAATTAGGACCCGATTGATACATGGAGCTTCGATTGTTTCGGCGGTCATTGGGCTTTCAGGCTTACAGAACTACAAGTATGGAAGAAGCGTCACAATCCCGTTTCCAGAAAAGGACTTTACCTCTGAGACTCCTTACAAGGTAATCTTGGAAAATCGGGCGAGTGGGCTTCACACCTTATGCTATTTGGATATAAAAGTTGAGGAGCAGAGATACATGACAATCAAAGAGGGACTCCAGTCCCTCTTAGATATGGAAAAACGAAAAAAATGTCATTTGATTACGTTGAGTACTCTAGTTTTGGGCGTGGCCAGAGCGGGTTCTGACAGTCCAACGGTTAAATCAGACAGCGTGGAAGACCTACTGAACCACGACTTTGGAGATCCTCCTCACACACTTGTTTTTCCAGCCAAGCTCCATTTCATGGAAGCCGAAGCCCTCATCATCCTAGCGAGAGCACCTGAGCAGATTAGAGGGAGGGTTGAATGACGTTAGAGGAAATGGTGTCCAGGTACATCCGAAACACTGAGCGAGTTTTCGGTGAAATAAGGCGCGTTACAAGTTCCGTGCACCTCAACGAAGGGAAGGTAGAAAACGTCATTGGAACCGCTAAAGGTTATTTGGAAGACGCTAAATATTACCAGAGGAAAAGTAAGCTTGAAACGAGCCTTGCTTCGGTTTCATATTGCGAGGGGTTATTGGATGCTCTACGACTATTGGGAGCCGTGGAGTTTTCATGGTAGACAAAGAAAGGAAGAAAAAGGTTGTTTTGGCTTCAGGCACCTTTGATTTACTTCATTTCGGTCATGTGAAGTATCTGGAAGAGGCTAAGAACGCCGGAGGAAAAAACGCGGAGTTGATCGTCATCGTAGCTAGAGACAGCACGGTTGAAAAAAGGAAGGGAAAAAAGCCTGTAATGCCAGAAGACCAACGAAGATCACTTGTTGAATCTTTGAAGGTGGTTGACGAGGCGATTTTGGGCTTCGAGGATTTTAGCATCGACAGTGTTATTGAGAAGATAAGGCCAGACGTAATAGCCGTGGGACACGACCAAGACGGCATAGAAAGGGAGGTACGAAGAGCGGTCGCGAAGAAGAAGTACAAAGTTCAGGTTGCAAAAATTGGAAGATTTGGAAAAAAGGAGCTGAACAGTTCCTCAAAAATCGTGAGGAAAATCGTAGAATCTTTTGAGAGAAAAAAGCCCTAGACAAATGATTTTGAATTGGTCACGGTAGAGTAAGAATCTCCACTTTCACTTTGTTTCCATCTTTCAGTTTCAGGCGACCTCGAAGAAATATTGGAGCAATAATCTCCAGCACGGATGTGTTGTAATGGCTTCGCATGGCGCAAACAATCGCGCCCTTCACTTTGTTGTTAATTACGGCAGGGTAACATTTCACGGGGCCAAAGGTTCTGGATTCATCTTTAAATCCTTGAACTTCAATGGCAGGATAAGATTCGAGTTCTGACCTCGTTTGCACATCGTATTCGGTTGTCAGCTTGAGGTTGAGAGTTCCGGGATATGGATCAAACCCGAGTCTTTCCATGAACTGTTTCCGGTATCTCTCTTTGGTCACGTAGTAGGCTCCTTCGCCCAATCCGCTGAATAGGATTCCCTCTATAGTGACTGATGGGGGATAGGCTGCTTCAAATATCAAACGCAAGTTAGAGTACAGTTTTTTCAATTCAGTCATTCCAGAGTCTGTGATTCTGGTCAAACAGCCATCGGGGGTTATGGTTCTTTTGATCCATCCTGTCTTCTCCAAATTGATAAGATGCCGAGAGGCTGTTTGTTGAGACGCTCCTATCTTTTCCGCCAGATATTCTGTAGAAACCCTCACCGTTCGGCTGCATGCACCCAATTCTGCTAGCTTGTAGAGCGTGAAGAAGAGCTTCCACGACCCTGGATCAACCTTCATAGAGCCCACTCGAATCGCCTTATTTGAGGAAAGCCAACCTGTCTATTTATAAGTAACTCGAAAAATGTTGTGTTCGCGCGCGCGCGCGGTTATCCTTTCGACCTTTGCAGTCTATCTACTTCTTCCACGGCTCTTAAGGCAACTGCAATCATCTTCTCGTCTGGTTCCCGTGTTGTTAACCATTGAAGTCCTAACCCCGGTGCTACCAGGACTTTCATTATTCTTGAGTTTTTGTATCTATCACTAAGTTTCAAGACTTCATAGGATACGGCACCAATCACGGGTATGAGAAGAACTCTGTAGGCTAGCCTCATAAAGTACCCTAAGTTCGGCATAATCGAGAAGAACAGAAGGCTGATTAAGGTGACGATGAGAATAAAAGACGTTCCACATCTTGGATGAAATCGAGAGTATTTTTTGGCATTCGCAACGTTCAACTCAGCTTCGGATTCATATGTGTTTATAGCCATGTGTTCTGCTCCATGATACTGAAACACCCTTTTGAATTCTCCAACTAAAGAGATCGATGCGAGGTAAAAAAGTAAAACCGTTAGTCGAACCACGCTTTCCACAACGTTAAAAACTACTCCACCAAGATGCAAGAGTGTGGTCAAGAAAAAAGGTATGATGCTAAACAGAAATATTGACAAGGTCAGAGCTGCCACAACGGCCAGCGCTATTTCTTTGGGATTAAGTTTTTCCTCTTCTTCTAGAGTTGCGTTTGCAGAAAAGTAGAGACCTTTAATACCTAAATACAGAGTTTCAAATAGTGCGACGATGCCTCTTAGGAAAGGAAGTCTCAGGATCCTGTACTTTTCAGACATGGATTTTATTTTTTCAGTTTTTGTTGTTATTTCGTGGTTGGGTTGTCTGACACTCACCACCATATGCTTCTTGGAGCGAATCATCACCCCTTCTATCACCGCTTGTCCACCAAACGCCAGAGACGGCTCTTCCTTTCCTTTCGCAGTCAATTTCATACCCAAAAGAAATTTTACCAGTCTTATATTCTTTTATGAGAAGATCAACTGGGCCAAGAAAGGTTTTTATGCTTAGTATTCCATATGTCATATTGAGTGAAGCCAATGGCAGGAAAATGGGTTCAAGACTGCGAAAGAATCCTAGATAGAATGAAGAAATCAGTAAAAGTTGAAGGCCAGGACCGCCTAGACATGGTTCGGATGATTAGGTTCAGTTTATTTGCACTCCAACGAAGCGCGACAGGTTGGATGGAATGGGCCAATAACCCTGACATTATGGCCCAATTCTCACTTGAAGAATTAAAAGAGATAAACGAAACCCTTATCGAACTCGTCTCCGCATTCGTAGAATACGACGCAAAGATAACCGGACAGACAGAAACGGAGCTCAGAAAAAAAGTGGATAGTACAATAGAGAAAGCAATAACAAAGAAGACCAAAACAAAAGAGGACATATTTTACGTCAAATAGTAGAGCACTCTACTTATCTACTCCTTCTTCTAGGACTTTTCCAACGTCTTTTTCGAACATTTATTAGAGGTGAATTGAGTTATTATCAGAATCTAGGACGGTAGTTACGTGAAAATCCTTGGTCTAGTTGGCAGCTATCGAAAGTTAGGAAACACAGAAGTGCTGATCAAAGAAGCTTTGATGGAGGCCCAACACCTAGGAGCCGAAGTTGACATACTGCGACTTACAGACCTCAAAATCGAGCCCTGCAAGGGCTGTATGGCCTGTGCCTTCAAACAAGAAGAATGCCGCATCCCAGATGGATGGAACACCTTCCGAGACAAGTTGCTGGAAAGCGACGCAGTAATACTTGGGGCTCCAACATACCTCTTAGGCCCAGCTGGAATCATAAAAATGATTACGGATCGTAACATTGCATTTCAGGCTGGAGCCCTTCAGCGCCCAGGTAAACCAGGAGCTACTGTAGGGGTATCTGGCGTGAAGGAATGGGAACCCTTCGCTTTGCCTATGCTCAACCTTTTCATGTTCACCTGTGGCTTGAGAGTAATTGACCAAGTGATGTTCTACGCTCAAGGTCCAGGCGAAATTTTGCTGAACGATTCAGCAGTGAACAGAGCAAAAAAAGTTGGCTCCAACGTTTTTGAGGCCGCCAGAAAATCAGTTAACGAGAGAACCTATGTTGGAGATGAGGGCGTGTGCCCTGTATGCCATCAGAATCTCTTCTCAGTGAAAGATGGAATACTGCAATGTGCACTGTGTCAAGCCAAGGCTGAGCTTGTGACGGTGAATGGCGAGACCAAACTCCTCTTCGACCCAAAGACCCTAAAGGATCACCGGTGGAGCGAGGAGGCTCTGCTCGAACATTTTTCCTTAGCGGTTCTTCCTTCAGGACCAAGATTCTTGAAAGAGAGAAGTGAAATCAGGAATAGAGCCCACAGGTACCGTAGTTTTCTAAACAAAAAAAGTGTTGGAAGCCCCACTCGGAAAGGCTAGGAAGGTAGGTGCAGTTTTTGTGCCCTGAAAACCATGCGAGGAAAGCGGTTATTGTTGTTGACATGCAGAGAGAAAACGTCGGCAGATTCTGTCGAGGGATCATTCCGAACATCAAGTTCCTCATTGGAAAGGCTAGGGAGAAAGAGATTCCAATCATTTACGCTTGTGACAGCCGATATAGAGAAGATTCTCTCTTCAAGAGGATGGGCATGCAACCTCACACTATTCGAGGAACCGAAGGAGCGAAGGTTATAAAAGAGCTGAATCCAAAGGCGACAGATGTGGTCGTGGAGAAAAGGATGTTAAGTGCCTTCTTCGGAAGCGACCTTGATTTCACCCTGCGAGAGCAGAAAGTGAAGACTTTAATTGTCACGGGAATCCGAACTGAGGCGTGCGTCCTAAAAACTGTACTGGACGCCTTTGAATTAGGCTATGAAGTGATCGTTCCAGCAGATTGCTGTGCATCTCCTATCCCTGAAACCCACGAGTTCATCCTCCGATACTTGCAGGGTTTCAAGTTTCAAACGCCAATCGCGGAAGAACTGGTTGAGACCCTCTGAAAACGGTCCTCCTAGATTTCTATTCCGACAATTCATAGCTGTAACCTACATGCTCTACGCATTCTATGCCCCTTGATCCAAGATCGAGCTTCGTCATGTTTTCAAGTTGCTGATTGTATCGACTGACAAAGTGATTCAAAGTTTCTATGCCCAGGTTTCGGAAGCTTGCGTCCAGAAATTTGTAGGAGCCGCTAGTCTTTTCTCTGCGCGCAGCTCCCTTCTAATGGCGTTAGCATTGATTGACTTAGCGTATACTTCTAAGATGGCTTTAGTCGCTTCAATCGTTGCCCTTGGCGTTGTGACCGCCATGGTGCCCCCTATTGCATCTACTCTCACAGCAGACATTCTGGGACCTGGGTTGCCCAGCGTAGGATTTGTAATAACTGGAATATGTCTGAATCTGGGTGCAGCGTCAGCGCAGCTTTTGGTTGGTTTCCTACTTGACGTTACAAGATCGTACACTTTTTGCTTGCAGGGGATGGCGATACTTTCAGCCGTTGGAGCAATCGTGGCGTATAATTCGAAAACTGACTGAACATTCCTTTCTTGATCATGGCCTTGTTACTTTTGCCTCTCTTCAACTCTGACTTCCATCACGATGCGCCCCCATCCTCCACAGTCTAGCCCAACATCGAAACACCCTGTCCTCTTGAACCGCATTTCGTTAGGGTCGACTTCTGCATAGACGAGCTCGTTAATGGCGAAAATAAATTGAGGCAATTGAGCCAAAGCATAGATGCAAATTCTTTTCGGATTCTTTTTGGTTAAGAGGTTGCCCGCACCGTCGAAAATGAGTTTGTCTCCAACTTTATGGTGGCTGTTGCAGTTTTTTGATTCCACTACCTCAACAATGATTGTCTTGTTCATTAGTTCTGGCGCTTTTGCCAAAACATCGACGTTTCTTGGATTCTCTCTAAATTTTTTCATTTCTTCGTCATTGTAGCCAAGATGCTTCTTCATAAACTGCCAAACACTTTCATCTACTTCCACCGCACATTTCTCCTTTATCCAATCGGTTGAGGTACATTCAAGTCTTCTTAACAATGTTGTTGAAGGGTTGTGGAAAGAAAGGGATAAAGAATTCGAAATGTTTGTCTAAGAGTTGTGCAATACGTGAGAAAACCCGACAGAGATATGAATGCAAGTTTCAAGCGATATGCCGAGTTTTGTGTATGCGCTGGTAATTAGACGGCTTCAACCCACTTGATTTCGGGAATTTTCTTTTTCAAGAATTGTTCTACGCCCAACTGGAGGGTTGTTTGAGCCATAGGGCAGCCGTGACAGGCGCCTTTCAACTTAACTCTAACCACGCCTTTTTCCTCGTCTACGTCTTTTAGTTCTATGTCTCCACCGTCCGCCTGTAAATAGGGTCTTAGCTCTTCGATGGTTTTTTCAACCTTGGTTTTCAACGAACCCCACCTAATAAAAGTAATATAACAGTGTTATATAAGCTGTTTCTTCCCTCTAGGATGCAAGCACGCTCAAGCTAGTATGTTCTTCTTTTCAAAGACCCATATGCTGATGATGAGAAGCAAAATCGCCTCTATTGTCAACAAAATGAAATCTCCGCGCGGGCCCTTTCGACGAAGGAAATTAGCTCTCTTACTTCTTCAAATTCCTTGATGAGGTCTTCCATCTTCCTTTTCATTTTTCCTTCACAACGCCTCGGACAAACTATCTACCCATTTCTTTTTCGACTTTCTCGACAATCTCTGGAAGTCTTCGCCTGAGCATTTCTACAATTGTTCTGACATCTTCTTCCGAACAGCCCTGTTGTGCGCGCGCGCACGCGCGGGCGAGTATCTTAACGACTTTGTCTTCTTCGAGTTCAAGTTTCACAGGTATTGTATGTCCATACAAGGCTCTGATCTTGTTTCCGATGCGCGCGCAAAACTTCAAAGATTCAGTGTGCGTAGGGTTCCTCTTTAGTGCGGGGGGTGGGATTCGAACCCACGAACCCCTGCGGGACAGGCTCCTGAAGCTATCGCGCATTCTTACTGCTCTGCGCCTTTGACCTGGCTCGGCGACCCCCGCCCGTATTTCCACATCGCAACTCTTCCTTAAGTTTCTTTTTGCTTCCGTTCTATTTCCAGAAACGTTCACGTTTAAAAGCGTAGGAGAATAACCTGTTAATACGAAGTCTGAACAAGGTTGAAGAATACATGGATTGGTCAGGCTTACTGAAAGATTGTTCACAAAAAATGAGGAAAGAAATCCTCACCTTCTACAGATCCCCTGACGCTGCCATCAGGTTTGGTATTGGCGCCGGGGGCGACACAATGAAAAAAATAGATTTAGTTGCTGAAAAGGCTCTAATAGATGTTCTAGAGAAACATGAAGTCTCATGTACCCTCATCAGCGAAGAAACAGGAACAAAAGAAATCGGACCTGAGCCCTCTGAATTCTATATAACGACTGACCCACTAGATGGCACAACCAACGCCGTTCGCGGCATACCCTTCATGGCTACAGCCATTGCAGCCTCGAAGGCCCCCTTCCTTAAAGACGTGGAAACAGCCATTGTATCCGACATCTTTCACAACGTCACCTACACTGCGCAAAAAGGCCGAGGCGCCTTTCGAAATGGGAAAAAAATTAAGCCTTCCCAAACATCCTCGCTGGAAGAGGCAGTTGTTGGTGTCGACTTTAACACTTTAAGATTACGTGAGCTTATCACTAGGCTGGAAAGAGCGCTTGCAACAACGAGACACCTTCGACACCTCGGAGCCAACGCCCTGGAAGTCTGCTACGTTGCAGACGGAACCATAGACGCCTTCATCGACATACGAGGAAAATTGCGCACTACAGACGTCGCCGCCTCCTACCTCATAATACTCGAAGCAGGAGGCATCATGGTCGCACCCGAAGGAACCCAACTCAATGTCCCGTTAGCCGCCACCCAACGAGTAGCCTTCATCGCAGCCGCAAACAAAATAATCTACAAAAACATCAAGAAGCTCCTAGCTTAAACTTGACTTGAACAACAAATTGCAAAGACAATTCGTCAAAGTGCTGGTTTTTAACTAGGAACCCTCTTTACTTATTCATGACTAGGAGAATCTTCGTAACTTGATGTCAATAAAGCCCATACAACCGTATCCAGCCCTTCTCTTGCGGAGGAAGTCTGAACGTGTTCTAGTAGTCGCTGACCTCCACCTAGGTTGGGAGGTGCCCCTAACTCACAAAGGAGTCCATGTTCCATCCCAAACGCCAAAAATCTTGGACAGGATTCTCCAACTCATCAAAGCGTGCAAGCCAACACGCTTAATCTTTCTGGGCGATGTAAAACACGCGATTGCAAAGGTGGAAATGCAGGAGTGGCGCGACATTCCAGATTTTTTCGAAGCCCTGGAGAAAAGGGTACCAGACATTCAAGTTGTTCCAGGAAACCACGATGGAAACCTTAAGCCTCTCCTACCCGAGACCGTTAAAATTCTACCATCAACTGGGATTGCCCTTGAAAACGTCGGGCTCTTCCATGGACATACATGGCCGGCGCTAGAGCTTCTAGGATGTCGTAGCCTCATCACAGGTCACGTCCATCCCACGGTTGCGTTTCGCGATCCCATGGGCTTCCGAATAACAAGGCAGGTTTGGGTTAAAGGTGGATGTGATGGTAAGCGGTTGGCGAAATCCATCCTTGATCGTTTAGGGGTCAAAGCCAGCACCAATCCTTCCACGGTGCTACGTGACCAAATCAACATAAGGCTCAAGGTTTCACAGTTTTTCATAATGCCTTCCTTCAACGAGTTTCTCGGAGGCCAGTCAATCAACGAAAGAAAATTGGGGAAAGGCGCAAAATCGAGAACCTTTATAGGTCCAGTTTTGCGTTCAGGAAGCATCAACCTAGATGATGCAGAAACATATCTCCTCGACGGAACCTTTCTAGGAACCGTGAAGCGGTTGAAAACTTTGAGTTAGCAAAGAAAAGAGCGGTCATTTGCCAACGATTTGAATCTAAGGGCATGAATACAGAAGATTTTTATAGAATTCTAGTCTCCACTAATTTAGTAAGGTGAAAAATTGTGGCATGGGATGACTTTCCAGAATGGTTTAGAAAAAGAATGAGACGCGCCCCCTTCTTTAGAAGTTGGTTCTTCGGAGACATGGAAGAGATGATGAGAGACATAGAAGAAATGATGGAAAAAGAATTCAGAGAATTTAAAACCCGTGTCCCAAAAGATTTGGTTCGCAAGCGCAAACTCCCAGACGGCTCAACCATACATGAGTGGGGCCCCTTCGTCTACGGCTACAGCATGACCGTTGGCCCGGACGGAAAGCCGAAAATAAGGGAGTTCGGCAACGTAAAGCCTTCACGCAAACCCGAAGCCTTCGGCCTCACCAAACCCAGCCTTGACGTAAAGGAAGAACGTGAGCCTCTGGTAGATGTCATCAGCACCGACGGCGAAATTAAGGTCGTAGCCGAACTGCCCGGAGTTGAAAAAGAAGACATCAAATTGCATGGAACAGAAGACACTCTTACCATATCAGTTGACACTCCAAAACGTAAATATTTTAAAGACATTGAAATGCCAGCGAAAATTGACCCAAAGAAAGCCAAAACTGAATACAAGAATGGAGTGCTAGAAGTTACAATCCCCAAAATCAAAGAGAAGAAGAAACCTCGAGGAGAACCAATAGAAATAGAATAGATAAGCGAAAAACAATCGTTGTCAACTAGCATGATCATTACATTCCATTGACTGAGCGTAACACCGCGCGCATCGGTTTTCACCAAATTACGTTACCGCCCTCAATGAATCGGAGAGAATACATGAAAAGACCCATAGAGATCAAAGTGCTTGAAAATACTTGTAAGGAAGCGAAAGCTAAAGGGCAAGTGACAGGCGCCCATCTGACCCAGCTTTCTGAAGCCTTCGGCTCCCGATTTACAAAGGCTTGGGAGACGATCAAGGAGGAGAGAGTCAAAAAATACGTTTTTAGACCAAGCGGTAGGATCGTTTGGATCGTGGTTGGCAGAGAACGTGACTACCTTGTTATGCCCGCCGCTGACTTTTGTTCTTGTGA
>JABAOF010026197.1_pt2 | contig 13674 bp, 22 predicted proteins | sample 7062171 | NCBI WGS metagenome assembly JABAOF01 (sample SAMN14538628, study PRJNA623070) | marine sediment metagenome | biome: marine biome [ENVO:00000428]; feature: marine pelagic biome [ENVO:01000023]; material: deep marine sediment [ENVO:00002113] | place: India: Gulf of Khambhat ...
TTTATAGGGTATATTTCTCCATTAAAAGAAGATTTAAGATTTTCTAAAATCGTATATCCCAATTTCCCCGGAGTTCTACTAGCTCCTACAACAGCCACTGATTTTGGATTAAAGAATTTATCAAAAAATAGCATGGAACACTATATGGCTTTTTTTCTATTTATTATTATTCTATGACTTTAAAGACTTGTGCCCCTTCTTTTGTTTTTTCATTGACCTTTAGACCTATTGCTTGTCCTGCTTCTGCTGTTTGAATATCTTCATGTTCTATTTGCATTGATTCCACAGTTTGTTCAAAAACTTCTTCACCTCTTTCTATTGATATTTTGTCTCCAACATTCAAGCTATCTTCTAATTCAACTACAGCTACAGATATTTTTGGATAAAAATGTGTTATTTTTCCTACAAGCTTTTTTTCAACCATACCATTAATTCACCTAAAAATAATATAAATTCTAACTATAAAAATCTTTATATTTTATTTATCATATTTAGATTTGTGGTAAAATGGTAGCAAAAAAAGGAAAAGAATGTTCCCATGGACTATACAAAATATTTCTAGGAATACTATTGATAATAGCAGCAATAATATTTTGGTACACTCCAGATTTCAAAGATGCTTGGATGTACACATTTTTTGTTGTAGGAATTTTATTTATCTTAAAAGGGATTTATATAAGTTCAAAGTGAAAGTTATTTATAGTCATTTAATTGATTTTTGTTTATTTTTAATATCTATTATCTATAAATATTAGTAATGCAGAATTTTCTTTTATGGAAAAGACTTTCTTTGATGAAGAATTGATCAAAACTAAACGCTTAGTTTCTTGCCCACAATGTAAAACTAATTTTAAAGTGAGTTTAGAACAAGTAGAAATTATTTGCGAGTGTGGAGAAAAATTTTGTACAAGATCATTTGTTAGTTTTCCTGAAGATTTTGTTTGGCACCCCAGCGAAAAGTATTAATTTTTTTAAAGAAAAAAGGGGGAATAAAAAACCCCCAAAACAATTATTTTTTATTTCATCACAAACATTTTTGTTATTTTTTCCTTCTCTTTCTTCTCCTAACCATTTTTTCTCACCTTTAGAACTAATAATAATTTTGTAATCTCATATTTATAATTATTCTAAAATTATTCTTACATCTACAGCAATTGCATTTTCAGGAGTTGCAAATAGTGGATTTATATCTATTTCCCTTATTTTGGGATTTTTTTCCATTATTTTAGAAACAGCCAAAATTGTATTTATTATGGCTTCTTTGTTTGCTGGCTTTTGACCTCTAAATCCTTTTAGAATTAAATCCGAGAACCTAACCTCCATTAGCATTCCTTCTGCATCTTCTCTACTTAATGGAGGAACTCTAAAACTAACATCTCTTAAAAATTCTGTGAATATTCCTCCTGCTCCTAATGCTATAACCCTGTTAAATTGTGGATCTTTTCTCCCGCCAACTATTATTTCATAACCTCTTGTTATCATTTTCTGAACTAAAACTTTTTCACAACCTTTGATTTTCATTAATTCATTAAATTTTTTGATAGCATCTTCTTCTGTTTGAATATTAAGTCTAACGCCATTAACATTTGTTTTATGAACAATGTTTTTGCCAGAAGCTTTAATTACACATGGAAAACCAATTTTTTTAACAGATTTAATTAATTCTTTTTCATTTTTACAAAAAGCATATGTAGGTATTTTCACTCTATACCTCTTTAAAAGTTCATAGGCTTTTTCATCAGACATTTTATTTATTATTAAAGGTTTAATTTTAGGTTTTTTAGAAACTTTAACCTTTTTAGGTTTTATAATTTTCTTAGGCTTCCTTTTCTTTATTTTAACTTTCCTTCTAATTTTCTTAGGCTTCTTTATCTTTCTTTTAATTTTTTTAACTTTCTTCTTTTTAACTTTAGGCTTCCTTTTCCTAGGTTTTGGTCTCTTCTTTTTTATTCCGAACAATCTAAAAGCCATATAATCACTTAATAATTATTTTTATTTATATTTAAGCAGTTTCTATCTTTTCTTTTATTCTATCAAACAATTTTGCTATTTCATTGTCTCCATATTCTCTCCAATTTTCTGCTATAGTTCCTAGCATTGAAGTTACAAGAACTTTATCTTCATCACTCCATATGCCTTTCTCTTTCATTTTATGAATAAGACTTAAAACTTCTTTTAAATAAAAAGATATTTTTTCAATATCTCTTAGTCCAGCTGTAATTAGTAATATTTCAGACAACTCTTCTTTAAGCATTGAGATGTCTACTTCACGTGAAAGCTCAACTATTCTACTTTCTAGTTTTTCTATTTTTTCAGTTATAACCTTAGTTTCCTCACCTTTGATTTCAGGTTTTATTTCTATTTTTTCACTTATTTTAGGTTTTTCAATTTTAATTTTTTCTTCAGGCACTTTCTTAATTTCAGGTTCGACCTTCTTTTCTTCAATTTTAGGTTCAACTTCAGGCTTAGCCTCAAGGTTTTTAATATCTATTTTTTCAGGTGCAGTTGGTTTCCAAATTATTTTTGGTTCTCCAATTACAGGGTATTTTATTTCTATTATTCCATTTTCTTCAAGAATATTAAGCCAAGGCTCTAGTTGCTTATGAGAAACTTTTAGAAAATCAGCAGCTTCGCTAATGCTCATTTTACCCCTTTCCCTTAAAACCCGTATGAGCTCATCAATCGAAGTTTCAATAACATTGTCTTTCATAAAATCAATATATTATATATTATTTTCTTTCTAAAATACATTCACCTATATTTTTATTTAATCCAATTTAGACCTAATTTTTTTGCTAGTTTCCAAACTTTTTCTAATTCTGTTTGTTTTGGGTAATTTGCTATATCTGGATGTCTATGAGCTTTAAATTCAGGCCTATACTGTCCCATTACATTAACTATAACTCTTTCTGAATAATTTTCTTCTATATAATTTAAAATTGGTTTTGTACAGCAATCAAAATGATTTGGTAAAATTAAATGTCTTATAATCATTTCAGAATTTTTAAAGGCTAAATCATGATTTCTCTTTACAATCTCCAAATAATTATCAACTTTTGATAATCTTTTAGCACATTTATTATTCCAATATTTCCAGTCAGTTAAATAAACATCAATAACATTTTTTAATAAATTCATTGATTTTAGGCTCATATAGAAATTTGAGTTCCATACAGTTGGAATATTAGCTTTAACATTTTGCAAAGCATCCAGTATGAATGGTAATTGAGGAGTTGGATCTCCACCAACAAAGTTAACATTTCTACAATTCTTATGTTCTTCTATCATATCTGTTATTTGTTTTACGGTTATAATTTTTCCGTTTTCAAACCACTGAGATATGCTCCAATTTTGACAGAATTGACAATGAAATGTACAACTCATAAAAAATATTGTGAACGAAGGAACAAGCATAGGCTCTTCTCCCACATGTACAAAGGCAGAAGATATTATGGGTTTGTTACCAACTTTACAAACACCTTTAGTTTCATTTCTGTTTACCCTACATTTCCTCTCACATAACTGGCAAGAATTTAAAATCTTATAAGCTTTCTTAACTTTTTCTTTTAGATTCGTTTCAAGAAACTTTGCTTTCCTTTTTTTCATTAAAATCTTTCTATATCTAGGTAAAGCCTTTTTCACACCCTCACTTTCAAGAACATTAATAGCATCAGGACGTAGAAGTTGCCACATATAATTCTTTTAAATTTTAGACTTTAAATTATATAATGCATTTTTCATTGCTTGGTATTTGTTTGGATAGAAAGAGATTTAGAAGAGGTTCTCATAATGCTCCATATGAATTGAGAAATATTTTCTCTCAATTAGAAACATTTATTAGTGGTGTTGATTTACAAGATGGCATTGGGTTTAGAGATTTGGGAAACATACTACCTAAAAAATATGAAGAGATAGTTCAAGAGGTAAAGAGTAAACTTCAAGATGGTTTCCCAATAATACTTGGTGGTGATCATTCAATATCATTTCCAGCTGTTAAAGCTATTAATCCTAAGATTTTTGTAACCTTTGATGCACATCCTGATTGCGAAAACAAGGACCTCTGCTTCCTTTCTGTTAGTCGTAAAATAGCTGAAGCTGGTTTTAAAACCTATATTTATGGTGCTAGATGCTTTTCAAAAGCAGAATGGGAATACATCAACAGCAATGATAAAATAAAAGTTGCTACATTAGAAGACCTTAAAGCCATAAATGAGCTAACTTATCTATCAATAGATTTTGATGTTTTGGATTCTTCTATAATGCCTGCTGTTGCCATTCCAGAACCAAATGGCTTAACTTTTAACCAAGTTTTAGAAGGAATAAGAACTCTAGCTAAAAATTTAATAGCAGTAGATTTTGTCGAGTTCTTACCAACAGAAAATGTTAGTCATACTTTAATAGCTGGAAAATTAATTTATTCTACTCTAGCTGAAATAGTTAAAGCTAAATCAAGCAATTTGAGGTAATTCTACGGCTTCTTCTGTTGTTCCTGTTTCAGTTGGTATTGTTGGTGTTATATGTTTTATTATTACCACATCACCAATATTGATGATGAGTGTATAAGGTATTATAACACCTCTTTTACCACCAAGCATATCTGAAAGAAAAGAACCTCTTCCAGTTTCTACTACTAAAGAATTTATTCTAAATTTTGAAAGGTTTATATCAACATCAGAAACCTTTCCACAAAAAACACCTTTATTTGTAAAAACATCTTTACCAAAAACTTCGGACATGTTCTTTACTGTTATGGCCATAAAAATCTCCTTAAAAATGTAATAATATATAATTAGTGCGTAGCTATATAAATTTTAACGGAAAGTTTTAAATTATAGCTGAGATCGCATAACCTGGTAGTGCGCCAGCCTGCTAAGCTGGTGAGCGAGAGCTCATGTGGGTTCAAATCCCACTCTCAGCGCTATCTATTTTAACTTATTCCTTAGAATAATTATTATGTTAACAAACGAAGAAGAGAAAATACTCGAATCTATAAAGATAGGCTCATACAATAATCCTTTACACCCAGAATTTCCTCCTGATGATCCTAAATTTCCTGCTACACCAATAAAAAAATTAGAAATTGATGGATTTTCTAATGTTTTTGTAAAAGATGAAAGCGTAAATCCAACTGGAACTCACAAAGATAGGATGTCTTGGGAAATTGTTTGCCAGTATAGAAACTTTTTAATTGCTAAAAAAATGGGTTTAGAACAAAATCCTTTACCACAGTTTTCTATAATAAGCTCTGGAAATGCTGCAATTTCTTTGTCTTATTTTTTAAAGAAGTACAAATTACCAAAACCTAAGATACTCATAGATGATGAAACACCTAAAGAAATTCATGATTACCTGAAAAAATGTTATTGTAAAATTTATGTAATAGATTTGAGTAAAAAATCCCTAAACTTTAAAGAAATATTAAAATTAACAGAAAATCCTAGTGGTTTTGATATAACTTCTAACGAAGCATTGGATCCTCATACAATTTTCTATGATTGGATGTCCTTTGAGATAATTAATCAAACTCCAGATTACATATTCGTTCCATTTGGAACCGGTTCTCTTTATGAAAACATATGCAACATTATCAAGGAAGAGCTCTGGAAAACAGAAAAAAACGATCCTCGGTTGATGGTAGATATTAACAAACTAAGAACCTGCAACATTATAGGTGCAACCGTAAACCTACCCAATAGTAAAGCTTACATGCTTTATTCTCCACATCTTCCATTTACACTGTTCAACGAACAATGGCTTGGTTTTTATAAAAAGTTTGGTTATATAGGCAAATTCTCTACTGTTTCTTTGGTAAGTGAAGAGTCAATTGAAAAGGCCTTTGATGTCCTTAATTCTCAAGGAATTAGATGTGAACATTCGGGTGCTGCTGGTCTTGCTTATTTTCTTGAACACAAGGATGAACTTTCTAAGAACAAGAAATATTTAATTATCAATACTGGAAGAGGACTGTGGTTTAAATAAAATTTAAATTCTAATTCTTATTGAGGGCCTATAGTCTAATGGTAGGACACAACCCTCACACGGTTGAGGCTCCAGTTCAATTCTGGATAGGCCCATTTTCCTGGGGTTATTTTCATATAAGTTGAGATTTCAAATAACTACAAAAACATTTAAATCTTTAATTGTTTTATAGTTTGAATATGGATGAACTGAATAGAGAAGTTAAAGAAGCTCTTAAAAAAACACCTGATGAGTCAAAAGAATTTAATGCACTTATTTATTCTAGACACGGTTGTTCTTACATAGAATTTATTGAAAGAAATCTAAAAGAAATAAATGAATCAAGACGTTGGCATACAGAAAGCCCGTTGGATAAAAGTGCGATATATTGATTCTTTATTTTATTGACTACAAAAACATTTAAATTACTTCAAATAACAATTTCTTATCATGCCCCTGTCGTCTAGTCCGGCTAAGGACAGTGGCCCTTCGAATTCATTTTCGAAGGATACTATAAAAGATGAGTGAGGCAAGCCACTAACATGGGTTCAAATCCCATCGGGGGCATTTTTTGTGATAAATATGAGAAAACCAAAGAAAACTAATTTTGGCAGTGAAATCATATTTGCACAAGAGGATTGGTTCACAGGAAGTTTTATAAACATTAGCACAGACAAAACAATGGAAAAACAAACAGCAAATTGTGATATAATATTTTACATAGACAATGGAATAGCAGTTTTTAATATAAATAATTCAGAGTATGAGTTTGGATTTGGAAAAACAATTTTAATAAAAAAAGGAACAGTGTATAGCATAATGGCAGTAACACCTTTGAGATTAATAAAAATAACCAAAGAGCTGATAAAGGACAAAGATTTTTCAGGTGGGAAAAAATTTATAAAAATTGAATAAAAACCAAAACCTTTTTAAATATTTAAAATATTAGTCTTTTAGAGGTGATATGATGGCTTTAATAGTCAGGTCTAAAGTAAAAAAATCTGTAAAAGGAATGAGATTCTCAGGAGACTTTTATAATGCTTTAGATAAGAAAGTTGAAGATGTTGTAAAAGAAGCTGCTGTAAGAGCAAGGAAAAATAAAAGAGCAACAATAAGACCACATGATTTGTAATTAATAAATTAATTTTTCAGTTTTTCTTTCTTATTTATTTAAATTAGTATTAGCTTTGGCTATAAAAGCTAACTTTTATATTGTTCTGAAAATTATTTTTCAACAAGCGGAGGTAGCCAAGTCTGGTCAAAGGCGCTAGACTCAAGATCTAGTCGGTTAGTCCGTTCGCAGGTTCAAATCCTGCCCTCCGCACATTCTTGACTTGAAGTTCAATAGGTATTTAAATTGTTAAAATAAACATTTTATTAATAAAATAAGGAGAATCGAATTTAATGCCATATAATAGAAACAGACGCTCCGGTAATAGAAGAGGTAGCTTTAGTAGAGGTGGTGGTTTTAATAGAGGTAGAAGTTTTGATAGAGGTCCAAGAGAAATGCATAAAGCCATTTGTTCTGAATGTGGAAAGGAATGTGAAGTTCCTTTTAAGCCAACAGAAGGCAAGCCTGTCTTTTGTAGAGAGTGTTTTGCTAAAAGAAGAAGACCAAGAAGATTTTAGTTCCGTCTAAAAGGAGAGGATTAAGGGGAAAAAATCTAATTTATTTCTTTAATCTCCAAAAATCCTCATTAAATTTTTTTGAATGTATTTTTTCAATCTTACCTTTATCTTCAAGATATTTCAATTGATCTTCCACTCTTTTTAAAGGACATTTTATTCTTTGAGAAAGTTCAAAAGAATTCATAGGTACTTTTTTCAATAAAGACAATATCCTTATTCTTATAACCAATCTTGGTTTTTTACGCATAATATTTTTTATATTAACTAATAATAATATATGGGTCATTTTAAGTTTAATTTAGTTGTATGGTTTTCACTTATTTTAATCGCTTTTATAGTTGCTTCTATTGATGTTATGTCATCTAAAGTCGTTGCATTAACACCTGAAAAAGAACCAGTAATAACAAAGATTGTATTTAATGATCTCTGGTATAAAATAAGTATTTTAATGTTTTTAATGCCTGCCATGTTTTCTTATTACATTCATAAGAATAAACGTAAGTCAATTTTTATAATTATAGCAGGATTGATTTTAATTTTCTTTGGTGTAGAAGATATCTTTTATTTTGTTATAAAAGGTGTAGTTGTACCAGATGAATTATACACCTTAAGTGAATTGAACCCATCTTTATTTACAAGAATTGGTTTTGTAAATCTAATGCCAGGAGAGCTGTGGTGGTTAAATAATAATCCGTGTATATCTTTATTTGGAAGACCTGTAACACCTTCTGTTCTTTTTAAGTCTGCTGCTTTTGCTTTGGTTGTTAGTTTTATACTTGTTATGATTTAATTTTTTAAAGTTATCCTTCTAAATTGTTTTATGATAAAATCAATAATCCATGCTGGTGGAGAATCAACAAGACTGAGAGAAATTTTTAGTGGGGCAAAGGCCTTAGCTCCAATAGAAGATTACCCTTTGCTTTGGTTTCACTTACAACCTCTGTTAAAGTCTAAAATGATATCAGAATATGTTTTTACTTTAAGACATCAACATGAATTAGTTCAAAATTATATAGAAAAATTAAAAAACAAATTTGATATTTTAACATCTTCTATAGTAGAACCTAAACCATTGGGAAGAGCTGGTGTGGTAAGACTTGGAATTGAAGACGGAATAATAGAGATAGACAATACTTATTTGATGTCTAATCCAGATGATCTGGTTCCTATTGATGTAAAGAAATTATTACACTATGCTTCTGATGCTAAAAGAAAAGGTAAATCTTTGATAATAGTGATGGCAAGAGAAACAATGAATCCATTTGGAATAGGCGTAACAAGAGAAGTAGGAGATATAATTGAATTAAAACATTTTAAAGAAAAACCAGAACTTCCTCTTATAGATAATCATTTTGCTAATACAGGAATGATGTTGTTTTTACCAGAAGCAATGAAAGAATTTAAAAACATTTCTTTAGATAAACTTTCTCACCCAGAAAATGAAATTGTACCTAGACTAGTTAAACAAAACAAAGTTGCTGTTTTTCTAGTAGATAGATGGATTTCTGTTAATTATTCTTCAGACTATAAGAATGTTTTAAAAATGGGTGCAGACAAATTGTTGGAATTTCTTAAAGTTTAGCAATTATAAAAGCATGAGCCTTTTCTAAAGGATCCAAAGTTTTCCAATCTACTATTTTGAATCCAGATTTTTTCAATTTTTTAATCTCATTTTTATAAATTTCTTTAGGAGGCTTAGTAACATCTATACTTCTAGATTTTATTGCCAACATCAAATAACCTTTAGGTTTTAAAAACTCTTTGCAATTCCTTATTACAATCTCTGTTTCATCTGGTTGTGCAACATCACAATAAACAACATCAACTTTCTCAATCCAATAGTAAAGTTCAGGTTTTCTAGCATCTGCAAGGATAGGAACAATATTCTTATACTTTAAACATAAAACTAAAAGCTCATTAAAACATCTTTCAGAAAACTCTAAAGCATAAATTATACCTTTTTTACCAATTATGTTGGAAAGAAATGAAGGAGTATAACCATGAGCAGCTCCTAGATACAATATTTTAACATCTTTTTTAATTGGCAGTTCCTTTATACCTTTTTTTATGGCTGCTGCTGCCTTACTTCTAGTGGGGTTCCATACTCTAAACTCTTTTTTACCTTCTTTAATCAATTCTTCATCAAACGGTTTATAACCTAAAACAGAGTTTTCAGTCGCAATTTTATTTCCTATTAAAAATACTCCAGGAAATATTTTTTCCATTTAGCTCACTTTATAAATTAGGTTAAATAAATAAATATTAAGATTTTTATGAAAGAAATTGCACATAGAATGTTTAAAGAAGTGATAGTAGCTCTCATAATTATTTTTATACTTATTTTTATTGCTTCTTTATTTGTCAGTTTTTATTCAAAAGTAAATATTTTAAAAGGATTTGAGACCACTTTGTTTAGAATAATAACAGTTGGTGGTGGAGGAACTCTAGGAAATATAGTTTATGTTACTTTGATATTCCTTATTTTAGGGATTGTATATGTTATATTTGATAGGTTCGTTACTTTAATAAGTGAAACAAATATAGTAGGAGGTTTTTTAATGGCTTCAAAACTTTCATCAATAAAAAATCATTATATTGTTTGTGGTGCAGGAAGAGTTGGAATTCATGTTGCAGAAAAACTAAAAGAATTAAAAGAAAACCTACTTTTAATTGAGAATGATCCAAAAACAGTAAAAAATATCAGAAAAGAAGGTTTTCTTGTTATTGAAGGCGACTGTTTAGACGAAGATATTTTGATTAAAGCAAAAATTAAAAAATCCAAAGGTCTGATAGCTTGTACTGGAAAGGACGATTCAAATGTTTTCTTAGTTTTAACAGCAAAAGATTTGAATCCTAGAATAAAAGTTGGTACAAGAGTAAATACAATTGAATCTAAGTCAGAATTTAAAAAAGCAGGAGCAGATATTATAGTTGCACCAGAAATTTCAGGTGGTCATGAACTTGCAGAGAAAATAACTGGAAACAGAAAATAATTAAGATTTAAAAACAATATTAGTCGGATCTAAATTATATCTTTCTACTAAAAGTTGTTGAATTGCATTATATATGATGTCATCAGTAATTCCACGTATATTTTCTGGTGTGGGTATCATCTTTTTTAACATTACTTCTGTTGTCTCACAAGCCCTTTCAACAATACTTTTCCCAGTTCTTAATTTTAGATTTAAAAGAGCTTTTGACCAATCACAGAAGAAAGCACATTTTAATTTTGTTCTCATAGGTTGCTTCATAATTTTTATTCCACTTTCACAAGAAGGACATTCTTCAGTTCTTACTTGTTTTAAATAAGAAAATGGATCGGGTAATTCTACTTTTCCTCTTTTATCAGCTTCCATAACTCTATTAAAAATATAAAAACCATCAGAAAAAGTATCATTTGAACCTTTATAACCAAGATCTTCAACAATTCTTTCCATTTGAATAACAACCCAGTTGTTTTTATATTCAAAAACTGAAGGTTCCCTCTCAACATTTATTTGAATATTTTCCATAGCTTTTCTACATGTATAAAATGGACCTTCGGAATGTGAAAGACATACTCTAGTCATAGAATATTTTTTAATGCTTAACAATTTAAGCTTTTAAAATTTTATTTAGTTTTTTCTTATAATCTTCTAAAAGTTTTTTAGAAATATCTTTTTTTGTATAAAAATCTGCTCTAGCAGCCAATGTTAATTTACTAGATAGTGCTCTTGCAATTTTTCCTTGCAATTCTCTTTTTGAACCTGATACATCAGGATGCAAGTACAGTAATCCAAATCTAGGAGGTCTAACTTTTTCCCTACCTCTTAAAAATTTAAACAAAGATTTTTCAGCACCAAGCAATTGAATTGCGGATGAAGGCATTTTTGCAAGTTTTTCTAAAGAACCAGCTAAAGCTAATAATCTAGCAGCTAAAGTACTTCCTAATAAAGCATTTAGATTTGGTATTTCTTCAGGAACTATTTTTTCCAAATATTTTTCAACTTTCTTTTTCAAACTATATAACTCCTTTAGTTGTTTAGCATAAATTTGTAGAATCTTTACATCACTTTCTTTTAATTTCATTCCCATGCTTGTTTCAAAATCTTTGAAATTGCTTCTATCTCCATGCTCAGCAACTAATTTCGCAAACCTCTCATGATCCTTGATTTCAATTTCAGGATAGTGCAGTCCATACCACTCTCTTAATCTCTCACTCATTGTATTTAAAATCTTTTCTAAATCACTTAGAGAGGATATAGTTTGAATTATTAATTTATCTCTTCTTTCTATTTTAGATATTTTTAATTTAGTCTTTTCTATTAAAACAGAATTTAGAAATTGGTTTAATTCAACTTCATTTTTAAAATTCTCTAGAACAATTTCTCTAAAGTTCTTCCTAAAATATTTTGTTGCCTTGTTTGGCTGTTTTACAATTAAATCTTTGAATCCATTTTTAATTTCTTTTAGTTCTGGAAAATCTTCTTGTTCTAGTTTCTTGGCAATCTCTTTGGGATTTTTATCAAAGTATTTAAGTTTTACTAACTTATTCTTTTCATCAAATACAAATAACCCAATGGGGTTTATAACAAGATAATGCATAAATTTATTTATTACATATAAGAATAAAAGGTTACGGTAATTATGGGAAGAATAAGAGGCAAATGGGTAAAGCGCATAGCTGAGAAATTGGTGGAGGAATATCCAGAAAAGTTTAGTAATAATTTTAATAATAATAAAGAAATTCTAGAAGAAATGGGATTGTTTGATGATAAAGTTATTAGAAATAAAATTGCAGGCTATATCATTAGTATTTTAGAAAAAAAGAAAAGTTAATTCTTATACTATAAAATAATATATTATGAAAGGAATATCTGACATAGTCCTTATTGTACTAATTCTATTAATTGTCGTGGCTTTGGCTTCTTTAGTTTATACTTTTTTATTTGGTACATTTTCTTCATTAGAAGAAAGAGGAACAGAGGAAGTGACACATATGACTGAGGCTGTCTCTTCTTGTATGTTTGTAGATTCAATGCATCAAAACAAAGTATATCTAAGGAATTGTGGAAAAGGTGTGATTGCCAATAGTAGTTTGAATATCTACATAAATGATGAAAAATTTAATTTTGAAATGACGCCTTCTTCAATAAAAGAGGGACAATTAGCTACTATATCATTACCTTTATGGGGAATATCAGCAGGAGAATATCAATTAAGAATTACCAATCCTAAAACAGAAGCACTGGCAATTTTTGAGGCAGAATTACCAGATTCTTGTATTTTAGCTTTAGATTTTGATGAAGGTGGAGGAACAATTGCTCATGATAAGTCTGGATATGGAAATGATGCAACATTAATTGGTAATACTAATTGGACTAAAGGAAAATATGGAAATGGCTTAAAATTTGATGGAATGGGTGATCATATTAATATATCTTCTTCTGATAGTTTAGAATTAAATGAAGACTTTACAATTGAGTTATGGTTTAATACAATATCTACTTCCAGTCAACATATAGTTAACAAATATTATTGGTCATCAAAACCAGGTTTTTACATTCGATACGTCAATAATGAGATCAATTTTAGAATTCATGATGGTTCAGTCTTTTCGACAACAGTTATTTCATTTACACCAGATGGAAAATGGCATCATACTTTAGGAATTAGAGATAATACTTCAACAGATAATTTATATATTTATCTCGACGGTTTAGGCAGGTCTCCAGTTACAGACACAACAACAAGTTCAATTACTTCTGACATCCCTCTAAGAGTTGGAATTTATGGCGATGGCAGTATTGAACCATTTAATGGAACAATAGACTCAGTAAGAATTTATGATGAAACCTTAACTCCAGAAGAAACAATTGTTTTAAAAATGAAATAATCAGATCTTTATTCCAAATTCATACTTCTTATCTTCAAATTTAAATTCAGATTTCTTACCTTCTATTTCACCAAATATTATTTTACTTCCTGTAAGACCTTCTATAATTCCTTTTGATTTTTTGAATAATTCTTCTCTAGGAAGATACAAACTAACTTTGTCTTTTATTTCTAGGCCCAATTTCTTTCTAAATGCTTGAACATTTCTTGTAA
>JABAOF010003272.1_pt1 | contig 13669 bp, 17 predicted proteins | sample 7062171 | NCBI WGS metagenome assembly JABAOF01 (sample SAMN14538628, study PRJNA623070) | marine sediment metagenome | biome: marine biome [ENVO:00000428]; feature: marine pelagic biome [ENVO:01000023]; material: deep marine sediment [ENVO:00002113] | place: India: Gulf of Khambhat ...
GCGAATTTTCCGGTAAGACGCAAATTCACATAGTCTTTTGGCTCCAGGAACTTGTACGTTCTTTCATAAATCTCAGGAAGCTCGTTCTTTATGTAAAGTATGTGTGCAATCGGATCTTTACCCGCATGACCCGGTACTCCCCCGGTCAAGCGAATCCACTTGATCAGCTTCAGGACCCCATATCCCTCAAGTTTGATGAGCCCTCCAGTGATGTCTTTGACGTACCGGCTCCCCCGGGAATCCATCCAAATAATAGCATCCATCAGGGGATCACCATTCCGATCAACAGCGACCGTTCCTGACCATTGGGTTGTGCAGCAAAGAGCTACAATATCCTCAACTGGAACCAGTCCCTTGCCGAGTACTTTCTTGCTGGTTTTCACAATGGCATCCCACCATTCACCCGGACTCTGCTCGGCTCCACCATTTGGGAGAAGTTTGAGTCCGACCTCTTGAAATTCGCTATCGACGATCTCCCCATCGGTTGAGACCAAGGCTGACTTGGGTCCAGATGTACCAAGATCAACTGCCAAAATGTATTTGCGTGTGTTTTTTGACATGGCAATTCCTGTCCCTGTCTCGACACGAGACTCCGTCTCACGTCCCCTCTAAGCACGCAATGCGCTCGGTGGCCGGCCTAAAGGCTCCGACAACAGGGTGCCTGCAGAAACATCGATAAATCGAATGGGGTAAGAAGTCAAGCAGAATGACAGCCGTGGAGCGACAGGAGAGAAACTCCTCGACAAGAACCGTAGAAACCACGAGAGAAATCGGCGATCACGTGCCACTTATCGCGTGGTCCTTCCCTAGGATCCGGAATGTCTGAACCGAGAGACCGCCACTCTCGACGACACGGATTATCTTTGGCTCGAAAGGTAACGACCTCCTAAGCTCCTTCCCTGGTCCTTGCCAGCGCCTCTTTCTGCTTGACTGTCTCCAAAAACCTATCTGCTGAGACAATAATCTGTTCGTTTTGGCCCCTTGCTATCTCTTCAAATTCGTCGCGAACCACGATGTCGAGGAACAACCTGCGGCCATTGATCTCCTTTAGAAAGGCCTCTGCCCGAACCTTCACCCCCGGGGCGTGGCCGCAAAATGCTCGATGCTGATCGACGTCCCAACGGTAATCTTCCCCTTTGGCAGGAGATTCTCTATGGTATTGCGTGCCGCCTGTTCCATCAGGAGGACGACCCGATGCGTAGAAAGAACCTCGGCACCGATGTTTCCGGTATAACTCGCCAAGTCTTGACGCTCGACAACCATCTCCTTTTCGCCCCTCAAACCTCTTTGAAGCCTCAACATAAATGCCTCCCCCATTCGGAATCACGCTTTGCGCGTAGTTTTCTCGAATCCCCATTGTACCCAATCAGAAATACCTGGCCTTCAAGATTGACCATGAGGCCGAGACAGTTCACTGGTATAAAGGACGCCTGGTATCGTACAATAAACTATGACCTATTTTTAAACAAAACCACCGTCGTAGGACAAGGAATTTTCCGCGTCGGCCAAATATTCTGTTCGAGTTCAAAGGGGAAGCGTTTCGTTCCGAGGCCCTCCTGACGCTTGAGCCCGGGTACGTGAGACAGGTCATTGATGAAGCATCCGCTGAGTGTCGCACTCTTTTTGCTTTTATCGGGAGGCATCATGGTTGGTTTAAATTCTGGGCAGCCCCAAGGGACCCTAGATCTGGCGACATACAATTGGAAGAATCGGTTACTTCTCGTATTTGCCCCACGAGAAGAAGATGAAACCTATCAAAATTTCATGGAAAAACTCCAAGGTCAAGAAGATGAGATAACGGACCGCGATCTCATTATCTTCTCCATTTTCGAGAGCGGCGAAAGCCGTTTGCGCGATTCGTCGATCGATCAGCATTCAGCAGCTTCTCTTAGGAATCGATTCTCGATCCAACCCGGTCAGTTCATTGTGGTGCTTGTCGGTAAGGGTGGGGGAGAAAAACTTCGGCGCAAATCAGAGGTTGAACTCAAGGAAATTTTCTCATTAATCGATTCAATGCCCATGCGTCAGCGGGAAATGAGGGAACGGTCCGTTTTTCAGCTGCATTGATTACTGAATTCCGGGTCTTTACTTCTCTTAGGATTTTAGCTAATAGTTTTTCGAAACCCTAAGACCAATTCCATTTCCGAAGGAGATAGCAATGAACTGGAAAGAGTACTTTGAAACCAAGCGAGGCAAAGGTTTTCTGGCGACCGCAGGGGCAAATGGGGAAGTCAATATCGCTGTGTACTCCCGGCCTCATGTCATGGAGGACGGCACCCTGGCATTCGGCATGACAGAGAGGCTTACCCACGCCAACCTCCAGGAAAATTCCCATGCAGTATATGCATTCAACGAGAAAGGTTTCGAGGGAGTCCGTTTGTACCTGGAAAAAGTCCGAGAGGAAACTGAAGGCCCTTTACTCGAAGAGATCCGGAAGCGAGCCGACGAAGTCGTGCATCCAGGAACCGGAGAACTCCTCAAATATGTCGTTTATTTTGACGTGAGAAACAATCTCCCCCTGGTGGGCACCTGATTGACAGCACTTTCGCCCAACGGGAAAAGGCGCATATGAAACAAGCCCAATTATTTGGCAAAATTTTGCTCCATTTGATAGATTGAACTTGGATTTGGGACGATCCTTTCACTCTTCTCAGATCTTAACCTGTTCTCATTCTCCATATAGCAAAACTCTCGAGGTGAATAGAGGTGAAGAGCGCGTGGGAGATGAGAAAAGCATTGAAAGATCTTTTCAACGCTCAACATCTAGGCGTGCTGGCCACGCAGGGCGGGGGGCAGCCTTACAGCAGTTTGGTGGCCTTTGCCGCCACGGACGATCTCAAATACCTCGTGTTCGCCACAACCCGTGCTACACGCAAGTATGCCAATCTTTCATCGGAATCACGAGTCGCCATGCTCATCGACAATCGAACCAATCAGGATTCCGATTTCCATAATGCGATGGCAGTCACGGCAATGGGCACAGCCGAGGAAGTCAAAGACAGCGAGAAAGATCAACTGGTCAAACGATACCTCGCCAAACACCCCTACCTCGAGGGATTTGTCACGGCTCCCACCTGCGCCTTGCTGAAGGTGAGGGTGGACAAGTACTATTTGGTTAGCAGATTCCAGAATGTCATGGAACTCCACCTGAAACCATGAAATCAATCGTTTACCTCCATGAGATCGCTGACGAGGACCGGGAGCGGGTGGGAGGCAAGAGTCTCGCACTTGCGGCGATGGCACGAGACCGCATGAACGTGCCGGACGCAGCCTGTATCACCGCGGAGGTTTATACTGACTACGTCACAACCACGGGATTGAGCGAACGAATTCTCCTCGAATTGGGCCGCAAGGACTTTGAGGAGATGCGCTGGGAGGAGATGTGGGACGCTTCTCTGCGGATCCGCAACATGTTTCTCAACACACCGATTCCCATACGGCTATCGGCCATCTTAAGAGACGCTATCGAGGGAAGATTCAAGGGCAAGGCTGTCGTTATTCGATCCTCTGCACCCGGGGAGGATTCGGCTAGGGCATCATTTGCTGGCCTGCATGAGTCTTATGTGAACGTCACGGGAACGGATTCCATCATGGAACACATTCGGCTCGTTTGGGCATCCCTATGGTCAGATGCCGCGTTACTCTATCGCCAGGAGCTCGGGCTGAATTTTGAAAAGAGTACCATGGCGGTCCTTGTGCAGGAAATGGTTGTTGGAGGTGAGTCCGGCGTCGCCTTTGGTCAGAATCCCAATGACGAATCTCAAGCTGTCATCGAGGCCGTGTACGGATTGAACCAAGGACTCGTTGACGGCACAGTTGAGCCTGACAGGTGGATCCTCGACCGGAAGACGGGCGAGATCATCTCCCATAGTCCCGCACACCGTGAGAAAGCGATCCTCCCTACACCGGAGGGCGTCCGGCCAGAACCATTGACAAGCACAGAGGTGGATACCCCCCCACTGGATGGCAAAAGAATACAGAAGGTATTTGACCTTGCCCTTGGGGCTGAGCGTCTTTTTGGGGCCCCGCAGGATGTGGAGTGGACCTTTAGCAGAGATCTCCTCTACGTTCTCCAATCGCGGCCAATCACGACCAGACGGACCGGCGAGCCTACGGACAATCGCGCTTGGTATCTTAGCCTCCGTAGAAGTTTCCAAAACCTCAAGACCCTTCGGCGTAGAATCGAAAAAGAACTTATTCCAGCCATGGTCGAGGAGGCCCAAAGCCTGAGTCGTCAGGATGCGGCAAAACTACCCGACATGGAACTTGCCGCCGAGATCGCCCGGAGATCCCAGATCCACGAGAGGTGGGTGAAGATTTACTGGAGTGATTTTATTCCCTTCGCCCACGGCGCTCGGTTGTTCGGGCAGGTTTACAATGATACCGTGCGCCCCACTGACCCGTACGAGTTCATCGACCTTCTGGGTTCCACCAATATGGCCAGCCTTGAAAGGAACCGGATGCTCGAGGAAATGGCGGGTATGATAAGGGAGAATCCTCGTTTCGCCGAGAGTCTCAGGAATCAGAAAAAGGATTTTGACCCAGGATTTACAAAGGTCCTGGGCGAGTTCATGGAGAGGTTTGGCGATCTATTCCAGGGTCTCGCCCAATCGACAAAACAACGCGAGGCGATTTGCCGATTGCTGCTCGAAATGGCCAGTCGCGCCCCTACGGATGAAGGGAGACGATCAAAGGATGTCGAGGCATTGAAGAACAACTTCCTCTCACATTTTGAAGGAGAGCAGAAAGGTGAGGCTGCCGAGCTTCTCGATTTGGGTCGTGCGAGTTATCGATTAAGGGACGATGATAATATCTATCTCGGTAGAATTGAGAGGCAAATGCTGGCCGCCATCGATGAGGGGCGACGCCGAATCGAAAACCGAGACGCTCTCGACGCAAAGCACATCAGTACGAAGGAACTTGTCAAGACCCTTGAGGATCCATCTTATGTCCCCAAAAGGTATCATACAGCCAAGAGGGCGACATCCGATGACGAATTGAAGGCAAGACAGCTCGTCGGTCAGCCAGCGGGCCCCGGTATTGCAAAGGGGAAAGCACGGGTCATTCTGGATCCGTCAGACCTATTCGATTTCAAGTCGAAGGAGATCCTCGTGTGCGACGCGGTTGAGCCTCAAATGACCTTCGTCGTCCCCCTCTCCGCAGGAATCGTAGAACGAAGGGGTGGTATGCTGATCCACGGTGCAATCATCGCGAGAGAATACGGGCTCCCGTGTGTCACCGGCGTCCCAAACGCGACCTCCCTCATCCACACGGGAGATGAAGTCACCGTCGATGGCTATTTGGGAATCGTTGTTGTGGGATAAATCAACTCAGGTGTGATTCATCCGGTCACCCTCACCGCCATCCAAAGCACCAGCAAGCTGCGAAGGCTCCAGGCGACCGTCCGAATCCAGTTGGATATGACGAGGACTCGGTGGGCTCCAACGTCAAAACCCTGGGCGAGGATATTGTGTTTCGGAACCTGCAGAAAAGCCGTGGAGAGCCAAATGACAGCGAGCAGTCCGATCCCAATCAGAACCTGGGAAAGCAGAACACCAGGCGGCCGTTGCCACAGGAGGAGGAACGCTGTTACGCCTTCGGCCCCAATCAAAGGACCAACAACGAAAGTCGTCAGACGCATGTTCGCAGTCTGATATTCCTGGAATGACGTCCCTTTGACGAGACCCAGAAGGGGATAGTGCACCACTTGGGCAAACCACGTAATACCTGTCATGAGTAGTGTGGCCGCAATCTGAGACAAGAAAATGATTTTCACGAGCTGGCCTTTCCTGTCATCTTGAGAACGCTTCAATAATTGCGTCGGCAGCCCTCCGCCCAGAAACCAATGCCCATTGGATCGAGGCGACACTACGGTAATCCCCGCAGACAAACAACCAGGGGTGAATCCGCACGGGCTGGGAAAAAGGCTCCGAGACTGGTGGAACCTGCATCGGCAGGGCATGACGAATCCGGTATGTTCTCAAATGCCGCCAATCTTGGATAGCCCTGCCAAACCACTCGGCCAGCTGTGAACGCACAGCGGCCTCAAGATGTTTATCGGCGTCCTCTGAACAACCGAGCACTGTGGCCGAAATCAGGGACATGTCCGGAGGAGCATAGGAGGGTGCCACCTGACTCGGGACACACAGGTTGATCACTGGTCCTTTCCCATCACCGTCCAGAAACAGGATCGGCTCCGAAAAAGGCGGTTCGGAAAAAGCAAAATAGAGACAAGTCACCCCGCGCATGGCTGATCTCTTTTTTTCACCGAGCAGTCGCTCCGTTTCGGGCCCTTCAGTGGCGATCACCACAGCCCGGCTCCTGATCTCTTCCCCTGATTCGAGCGTTACGCCTCCTTCCTGAACTTTCACCACGGGAGCATTGGTTTGAACCGTTCCCTCGGGCAGTTGCGAGGCCAGTTGTTCAGGAATGGCGCCCATGCCATTTGATGGCAAGGCCGTATCGTCCAGCGAGAACATCCGGAAAACAAACTCAAACATTCGGCTCGATATTTCCAGGTTTTTGTCGAGAAAAACCCCGCCGATAAAAGGCCTGAAGAAACGGTCGATCATCGCTTCAGAAAAACCGGCGGCATGCAGGGCATCGATGGTCGAGCTTTCAGGACGCCGAAACAGATCCTCAAGAGATCCCGCCCGAACTTGTTGCCGAAGGCGACCCGCCCGAACCTTATCTTGAAATGTTCCAATGGGTGAGAAAAGGGATCGGATCCCATCCAGGGGGCGGCGCCATGGGTCGCCGATCCGGTGGAATTGCCCGCTGAAGCGCACCAGGGCGCCCGGGTAAAAGGGACGGAAGTCAAGGTCGGCGTAGTCGAGAACCTGTCGTGCCTCAGGGTAAGCGGTCAAAAAAACTTGGAATCCCCGGTCGAGCAAGAAACCATCCATCCGGTCGGTACGGACGCGACCGCCGATCCCGTCAGACGCCTCCAAATTGCTCACCGAGATCCCACTCTGATGGAGACGCAACGCGCAAGCCAGACCGGAAAGTCCAGCACCCACAATTGTAACGTCAGAACGGGACACCTTTAGGTTCTCCTCTAGCACGAAAACCTATCAAAACTCGGGCGCTTCGTTTGTTCTCCACAGTGCCACCTTTGAGGGTCTCCGAATCTCGAATAATGAAATTTCGGCTCTGGTATTGTCGATTCGAGAGCCTTCGCCATCCCAATTCAATTACTTCAAAGGCATCGGGTTACACAGGTTCGCTTCGCAATCAGCCACCCTGCCGCAATTGAAACAGATATATTCCGGATTTCTCGTTAACTGTTTAATCTCTTCGAATTTGTCGTCACTCGCCAAAACACAGAGATGCCCTACATGATCTCCATAACAGACGTTTTCACCCATTTTTTTCCTCCTTGTCGTACGGTGATAATGATCCTAACGACACCTTCCCGTCATGGGATTTCAAAACATCATATCATAAGCTCTTCAAAGGCCGAAAGGTTCTTGGCCTAAGCGTTATTTTCCAAGTTGAGCCACACCGGATCTCTCCTCCGAACGCGCTTGCAAACTATCGGACAAGACATGGGACCTCCCTCTCATTTGGGAACCATTGGGTTTGTTCGCCAATATAGAAGCATTCCTGAATGCGGGTGGAAAAAAGAATCAAAAATGTGATAAGAAAGTCCATCGCCTCGTATTTCAGAGATAAGATACCAATCGCTCTATCTTCAAGAACGACGACCGATTGACGACCCGAGGCAAGAATCGGTCGATGTGAATAGCACGGTAAGGAGGTTTCATCGTGAAGATCGTCGTGTGTGTCAAACAAGTCCCGGATACCGCCGCCGACATAAAGATCGACCCCGAGACGAGCACGTTGATGCTCGATGGGGTTGAGCACATTACCAACCCCTTTGACGAATTTGCCATTGAAGAGGCCCTTCTCACGCGGGAAAAGCACGGTGGGGAAGTTCATGTCATCACCATGGGACCTCCCCAGGCTGTTGATGTCCTCCGCAATGCCTTGGCTATGGGCGCCGATCAAGCATATCTTCTTTGTGATACGGCATTTGCGGGCGCCGATACCTTAGCAACATCCTACACCCTCTCCAAGGCCATCGAAAAAATCGGCGGCGTCGATCTGGTGGTCTGTGGAAAACAGGCNNACCTATGTGTCGAAAGTCAGAGAAATCGACTCGGAAAAAGGGAGAATCGTCGTGGAGAGAATGCTGGAAGGTGGGATACAGGCTGTAGAGTCTTCCCTCCCTGCATTGATGACCGTCGTAAAGGACATCAACGAACCCAGACTTCCCTCTCTTCTGGGAATAAGGAAAGCGGCAAAGACAGAAATTCCGACGTGGACCGCGGTCGATCTACCCGTCGATCAGAGCCGATTGGGACTTGATGGATCTCCCACCTGGGTGGCCCGAGTATCTCGGCCAGAGCAGCGACGGGGAGGAGAAATCCTCCAAGGTGAAATTCCCGAAGTTGTTTCCCAATTAGTCGACAAGCTGCTTGACGCAAAGGTACTCAAATAGGAGAAGGGAGGCCATCATGACAAAAAACGCATCAATGATAATACTCTCTTCGTTCCTCGTGTCACTTACCCTCGTGCCCATGAGTCGGGGCGGTACCGACTGCAAAAACATTGCTGGGACATAGACTATTGTCGAAAAGCTTACGAAAACGATCTGTTCAGACGAGTGGAAAGCCAAACAATATACAGAGAGAATTACGATTAATCAGAATGACTGTACTGCAGCTGTGGAGGGCACTCGAGTGACGTTTGATATGACCTCAGGTGCGATTCGTGGAAGTTATCCTGAACAGGATGGTACGACAAAGATGAAATCAGGTTCTTTGAATCTAGACAATCTGACCGGATCTTGGACATGGTCATTTAGCAGTCCAGGAGAAAACTGCAGGGGTTCTTCAAACATTACGTTGACGAGATAGGTGCATCTCGAGTTTTTTCTTTCTGGGTAACACCAACAAATGGTGTAGGCTGCCTCCCGTAGGACAGCGGATTTGCAAGGGCTCTGGTAGCGTCTGATCCTGAAGGATAAAGAACAGAAGGCGGGTCCTCGGGTTGGCCTGCCTTTTTTGTTTCATGAGTTTCTTGGATTTCAGATGCAATGATTGTTTCGGGGGAAGTCAACGAGAACGACAAACAGGACAGGCGCTTTCTAAGGATCTGTGCAAGAATTACTTGAACTGGAGTTTCCTGGCTCTTTGGGTCTATCTTAAAAGCAAATAGCCCAGACCCCTTTGACCGTTCCTGGAAATGTTTTTTGCTCATAAACCTTAGGCGAGGCGGAAGAGAGGCGCCTTCAACTGTCTGATCCGCCGCAGGCGGAGAGTTTTGACACGGAGTGGCCCGCCAGGGTTCAGACGCCTGGAGCGAGCCTTAGATTTATCAAAAAACCTTTGGGAAAAGCGAAAAGAAATTCGGGTGTTTGCGTTATGGCGAATAGATGTCGATTCCGATTACTTGCATAGCTACATGCCTGGTTCTCGGGGAACTCCACTTACTTGAATTCGGGTATCACTGGCTGATCGTCAATTCGCTTTGCCTCGATCTCAGCAATCGATTTCTGGAGGCCAACCGCCCGTTCGGGCGTACTCGGATGGGTAGCCATCATATTTTCCCGGATACTACCGGGATGCTCCACCGCCATTCGGCGCCAAAAGTTCGGTGCCATGTAGATGTCATACCCGGCTCGAGCTGCGAAATAGAGGCCCACATAGTCAGCCTCAGCTTCGAATTCCTCGGAGAAAGGGATGCGAGCGAGCTGTGTAAAGAGACCGCCCGTGTCGACACCCGCGAAGACGGCCACGGCCAGATCGACAAGAAGCCCAGCTAACATCTGGGCCCTCATCTGGCGCAGGTGTCCAAGCCTATTGTGAGCGAATTCATGGCCAAGGACCAGGGCGAGTTCGTCATCAGAGTCAACAAATCGCATCATGCCCGTCGTCAGAAACACGTTTTTCCCATCGGCAAAGGCATTCACACCATCTTTTTCCACGACCCCGGCCCTGTAATCGCACGCCAGAGCGCCGTCGAGGTGCACGAAGATCTCGTCCCCTGGTGTCCTCCTCAGCTTCATGCGGAGCTGACCGATTTCAAAAGGCCCCTGGATGGCCCGTTCGAATGACCTGAGGTCCCACACTGCCTCTCCGTCAATCTCAAGGATCTCGTCGCCTCTCTTGAGCTCGGTCTCAGGAGATTGAAATTCCGGCAACACTTCCCAGATTCGAACCCCAGATTCCAGTCCGATTTCACCCGCAATTTCTCGATACTCCTTACCAAAGGTCTGGCGATCCACAGCAAAGAAACCAAAGGTGTAGCGCACATCGTTTGCGCAAAGGTTTGCGCCTGCTCTCCGAATTCGGTTTCCGACCTTCCAGGCACGCACCTGGCGTTCGAGCAGAAGGGACAGCGAGAGTTTCAGCTGCTCCCTTCGTTCCATCTCGATGGCAGGATCACTTCCAGCAGGCCGCCTCACACGTGTGGCGCATCCCGATGTTAAGACAAAAGCCACAAAGGCAACCCAAAAGAACCCTGTAGAGAAACGCATCTGTCGAAATTCTTCCTCTCGTCGGTGGAAGGTCCGACCAATGCTTGCCTGACACGACGGCCTGTCTCCTGTCAAGGCCTTATTTTTCTCTCCAATGCCTCGCATTGGTCAAAAGCGAAGCAGACAGTGCCAGGATGAATGAAACGAGGGTCGCGATATCCACCACCGTCGCATTCACTTCAAGTCCGGTCACAGAATCAACGAGGAACTTCGTGTAGGAGTTCGGCATATCGTCATGCCCCAATTTCATTCTTATCTGCCAGTGCCAATCTGTGCTCGGACAGAAGCCGAAACCGTACCATATCCCCAGGCCAAACCAGGAGAATCCGATCATGCCCAAAACAGCGAGATTGGCCACCCGTGTCTTTTTCCACAACCATCCGCAAAGACTGAAAACGATCAGTGCAGAATGAAATACGACAAAGAATTTATCCAGAAAGGCATACATACGGTGCCTAGGCATTATAGCACAATCAGAGGATTTTGCTGTCAGAGATCGCAACGCGACGGTTTCAGCACGAAAAACGAAAGCCCTCAGATGAGTTCTCCCATTTTTGAGGGAGCCTCCTGTCTCTGAGCGACGTTGCGGAAGCGGTGGGAACCCCTCGAGGATGAAGAGGGAGGGGAAAGCCGCGCCTTCAGAGCGCGGAAGGGGCAAAGATTCCCCACCGGTGAATCCCGAGAGGGTCACCGCGTGAGCCTAGGAGCGAAGGGACAGGAGGCTCCCATTTGAGAAATTGGAAATATCCCAGGAAATCTGTAGCTTGCCAAACAAATCCCCTAGGAAATGGGGGAAGTCCTCGAAAGCCTCCACCCTTGACTCAGAAACACGGTTCCAGTAAGAGTTCAATAGATCATTCTGGTTTTCGGTGGTTGAGGAAATGTCGCGACATGGAAGCTTTACACGGAAGGCCCCTCTATGTTTCAATAAAAGAAGGTTGAGACAATGAAGCTTTTCAACGGGCATCAAGCCCTTCCGATTCTCGTAACTATGACTCTGGTCGTCACCACGCTTTTTTCATGTTCGATGAGAAGATCTGGGACCATGGTCCGCAATATCCCAAAGGAGGTCAATGGCTGGGCCGCAGACCCGGAAGTACGTCAATACGACAGGAAGACACTCTTCAAGTATATTGATGGCGGTGCAGAGCTTTATCTGGCCTACCGCTTTCAAAAGGTCTCCGTTTATCGTTATACCAAGACGAAGGCACCCGATATTGTCATGGACATGTACGATATGGGCACACCCCAAGATGCCTTTGGTGTATTCACGGCCGAGCTTGAGGGCGAAGACATCCGTATTGGACAAGGGTCGGAATATGACGCCGGGCTGCTGCGTTTCTTCAAGGGTCGGTTCTTCGTATCGATTATGACCCATGAGGAGACGCAAGAGAGCAAAGAAGCGGTTTATTCACTGGCTAGAGCCGTTGCCGACGAAATTCAAACGACCGGAGACAAACCGGAACTGTTGTCATCTTTGCCAAACCGGGGATTAATCGCACGTTCCATCCGATATTTTCATGACCACAATATATTAAACCTGAATTACTATCTCGCCGATGAGAATATTCTCCTCCTCGACTCGTCCACAGAAGCGGTGCTGGCAAGGTATTCTTCTGACGAGGAGAAGCCGTATCTATTGTTGATCAAGTACCCAGGAACTCGGCACGCGAAAAGGGCTTTTGAGAGTTTTCTCAATGCATATATGCCCGACGCGATGGGACGGGGCATTGTTCAAACTGAAGATGGAAAATGGGCAGCAACAGCCTTACATTCCACGCTGGTCACAGTGGTTCTCGACGCCCCCTCTGAAAGATCGGCACGCGCTCTTCTGGAAGAAGTCCGTCTAAAACTCGAGGTGAAGCCATGAAGAAGGGAAAACGCGTCATCACTCGTCGCGATTTCCTGCGTGCGGGTGCATATACAACTCTTGCAACCGTTTTAGGAACAAGGGTTATGGCGGATGAGAAGCCAAAATCCGAAAGGCGTTCCAGAGTTGTCNNAATTCGAATCCAAATCCAGATGTGATTCAGAGCATGCTAGATCAGGGGGTAAGAACACTCCTAGGGGTCGACGATACGGTCGAAGCCTGGCACAGGCTTATCGAACCAAACGGCCCCGTCGGCATCAAGACCAACGTATGGTCTTATCTACCCACCCCAAGAGCAGTCGAAGCTGCAATTTTGCGTCGTGTCATAGACTCGGGAGTACCCATGGACAGAATCCACATGGACGATCGCGGTGCGCGCACGACGCTCTCAGATTGCACGCGACTCATCAATGCCCGTCCATTGCGCACGCACCATTGGGCAGGTATTGGTGGGTGTTTGAAGAACTATATTATGTTTGTGTCACTCCCCTTCTGGTACCATCCCAATGCCTGTGCAAACCTCGGACGTATTTGGACCTTTCCCATTGTGAAGGACAAAACCCGACTCAACGTGCTCATTGTCCTTCGACCGCTTTTTCACGGCCGTGGCGCCCACCATTACAACCCCAAATACGTTTGGGAATACAAAGGGATACTCGTCTCAAGGGATCCTGTGGCCATCGATTCTATCGGCGTGCAATTGCTCTCGGCCAAACGCCGAGACTACTTCGGCGAAGACAGACCTTTCCCAAAACTCACGCATCATGTGACATATGCCGACATTAGACATCACGTGGGCGTCAGTGACCCTGAACAAATTGATCTGATTAAGGTCGGCTGGAAGGAAGGGATTCTGATCTGAGCGTCTTCCCATCCCATATTGGTCAGGGTTCAAGTCGACTGCAATATGCGCCCTAAAAAGGGGGGGCCTTCTCGAGGATGGAACCTGAATTGACCACGGAAGATCGGGAACACATCAAACAGGGGCTCAGACAAAAATATACGAAAGTTGCGGTCAATCCGAGAGGCCTCTTCCAGTACCCTACTGGCCGAGAAGGCCTTGAGGCATTAAAGTACGATTCGAGCGTTATTCAGGCACTCTCTGAAACCACCGTTGCCTCCTATTGCGGTGTAGGTAATCCTTTCAGCCTGGGTCCGATTCTCAGAGGAGAAAAAGTCCTGGACATCGGATGCGGTGGCGGTGTGGACACCTCAGCAGCAGCGCTGATGGCCGGGCCCACGGGGAGCGTCATCGG
>JABAOF010023827.1_pt1 | contig 13666 bp, 7 predicted proteins | sample 7062171 | NCBI WGS metagenome assembly JABAOF01 (sample SAMN14538628, study PRJNA623070) | marine sediment metagenome | biome: marine biome [ENVO:00000428]; feature: marine pelagic biome [ENVO:01000023]; material: deep marine sediment [ENVO:00002113] | place: India: Gulf of Khambhat ...
TAATTGAAATTATTTTATCTCCCTTTCTTAGTCCTTTTTCTGAACCCGGTGAATTATCGTCTACATGAACAATGAGTTTATCTCCATTATTTTTTTCAACGATATAGAGACCGGCCATATTCAGATCAAAAGGGTCTGCGAAATATTTGTTCGGTTTAACATAGAGCCGTTTATTGGCATAGTCATAAACTTGGTTAAATCTATGGAGTGTTCCGAGTCCGAGAATTCCGTCACACAATCCGCTTAAACCGGGATTCTCATTTACTGATATAAATAGAGTTGGAATGCTTTTTATCACAAACGGGCCAAATGTCAAATCCTGAATTCTACCCACATCTCCAAATACTTCACCTCTCACGCCAATACCTCCCAAAGTGTGAATGGAGTTTTCCGGCGGCATTATATTTTGTGAAGATTTTTTAAACAGAAGTACATTCGGCCTTCCTCCTGTATCGATTATCAGGAAAATCGGGATCTCTTTCCCGCCTCTGATATTTAACTTGGTATTGACACCTACAGCGTTATTCCTAAATATCAAAGGGATTTCTGTCCATTCGCCTTCAGGCTTATAAGACCCCGGTTCATATAAATTGAGCATGGAGTTATCGAAATCTATTTCGACGGTGTAATTTTTGAAGATTAATGAACCGACAGCACCGTCAAAGTTAAAATAAGATTCCTTACGTGATTCATCAATCAACATAAAATTCTGGTTTTCGAATTTAATATTTCCATGAGAGAACTTTAATCCTTTGAGCATATAAAATTGTGTAATTTTTTGATTTCCGACACCTCCTCTAATCGGTATTGGATCACCTTCGAGTTTTAGCCCTAATTCTTCAACGAGTTCCGAGTGAGTAAGAACGAAAAAATCTTGAGTGAATCCGGTATCGAGCATAAAATTCAACTCTATTTTGTCATTAACTTTCAGAGGTACCAAAATATGGCCATTAAATATAAATGGAATTTTAGCAACCGGTTGACTTATTGCATTTCCGGAAAAAAACAGAATCAATCCGATCAGTATCAGGTTCTTGGCATTGATTTTCTTTTTAAGACAACTCATTTCAGCCTCCTTTTGCTCTATTTTTTGGAAATAAACGCATATATTCGATACTTGAAATGGCTTTCCTATTCATTAAAACATCATGTGTTATTAATTATTCATTCCCATTCAGAGAGGTTTTAAGATATTCCTTGAAACCTGGAATATCGGTTATTCGATACTTAAAATATTTTTCCAGCGAAGATAATATTTCCTGTTTTTCAAGGTCAGATTGGAGCATGTTAAAAAGTTTGACAAACAGAAACTCAAAGAGGTTCCCGTAATATGCGATTATTGTCAGGAGGATATTTTTGCTCCATATTGCCTTAAATACTTTCTTTTCAGTAATATCTAAAAAAGCTGTTATATACTCCTCTCCATCTGTGACAAGATATAATATTTCATATGGCAAGGATTTCCCGGGAGGATTTATTACAGGGGAATAAGAAATATCACATCCGGGAATCTCAGTTTTTTGATAAGGCCGCACCAGTACGTTAACATTTACCTTAGCGGCGGACTCAAGGCTTTTTTTGAATTTTTTCATTATACCTGGGCTGATATTCATAAAAACGGACTTTTTTGCATTTCTGATCATTTGGTCCGCTTTTTCATATATCTGCGAAACGTTTTCCAGCTGATAGACACCGCCGTCCGGGGGAGGAATTTCAATATTCTTTAGAGAGTCCTCGATCTTTCTTCTTTTTTCGGCAAAATTACGTTCCATTTGATTAAAATAGGCTTCTATCGGAACGGCTGAATACTTCTGTGATTTTCCAGTTTCATCTAAAATCACAGCCCCTTTATTTTGCAGTGAATAGATCGATTTATAAGTATTGGATACAGGTTCATTCAGAGCTTTGGCAATTTTATATCCTGTTATTCGGGGATTTTGAACAAGGATAAGATAGATATTTGCTTCTAATCTTGTAAATCCCATTTCACAAAGCGATTTTATTTGCTCTTCCATGATTAAGCACCTTCCATTTAGTAGTAGTATTTTATTACTATTATACGAAATTTTTTTATTTTGGTTACAAAAAGGTAATTGACCTTCCCCCAATCTTTGAACTGACCCTCTCTGCTGCTACGGGTCACTCATTGCCTAGTCCAATGTTGAGACAGAGGGCTTTCTGTGATATAAGCAAGGGATTGTGATAATCAATCACAAAGCAAATCAACACATTAAAGGAGTTCAAAAATGAAAATTCAAAAACGTTTTCGTGTGTCCTTGATTATTTTTGGAATAATCCTGGCATTTTTTGTTCAAGCCTCTAATGCCTCGACAAAAGGATATTACCGTTACCCCACACTTTTGGGAGATTCACTGGTTTTTGCAGCGGAAGGAGATCTGTGGATCGTCAAAAGTCAGGGAGGGGTGGCCAGGCGTTTAACCACACATCCTGGAGAAGAAACACATCCTGCCATATCTCCGGATGGCAAGATGCTGGCCTTTTCTGCCACGTACGAGGGTCCGACCGAACTCTACGTCATGCCTATCGATGGAGGGCTGCCCACACGACTCACATTTGAGGCGGATTCTTCGACAGCTTTGGGTTTTACCCCTCAAGGTCAGCTCATGTACACTACGCGCGCCTACTCGACAATCCCCGATCCCCAACTCATCACAATCGACCTCAAAACAGGAAAGAGATTTCGCATCCCCCTTCATCAAGCCAGCGATGGTTCCTATGACGATGGCCAAAGAACTCTCTATTTTGCACGGCCGGGTTTTCACAACAACAACACGGCACGCTACCAAGGAGGGACAGCTCGAAACATCTGGAAATTCACAACAGGAGAAAAGGAAGCAAAAAATTTAACAGCCGATTTTCCCGGGGAAAATTTTTCTCCCATGTGGTGGAACGGTCGTCTCTACTACGGATGTGACCGCAGCGGGTCCTGGAATATCTGGTCGATGAATCCGGACGGTCAGGACCTCAAACAACACACATTCCATGTCGGATGGGATGTGCGCGATCCCTCCATGGATAAAGGAAAAATCGTCTACCAGTTGGGTGCAGATATCCGAATGGTGGATGTCACAAATAATAACGACAAGGTTGTTCCGATCACACTGGCTTCGGATTTTGACCAACTGCGTGAAAATTGGGTCGAAAATCCGATGAGTTATGTGACATCTGTCCATGTTCATCCCGAGGGAGAAAGTGTCGTCCTGACATCTAGAGGCCGAGTGTTCGTGGCGCCTGTAGGAGCGGGACGCTTGGTGCGAGCATCCTATAAAGAGGGGATTCGTTACAGAGATGCGGTTTTTATGCCGGACGGAAGAAGAATCCTGGCCGTATCGGACGAAAGTGGCGAGCTTGAATTTGTCACTATGCCCGCAAATGGTGTAGGTAGAGAACAAATCTTGACAAAAAACAGCATTATACTGCGATTTCAGGGATATCCCTCCCCCGACGGAAAATGGTTCGCTTTTGACGACAAAAACAATGATCTTTGGATTGTCAATATTGAAAGCGGAAAACAGCGCAAGGTGTCTTTTAATCGCGAAGGCATCCGCGATATTTCCTGGTCTCCGGACAGTAAATGGCTGGCTTTCTCTCAGGCCGCGCTGAACAGCTTTATGCAGATTCACCTCTACAATGTGGATTCCGGAAATCGGGTGCCCTTAACAACCGACAGAGCTAACAGTGTCAATCCTTCCTGGAGTCCGGATGGAAAATTTATCTATTTTCTATCAGACAGAAATCTGCGTTCAGTTGTGGGAAGTCCTTGGGGAACCCGTCAACCCGAGCCGTATTTTAATAAACCACAACTGATCTATGCACTCTCTCTGCAAAAAGGCATCCCTTCCCCTTTTAAACCAGCCAATGAGCTGGTCAAATCCGCAGGACCTCAGGAAAAACCCAGGGGAAAAAAGACGGATAGCCTCATCATTAAAATCAATTTGGAGGGGATCCAGAAACGGATTCGTGAGGTTCCAGTCGCACCGGGAAACTACGGCAGTTTGAACGTTAACGATAAGGCTCTTTTCTGGGTTGAAAGAGGCGCTGGATTCGGATCTCCAGCACAACTCAAAGCTATCCCCATCGGGAATAAAGATCCTCAAGTGGTCACCCTTACAGATGGGATCAGGGGGTTTGAATTCTCGATGGATAAAAAGAAAATTATGTTCCGGAAGGGAAATTCCATCTATGTGGTGGATGCGGTTCCCAGAAAAATTTCCAACCTAAGCGCAGGGGCAGTCGACCTCAGAGGCTGGAGTTTTCCCATCGATGTCAAAGAGGATTTTAAACAGCTTTTTATCGATGCATGGCGCTTGGAAAGAGATTATTTTTACGATCCAGGAATGCACAGCCTCGACTGGGAGGCGGTCCGGGATAAGTATCTCCCGCTTGTCAAGAGAGTCACTACACGATTGGAGCTGAATGACCTCATCGGCATGGTCGTGGGAGAGCTTTCGGCCCTGCATGTCAGTGTCCGGGGTGGTGATCTCAGAAGGGGCTCAGATCAAATCCGTGTGGCCACTTTTGGGGCACGCCTAGAACGCAGCGAATCAGCCGGAGGATATAAAATCGATCACATCTATCTCTCTGATCCCGATTATCCATCTGAACTCTCACCTCTTGCGGATCCTGACCTCGACATAAAAAAAGGGGATATTATTGTCAGCATCAACGGCCGTTCCACTCTGTCCGTCACACATCCCAATGCACTTCTCCGTAATCAGGCCGGACGACAGGTCTTGGTTGAAATCAAATCCGCATCAACTGGAAAAACTTCACCATACATTATCATTCCTACTGGTAACGAATCCGGGCTCAGATACAGTGACTGGGAATACTCGCGGCGCCTCAAAGTCGAAGAGGACAGCGGCGGGGATATTGGCTACGTTCATCTTCGAGCTATGGGCAGCAGAAATATCACGGAGTGGTACCGAAACTTCTACCCTGTGTTTAACCGAAAAGGCTTGATTATCGACGTGCGGCACAACAGGGGCGGCAATATCGACAGTTTCATCCTGGAAAAACTGATTAGGAAGGCCTGGTTCTACTGGAAAGATCGAGTGGGCCAGCCCACATGGAACATGCAGTATGCTTTTAGGGGGCACGTCGTGGCCCTTTGCGATGAAAACACAGCTTCTGACGGAGAAGCTTTTGCGGAAGGTTTCCGAAGGCTCGGATTAGGAAAAGTCATTGGCACACGCACATGGGGAGGTGAAATCTGGCTCTCAAGCAATAACCGATTGACCGACCGGGGATTGGCCAGAGCTCCACAGACTGGAGTTTATGGACCCGAACGGATCTGGCTGATCGAAGGCCACGGAGTGGATCCCGATATTGTTGTCGACAATCTGCCGCATGCCACTTTCAAAGGCCAGGATGCCCAGCTTGATGCGGCCATTGCCTTTCTCAAGGAACAGATTAAAACTCATCCCGTAGATGTTCCCGCGCCTCCGTCCTATCCGGACAAGTCATTCAAGCCGAAAAAAAAATAACGCACTCATAACGACAAAGTCAACAGCTTGAAAAAGTGACCTCAAAAATACTCGCTGCTCTCTTTGTCTGCTAGTCATACGTTCTTTACAGACTTTTCCCCGTGTAGTGGATATGTAACAGATTTTGCAAGAAAACGCCCAATTACGGCTAACAGTGCTTAAAGGAAAAACTGCCTTCTACCCCAGTTAATAGGGGAGAACAGTCATGTTCTTTATTGGGCTAATAACCCGGAGGTCGTCGGTTCAAATCCAGCCCCGCTACCATTTTTCATTCAACCACTTACGCAAAAATCCACTCCTAAAGGGCCCATAACCCGTTCTTTAGCCTCCCATATATGAGGCATTTATGACCACTACGTTAAAAGGGATGGTTTCTGCCTTTCTGTCAACAAGAAGACTGAGGAACCTGAGCCCCAGGGCGATCATATTCTACAGCCAGCATCTCAGTAGGTTCCGTTTAGTTTAAGGAGCCGTTAAGCTTGATATGCTCAGGTAAAACACGATTCGCTCTCTTGTCGGCTTCGGGCATGCTGAACTCTGTTGGATATACGGGTTTTACAAGCTCTTAATGTGATAGCCCACCGATGTGTTGGTAATATTGTAATGGATTCATGCACCAAAGCCCCTTCCTGCTTTTCTGTTTGGATAGACAATCGTGAATTTACTCAGGATATATAGTAATCTTTCGTCTCAAATCATTTAAAATCTTATACTGCTATCTCATCGAAATTGGGGATTCCTTAAATTCTCAAGATGCTCAACACTTTTTCTTTGATATTGAAACCCATCGTGCATTGAACAGAGCACTGCTTACAGTCTGTACAAGCAACCTGATCGAGTTCCAGATGTTCTATCGCCTCTTTGGCTTTCGCAGGATTCTTATATCCGTATGCATACATATAACTTCTCATAAGGGTAGGGATGTCGAAGTTCCTATTGCATTGGGGAAGACATTTTTCGCAGTTCTGGCAATACAAACCGGGATAAAAAGAGTTGCTGTCAAGTCTCAGGTCCTTTTTCTCTTGTGGTGTTAACCTTAAATCCTGCATGATGGAAAAACCTTCATTCATTTCGTTCAAGGAACCGAACTCAGGAACCGCGGCATGCACATTATCATCTTGCAAAACCCATTTCAAGGCTGCCTTCATGTTAATCATGTCTTTACGCTTCTGGTCCCAGTAAACGCCGGCTTGCGTTTTCATGGCAATAATGCCGACTCCCGCTTTTGCAGCAGTAGAAATGGCTCGCTTGATATCATCCACGTATATTTTCCGAAAATTGTAAGATGTTAGAACAACATCGTAAATTTTACTGTCCACGACGGCATAGAGCACCTCAGGTTCATTCTGGTGTAGAGTGACTCCTATAAAGCGAGCTTTGCCGTTTTTTTTCAAAGATTCCATAACTTCCAAAAAAGGCGCATGTAAAACAGCTTCCCGTTTGGCTACCCCCAATAGGTAATAAATATCCACATAGTCTAAATCAAGACGTTTCAGACTTGCCTCAAAGGATTTGATTATCATTTCTTTTGTGTAAAGCTTTATCTGGTCCTTTGGTCTTCTCCACATCGAAAACCCCGTTGCGATGATATAAGAATCGCGGGGAATCCCCTTTAAAGTCCTTCCGATCATTGTTTCCTGATTTCCTCTTCGATACTCAGGAGATGTATTGATGTGGTTCATTCCTTTTTTTAAGCCAGAAGTGATGAGTTCTGGCTGTTCAGGGCCTCCCAAGCCGACTACAGAAAGTCTTATTCCTGTCCTCCCGAGGTTTCGATAAACGATTTTATCCTTTTTTAAGTCCTTTTCTGGGCTGAGTCTCTCCTTAACAACCTTGGGTAACAGGACAGCCCCGGCAATTCCCTTGATTCCGTATTTTAAAAAATTTCTGCGGCTGCTGTACATTTTATGTTTAGTCATTATAGTCTCATTTATTTACCTTTTTCTCCGCCTTCCAAATCCCTTCTCTTTTCATCTCTGGAATTTGAAATTTCCCTTTCATATGGGATGCATCCTTTAACGTCATATTGGCGTTCATTTTAAACTCTCTGTCACCTGACTGAAAGGATATGTCAAGAATAAGATTGTTCTTAGAGAAGTTTGTAATGGCAACCTGAGTGTAATTTGTTCCAGCCTCATCCGAAAAAGTCCCAGATAACGTTCCGTCCTTTTCTTCTAATACCAGAGTAAGTATTCTCTTTGAGCCGGGACTGATTTTAAAGGCTGCCGGGCCTTCCCAAGTTCCTGTTATATCTTTGATCTTGAATCCTTTTTTATTCTTTTCATCGTCTTCATTTTTCCTTAGGGCAGTCCAACTGCCGAAACTACCAAGAGATTCCCAACGACCTTCCATTTTTGCTTTGGAAATGATCATTTTAAAGGACATTTGATGATCGTCAGAAGAGGTTTCAACCAGAGCTTTGAAGGTTAATACGTCGTTTTCACGCTTCGGCTCCGTTATATCAAAATTTATATAACCCCAGTCATCGGATATTTTTCCTGAGATCGTTCCGTCCTTTTCAGTGAGTACTAGAGTCAATTCCATATCGATATCTATATCCGCAATATATATTGTTCCTTCCCAGATTCCTGTTAAGTCAATTTTTTCCTTAGAGCCGACCGGATTTGGAACTAAGGTAAGAAATAATACGAGTATTGCTGTTGACAAAACCTTTTTCATTGTACACTCCTTGTAATAAAACAATATGGGCCTTTTATTGTGAAGACGCATCTGAAAGAAAAAAGGTTCCCTTCAATCGGGGCGTGTTTGATTTTTTTTTCTATTTTCCCCAAATACAACCTGTTAACATCCTGAAATAAAAGATCACGTCGAAAACGACCAAGTCATGGCTAGAAAAAAGCAACAATCAACCAAAAGCTCCAAACCTTCAGTTCAAGATAGACTTTTCCATGGATTCAGCAAAGAGCCGCCAAGAAAGCCTAAAAAAATATTCCCTCTTTTCCTCAGTTGCCATCAGGAGTTCGTGTTGGATATTATGAGGCGGAGGTCGCTGGTTCAAATCCAAGCCGCCTGCTACCATCTCATTTATTCATCTTCCCCAGATTGTGTGTCCCTTTTACCCTATAGGATAACCTTGTGGAAATTGTGGAATCTTACGGACCAGAAAATTAATCTGGATGAAAATTATTATTATTTACGGGTGATTTTTTCTGTTCGTATCACTACATACTGTATTAACTGGCTATTATCTTTGGAATCCAATGTTGGAAAATCAAACTGCTCGATATGCCAGCCTAAAAGATTCCAGCGTGACATTTGCTTTTTACTGTTTTCCGGAAATTTTCAACTCCACTATATGACCCGCTTTCCATTCGCCATCTTCAAACCTAAACCATCTATCGATTAATCTTCCGTCATCAGTGATTTCAAAGGTGTTTCTAAACTCCAGAGTTCTATCTGAGAACATGATATATCCATACATCAATATTTTCCCATCTTCTTTTTTGACATGTCCTTTGGTGATTGTCCCTTTGTTGTTAATTCTGAATGTGGCGATTTCCTTTTTTTCCGGGTCCCAATACAAATAGCCTTCTGAAAAATTGCTTAATTCTTGGACATAAGAAGAGAATTTTACGGCTTTGCCATCCCAGATAACATCCCACCGTCTGGGCAGTTCTATCATTTTGTCGCTGTCCAGGGCTTTCAAATATCCCACCCAATTTTTATTTACCAGAGGTTCGAGAATTTCCAGATTCTTATCGAGGGCTTGACCGAAAACCGGATTCGTAATTACCATCAAAAAAAGTACGATCAAAAAAAAGATTCTTTTGTTTCGTGCAATCATCATTGTTTCTCCTGTTTTTCTTTTGCTTTATCTGGAATGCTCAGATTGGTCGATCTTGAGAACAGTATGGAGGAGTACGTTGACTCCATTTTCCATATCTTCAGGACGAGTGTATTCTTTTGGCGAATGACTGATTCCCCCTACACTCGGAGCAAATATCAATCCGGTGGGAGCGATTCTGGTCATGTTCTGTGCATCATGACCCGCCCCACTGGGCATGAGAAGGGAGGTGAGGCCCAATTCACGGGCCGCTTCCAATATGTATTTCTGGATACGAGGATCCGTAGGAGCAGGAACAGCCGTGGCTTCAATGGGAGAAAAAGTGATACGGGTGCCTGTCTTTTTTTCGATGGCTCTGGCTTCCTCCCTGATATTTTTGTACAGCCTATTGATTTTTTCTTCCTCAAGGTCCCGCAGCTCAAGGCTCATGATCACTTTTCCGGGGATGACATTCGGCGCGCCCGGTTCAGCCCGGATTCGACCGACTGTTCCGACCTGACTGCCTTCGACTGATGTGACCACCCGGTTCACGGCGATAATCAAGTGACTCGCAGCCAATAGAGCGTCCTGACGCATATTCATTGGCGTTGTTCCTGCATGATTGGAGAAGCCATTAACCGTCACCTCCCACCAATTAATACCCACGATCCCTTCAACAACTCCGATATCGATAGCTCTGGATTCAAGGATCTTGCCCTGTTCTATATGGAGCTCTATGAAGGCTTTAATGTCCCCTTTTTTTCTAACTGCATTCGCCAGCTTACCCGGATTTCCGCCGACTGCCGCAATTCCTTCTTTCACTGTTTTCCCGCTGTGGCTGATGACTTCAAGCGCCCCTTCTGTCAGTGTCCCAATCATAGCCTTGCTTCCTATCAGCCCTCCTTCTTCATCAGTAAAAACAATAACTTCGAGAGGGTGCCGGGTTATGATACTCTTCTCTTCAAGTGTTTGAACACATTCTATTGCTCCTAAAACGCCTAAAGCCCCGTCATAAATTCCGCCATCAGGCACAGAGTCGGAGTGTGACCCAAAGAGAATGGGAGGAAGCTCAGGATTGAGGCCTTCTCTCCGGCCGATAATGTTCCCCGCTTCATCTGTTCGGATTTTCAATCCAGCTTCTTTCATCAGTGACAGGAGATAATCGCGGCCCTGAATATCCGCGTCACAGAATGCGACACGGCTGACTCCGCCATGATCATTTTTGCCTAACTCAGCAAGCTCTGAAATTCGCTGATCAAGCCGTTTGCCGTTTATCCTCAATTCTTTGAAAGGATTTTCTGTAGCTCTCATGAAAAGAGCTGAGAGAACCAACACTAATGCACCGGGAAAAAATATTCGCAGGCATACCCTATGTTTTCTCATGATGTTATTCCTTTACCANNGGGAAAAAATATTCGCAGGTATTTCCTTTGTTTTCTCATGACGTTATTCCTTTGCCGGGGGAGTATCCTTATCCGTTTTTCCATGGATTTTGCGAAAAAAGAATATCAATTAAAAATGATTGCGTCAAAAAGAATAATCGAAAACGAGAATATAACGCAGCTTTCTTAAGTAGTATTCTCGAATATATCCGGCTGGCCATTATTTTTCACACCGACTTGATGGTAATGAATTATCAAAAGATGGAATCCTGGTTATATTCTTTCAAAGGTTGATATGAGGAATATTTATTTTTGTCCGAAAATGAACATTTGCTGTTAAAAAATGGTACTTCTTGTTTGAGAAACATCCGAATGTCCTCAGGTAAATGTTTTGGCACGTTTAATGCAATATAAATCGACATAACTTGTATTCTAATTATATTTGCTCTAGAAAATGATAAATATGAGATTGGACAAAAATTTATTGGAATGCAATAACTGTATGATGATAATGATGATAAATCAAGGAGTTGGAAAGAAGGGATGAAAACAATCACTGGTTTGAGAAAGCATTTACTAGTCATTCTTCTTTTAAATCTTGTTGTTTTTTGCAGTATTGAAGAGATTTGGTCTCAAGCAAAGACTGATAGAGAATTCAGGCCGCCGGAAGTAATATTGAACTTTGCGGGCGTTGAGCCGGGAATGATAATTGGTGAAGTAGGAGTAGGCGATGGATTTTTGACTTTTCCCTTAGCTGAAAGGGTAGGAAAAACAGGCAAAATTTATGCCAATGATATTAACGAAAATTATTTGGAAGACTTTAAATATTTTCTCGAACAAAAAGATTTGGGAAACATTGAAATCGTAATCGGGGAAACAGAGGACCCGTTATTTCCTGAGGATGATCTCGATATGATCATCATGGCTGATGTGTTCCATGATCTTGAAAAGCCAATAAGTCTTATAGAAAATACGAGAAAATATCTAAAATCAGATGGAAAACTTGTTATTTCGGAAAGAGATAACACGAAGTACTATGATCATCCTTCATACTATCCTCATTTCAAGACAAAAGAACAATTGTTATACATAATGGCTAAATCAAGCTTTGATCTAATAAAGGTCGATACATCTTTGGAAAGAGATAATTTGTACATCTTCAAAATTTCAAAGAGAAAGAAAAAAGATGTTTGGAACAAATGGATGAAAGAATTTCAATTGAAGATGGATAAAACAATGGAGTATGAAAAAGAAGTCAGTTTTTCAAATGTAAATAAGAGAATTAATTGGCAACGACTTTTGGACGAATTTAAGGACAATAATCCGAAAACTGACGAAGATGAAGAATGGAGAGCTTTTATTCATGAAAGAATTGACTTCCTGAACGAGAGCATCAAGTCCCAAAACAAGTCCCGCATAGAGAGAACCCAAAGGCCTGTTGAACCTAATACAAAAATTCGTGTTGATTATATTTCGTTGGATCATGATGATCTCAGCAAAATATTCCGAAAACTTGGATTTGTGTTCAGTAGAATAATCAAATCCGGAGAATTTGATAATTTGTACAAATTAAAAATATTCAAAGGGAATACTGTCATCATTGACGAAACGACTCATTTAATGTGGCATCAAAACGGCTCTCAAGAACTGTTTGACTTTTTTGATGCTCAGATATGGATCGATGAATTGAACAAAAATGATTATGCAGGTTTCTCAGATTGGCGATTACCTAATGTTGAAGAAGTGATTTCAATCATGGAAAAAGATAAGCAGATTAACAAACTCCATATTGATCCTATTTTTTCAAAAACTCAGAACTTTTTTTGGACCGGCGACACTTATTACAGCGGACTTGCATGGATGGCATATTTTAATACTGGATCGTTTACCGAAGCTCTCTTAATTAATAGATGCTACGTACGGCCTGTAAGATCAATTCAATAATATCACTAACTTTGTGAATCCGAATTTATGCGCATTCAAAAATCGCAGGATATAATATGGGCATATCATTTGTACTCTAAAAGGGGAAATAGAGGTAGAAATCATGGCTTGCAATAAGTGGTTTTATAAGTATCATTTCCAGGAAAGACACTCCATTTTCAATGGATCATTGTTAGAAAAAAGATTGTTTGTAAGAAAGAAGGGATACATGATAAGGAAATCAATTAACATTTTTATCCTATTGATGTTTTGGGCAGTCCTGTCGCTGGTATTCAGTGCGGCGCAGGAGCAGAAAAATCCATTCGACGCTATTCAATACATTGCCCGTGCCATTCGAGAAAATCCGATAGTGTGCCTGGCTGAAGGAGGGCATTGTTCCAAAACGGCCCATGATTTTCTGAAGACAATGCTATCGGATAAGAATGTCCAGGATGCGTTGGACGTGATTATCGTAGAATTTGTCACAGCCAGGCATCAGGAACTGTTGGATGATTATATGGAAGGAAAAGACATCTCCTTTAATGAGCTGAGCAAACTCTGGCGTGACACCACAGTATCCTCGATGGTCCAGACATGGGATAGCCCCCTCTATTATGGGTTTCTGCAGCATATACGGGCTATAAACAAGTCACTGTCGAAAGGAAAAAAGATCCGGGTTATGGGGGGCGATCCACCCATCAAATGGGAAGAGATCAAAAGCAAAGAGGATCACCGTATTTATTTTCGTCAAAGAAATTCTTTTCCGAGCAGTCTTGCGTTGAAACAGGCGGCAAATCAAAAAAAAAGAATCCTTATCATTTTCGGCGGTGGTCACTTGGCAAAGGTTCCGTCTAATATAGGTGGCCGAATCAATAAAGGGCTGACCAACCTAATCCAAGAAGAACTTCCGGATGGAGTCAAGTCCTTTAGTTTCTTAATACCCAAAGAACTCAAAGTTGAAGACAGAGTGCAAGAATTGGAAAAGGGAAAGATGTATGAAACAAAAAGTCATTGGTCGGGAGATCTGCCTGCAGGCCTTCTCTTTCCCATGGTTTTTCAACCAGACGGGA
>JABAOF010025410.1_pt1 | contig 13659 bp, 9 predicted proteins | sample 7062171 | NCBI WGS metagenome assembly JABAOF01 (sample SAMN14538628, study PRJNA623070) | marine sediment metagenome | biome: marine biome [ENVO:00000428]; feature: marine pelagic biome [ENVO:01000023]; material: deep marine sediment [ENVO:00002113] | place: India: Gulf of Khambhat ...
AGCGTGGATATGAATGAGCCCGCGGTTCTAGTCTATTACTCGACACCATACAGAAGGATGTATGATGATGCCTACTATCAATATACTTGGTATTACAGCGACAGATATGCATTCACTGGCTATGCTGATTATTTTAAAGATGATTTCCTTGGGGGAGATCATGAACTTAAGGTCGGTTTTGAATACCAGAAAACACCATTCCATACAACCCGCAAATACCCGGGAAACCACACTCTCTACGTCGACTATCCAGATAGAACAGGGCCATACCGAGTATGGACATTCCGGGAGGTCAAATGGTCTCAGACGAACGAGATATATTCTGCATACTTTCAAGACACCTTTACCTTAAAGAAACACCTGACCATAAATTTTGGGCTCAGGTTTGACAGCACACACATGAACACCAACGAGACTTCTGTTCCTGGAAACATATGGACAGACTATTACACTCAAAGGACCGGAGAGGCTGTGCCTTTGCATGCGCCGGCCAAGAAAGATGTCGTTACCTGGAATACTTTATATCCACGAATAGGTTTTACCTTTGACCTGCTCAATGATGGCAACAACATCTTCAAAGCCAATTTTGCCCGGTATTCCTTTCAGGCCAGCTATGAGCCGGCATGGAGGGTCATTGAAACCAGTTACTGGGAAGTCGACTATTCGTGGGATGATGCCAACGGCGACAAGATGGCCCAGACAGATGAACTCGGTAGAATCAGATATACAGATTTTGCCACAAAATATGAAATCGACCCTGATCTGAAATCCCCCTATATCGATGAATTCACAGTAGGTTTCGAGAGAAGACTCACCAATGACTTGGGCTTTAGTGTGAATCTCATTTATCGAGAGAGTAAAAGATTTATGTGGAGGGATAATCTCGCTCTTGATCCCCAGGCTGATTACACTCCGCTGACCGTCCAAGATCCCGGACCTGATGGAGATTTAGGGACTGCAGATGATGGCGGGAATATCACGATTTATGACATGAAAGAGGAGAAAACTGGAGTGATCGATTACTTTATCCATGAGCGTCCTGGATATAAGGAATCTTACAAGGGCATGGAGTTTGTCCTGACCAAAAAATATGCGAATAAATGGCAGTTGATGGCATCATTGACCTATGGAAAAACCAATGTAGTCCGGCCGCTTGAGGCTGTTGATGATCCCAACAACCAGGAATTCCAGGATGGTGTGCCACTATGGAACGACGCTCCGCTGATCATCAAGGTTGTGGGCAGTGTGGAACTTCCTCTTGGATTCACCTTCGGCGGTTTCATTAATTATCGTTCTGGTTTTCCTTCCCAGAGGTATTTCTATGAAAGATTGAATCAGGGATGGGTTGAAGTCGAAACTCAGAAATACGGCAGCGAAAGATACCCGAACTTGCTGATTGTTGATTTGAGGATGAGCAAGATTTTCAGGTTAGGAAAATATGGAGCTATAGAGATTATGGCTGATGTATTCAATACCTTAAATGCGAATACAACGCTGGACTGGGACGAAGAATCATGGAGCGGTTATCAAGATATCTACACGGTTCTTGCTCCGAGAATCCTCAGGCTCGGCATTAAGTGGAATTTCTAATCAAAATGTGAACTCCCACTGAACTCAGAAAAAGGGGAACTCGGCAGAGTTCCCCTTTTTTTTAAATTATGATATCTTAAAATCTAAAAATACATCTGTTGCCAATTTACTTCCATTAAAATTCATGAACATATTCCCGAAATCAAGAGATTTTAGACTTTTCATGAGATTGATTACTATTCCTCTTATTTTTTCATGCATTATTCTAGGAAACATGAAAGACTCTCCTGAGGCGACTAATCGAAACTTTAACCTCCTAATCATCACGATAGACACATTGAGAGCAGATCATGTGGGCATTTACGGATATAAGAAAATTAAAACGAAAAACATTGACTTTCTGGGAAAAAACGGTGTTCTTTTCTCTCAAGCTTTTTGTCATGTTCCTCTCACTCTGCCATCTCATTGTTCCTTGTTTACCGGGACCTTACCCATCTTTCATGGAGTACGGGATAATGGCTATCGTCTGCCATCCTTTAATTTGACTTTGGCTGAAATCTTGAAGGAAAAGGGATATAAGACGGCAGCATTTGTGGGCGCTTTTCCTCTGGATTCACGGTTTGGATTAGATAAGGGTTTTGATGTCTACGATGACTTATACGGGAGCAAAAATATTGTGCGTGACCTTTCGTTTATCGAGAGGAAAGCAGAGGAAGTGAATAAGAAAGCTATGGAATGGCTTGTCCAGAATCAAAACAACAAATTTTTTGTTTGGATTCATTACTTTGATCCCCATACTCCCTATGAACCTCCATCACCTTTCAAAAAAGAATACGCCGGCCGGGAGTACGATGGAGAAATCGCTTACACAGATTATATTATTGGCGAACTTCTTAAGAAACTCAATCAGTTAAACCTGATCGAAGAAACTCTAATCATTCTGACTTCAGATCATGGGGAAGGCCTAGGGGACCATAATGAGAAAACCCATGGCATCTTCGTCTATGACTCTACTCTAAGAGTGCCTCTAATTTTTCATAGCCCAAAAATCTTGCCCAAAGGAAGAACCGTCTCAGATCAAGTTGGCCTCATCGACATCATGCCCACTGTGTTGGACCTGATGGGATTCGAAAAAAATCCAGACGTTCAGGGAAAATCATTCAAAACCACTCTTTTTAAGAATAAACCATCTCCCCATGAGTATTGCTATTTTGAATCCGTGGCGGCTATGATGGATCGCAATTGGGCTCCTCTCCAGGGAATTAGGACAGAAGAATGGAAATACATCGATGCTCCGATTCCTGAGCTTTATGACCTGAAGAAAGATCCTGAAGAGGAGAATAATATCATTGACAGCAATCCAAGAATTGCCCAGCGCTTAAGAAAAGAACTGCAAAAGGCCATCAAAGATTATTCCTCTCCTCGATCTTCCCACATATTCCAGACTGAGATAGACGAAGAGACAAGAGAAAAACTCATGTCCCTGGGCTATATCACGGGAAGAAAAATTGAGGGAGAAACAGAAAGACCTGATCCCAAGACGATGATAGAAGTAGATAATATGTTCAACGAGGCCATTATTGCCTCCGAAATTGGGAAATTAGAGATGGCCAGTCAATTGTATGGTAAGGTTCTTGAAAAGCAGCCCAATTTCTTGATCGGATATGAATATGCAGCGTACAATTATTATAAAATGGGTAAAATAGAAGAAGCCATAAAGCTGCTAGAAAAGGCTATAAGCTTAAATCTCACCAACAGCTCCCTCCTGGCCAGATTAGGATTGTACTACCAGGAGGTTGGCAAATTCGAGGAGTCCGCACAGATATTAGAAAGGGTCATTCAACAAGACAAAAATTATGCTGAAGCTTATAACTATTTGGGAGTGACCTACTACAAAAAAGATCAGATGGCGAAAGCCATCGATTCTTTCAAGCAAGCTTTAATGCTGGATAAAGATTATGCCATGGCCATGAATAATCTGGGCAACTGTTATCTAGCTCTAAAAAAATATGATCTGGCAGAGGAAGAATACAAAAAGGCCATATCAGTGGATGATCATTTAGCCTCTGTCCATAATGGCCTGGCAGTGGCCTACTACAGACAGGATATGGTGAGAGAAGCTCTCCTCAGCTGGGAAAAATCTTTAGAGCTTGATCCTCAACAGACAGATACTCTCTATAACCTTGGCAGGGTTTATCTGAGGTTGGGATACAAGCAAAAAGCCCTCCGCTCCTTTGAATCATTCATTCAGATGGCTTCTCCTCAGAAATACGGAAAAGACATCGAAGAGGTGAAGCGTGTCATTGAGAGACTAAAGAGAGAAATGCAAATTGATACAGAAAAATAAATAGTTTTTCTAGATAATAGGTGCTTCAAACAGAAAAAAAGAGGATTCCATTGGAAATATGAGACATAAAAAAGCTTTTTTATTCATTCTACTCTTATTGTATGTGGTTATTTTTGCTCTTGAGGCAGAAAAGAAAGTAGAGTCCATAAAAAGCCTTCCTTCTCACTATAAAAAATGGCTGGAAGAGGATGTCATCTTTATCATAACAGCAAAAGAAAAAGAGCTCTTTTGCCAACTCGAAACAGACAAAGAACGAGATATCTTTATCGAGGCCTTTTGGAAACAGAGAGATCCCACTGCTGGCACTCCTGAGAATGAATTCAAAGAAGAACATTACCGCAGAATGTCTTATGCCAATGAGTATTTTGGCCGGGAGACGACAAGACCTGGCTGGCAGACAGATCGGGGAAGAATTTATATCCTCCTGGGCCCTCCTATAGATATCGGAAGATACGAAGGCCAAAGTTTTGCTTTTCCCAGCAGGATCTGGTCCTATCAAGCAAAACCTGAATATGGTCTTCCTTCTCACTTCAATTTGATTTTTTTTAAAAGAAAAGGGATCGGTGAGTATGTTCTCTACAGTCCAACTCGGGATGGACCCGCCAGTTTACTTATCAATTACAGAGGAGATCCTTCCGATACTGCCTCAGCCTACCAGCAGCTCCGAAAATTCGACTCACGTCTGGCTGAAACCTCTCTCTCATTGATTCCTGGTGAGTCTACATTCTATGGGCATCCCTCATTGGCTTCGGACACTCTAATAACTCGAATCTATTCTGTTCCAGAGAAAACAGTAGACTGGAAATATGCCGAAGCTCTCCTCAAATACAAGGATATCGTAGAGGTCGAATACACGACCAATTATGTGATGAGTGACAGTCTAGTCAAAGTCATCCGGGATGAATCAGGTATTTTCTTTGTCCATTACTCGATAGAGCCCGAAAGAATATCTGTTCTTTCCTATGAAGAAAACTACAGCATCTATTTTAAGCTAAACGGAATAATCACCGATGAAGACGGCCAGGTGATTTTTCAGTATGAGAAGACTGTCCCTTTAAAATTCGATAGAGACCAGATAGAAGATATCCAGAAGACCTCTATCGTGATTCAAGATATGATCCCCCTGATTCCCGGAGATTATAAATTCAGCTTTTTAATGAAAAATACAGTTTCCAAGGAATTCACTTCCTTTGAAAGAAGTCTTTCCATCCCTAAAGACCTGCCTGTTCTTCAGATGAGCCCTCTCCTCTTGGGCTATCGATTGAAAAGAGGGCTTTCTCGAGAGAATAATAGACCTTTTAAGATAGGGAATTTTCAGATTTCATGTCAGTCTGGAAATATCTTTCACCCTAAAGAAAATTTAATTATTTTCTTTCAGATACAGGGTTTAACTGAGGAACTTGATGATAAGGGAGTTGTCAGATATACCTTTTACAGAAAAGAGGAAGAATTCTCAAGCCAAGAGATGAACATAAGAGAATCTGCTCATAATAATTTTTTTGAGGAATTTTCACTCCAAAATTTTTCTCCAGATCATTATAAAATTAGAGTCTCCATCTTAGACGGCGAAAAAAGAGAAATTGTATCTGACATGAAGGAATTTGAAGTCTCTGCCCTGGCTGATTTGCCTCGGCCCTGGGTAGTTTCTAAAGTCATGCCTGCCTCCCACAACATCCAATATTCTCTTATTCTCGGTGATCAATACGCAAAGAGAGGCTATGTTCAGGAAGCAGAGAGATTGCTGGCAAAAGTTTATAATACAAATCCGGTTTCCCTTACATATGCATTTAGCTACGCCCGACTCCTTTTTAAAAAGAAAGAATATCAAAAAGTCAAAGAAATCCTTTTGCCTTTTTCAGAAAAACCGGAGAAAAATTACCAATCTCTGACACTTCTGGGAGCTTCATATCAAGCCTTGGGAGAATATGAGGAGGCCATCTCATTCTATAAGGAATATCTGTCTCATGCCGGCACCACGTTGAATATTTTGAACTCTATCGGAGAATGTTATTACCGGCTCGGAAATAATGAGGAAGCCCTGATTGCATGGGAGAAATCTCTGGAGATTGATTCTAGCCAAGATAAATTAAAAAAGATCGTCGACCAATTAAAAAAGAAAAACTGATTTCTAATAAATTCCTTCTTTAGGTATCCCTCATATCTCCTCAACTGAAATATTTCTCAGCTCAATACTCTATCCATATATCTTAGTGAGGACCCCAACGGATTAAAACGGGAGGGATAAGTGAAAGAAAGCCAAAAATGACCCATATTATCAACAGCGGAAGAAACCATTTAGCCCATTTTCCCCAGCTCAATTTGGCTAAGCCCAGGACTCCCATAGTCACACCAGAGGTAGGAAGCACCGGATTTATATACTCAGATATCTGAAAAGCAAAAACAGCGGTTTGTCTGGTTATTCCCACCAAATCCCCGAGGGGAGCCATTATTGGCATGGTGAGAGCAGCTTGGGCTGTTCCGGAATGAACCATGAAATTAATACCACACTGACAGATAAACATCATCTGAGAAGAAATGATAGGATGAAAGCCTGATATAGCTTTAGCCATATAATAAAGCATAGTATCCAGTATCTTCCCATCCATAGCCACAACTAAAATTGCTCTGGCACAGCCTATAATCAAAGCGGCATTAATCATATCCTTTGCACCAGAGACAAAAGCTTCTCCTATTTCCTTTGATTTCAATCTTCCAAATAGACCAGACAATATTCCCAAGGCAAGAAAAAGCCCTGCAATTTCATTTATGTACCATTTATATCTTAAAATTCCGATAACCAATAAGAGCATTCCTGCAAGAAAAAGATAAAGTACTGATTTATGAGCTCTAGTGATAACGACCTTATCCGAAGAATCATTCAGCAATTTTAAATTGTCTCTTCTCTTCAGGTCCTCATCATAAGTCGGGCTTAATCGTGGATTCTTGAGAATCCGAGAAGCATAATGCATAACGACTATGATAGCAATGGCTGTTCCTGTCGCCCAGATGATTAAACGATATCCCACCCCAGAATAGAGAGGCAATCCTGCAATTCCTTGGGCAATCCCAACTGTAAAAGGATTAAAAAAAGCTCCAGCAAAACCAGATGCAGCTCCAACAAAAGGAATGCAGACTCCCACAATAGTGTCGTAGCCGAGTGAAAGGGCTAGAGGGACAAAGACAAGCACAAAAGGCATCGCTTCCTCAGCCATACCGAATACTGCCCCACCCAAGGAAAAAATAATCATGGTAATGGGAATAAGGAGTGACCGTAATGCTTTGCTTTGACGAAATTTAAGAGCAAGATTATGGATAAAAGCAGCTATAGCTCCCGTCTTTTGAATGATGGCAAAAGCTCCTCCTACCACAAAAACAAAAGCGATAATAGCTGCCGCATCTATGAATCCTTTAATGGGTGAGATAAAAAGAGCTCCCAGTCCTTGAGGCTGGCGCTTAACAAACTCATAAGAATCAGCGACCGGAACAGTCCGACCATCCTTCTCTACTCTTTGATATTCTCCTCCGGGAATAATCCAGGTGCTGATAACTGTTATCACCACCATAACGTATATGAGAACCAAGGTATGAGGTAATTTTATTTTCTTTAATTTTAATCTCATTTTTTATTTGATGACCTTTTTCGCGTTTAAATCGAATTTATCTCCTGCTTTTAAGATATGCATGATTATATTAAATCCACTAATTGTGTTAGAAGGCAAAATGTTAATTTTGGCTTGGGAAGCGTCATAAACAATAATATTTTGCTCGCCAATGACTTCAAATGTCTGATCTGGCTTGACAACAATAGCTGTCGATTCGTCAATGCCAACCCCCAAAAGCTCAGGATTTTCAGCGACTAGACTAATGAGGCGGTTATGCCTTTTACGAGCGACAAAATGCTGGTCAATAATGGCTGTTTTAATAAATCCGAAACCAGGCGTGTTTACGATATTATCGGCTTTGATTTTTTCGAATTCATGTCCCTCCTTGACCTCTCTCTTTTCCTCTCCAGTTATCATAATTTCGCTCATTACAGCTGCTCCAGCACTTGTCCCTCCTATAACTCCTCCCTCTTTATAAATTTCAAGAAGCTTATCGTGAATAGGAGTATGAACGAGGGCTTCTGTAAGCCGGCTCTGATCTCCACCAGAAAAGTATACCCCCCCGACATTATCGAGAATTTTAACATTTTCCTCTTTCAGGGCTTGTTCTCGCTTTAAATTGTGATATTCAACATTTTGTACTCCGAGCTTTTTAAACTCATCGACCATGCTCTGACCAGCTTCATCAGGCGAGCCGCTCGCCATAGGAAAGATAACAATTTTACCTCCATCAGGCTGATTGGCTAGATCTATAAACTTTTTCATCATGCTTTCTGAACGACGTCCGCCTCCTATGATGAATAGAGAGCCTTCAACTCCGGTATAGGAGTGCAAGCACAGGATTACAAATAAACTCAAAAATAGGATCAATATTTTTTTCATCTCTTTACTCCCTTATAAAAATCTTCGTGTCAATATACCACCTTTAAAAAACTAAATACACACATTTTTTTGAACTGTAAACATCTTTTTTCCCATGATTGGGGAAAATACCTAATACTGCTATTTAATATTTAGCGGCGATTTCAGTCCATCCTCGCCAAGACTCCCCCCATTCTCCACTATGGGGCTTCGGATGGATGGAAATCGGCGTTGTTCCAGATGACTTCTCTCATTATTGAGCATAACGGGAGAAAAGATGTTTCCTTCTGAAGCAGTAAATAAATGTGGACGGTTCTATTTTTTTTCGAGCCATCTCTTTTTTCTTATTTTTTTTTGAAAAAATCAGAACCGCCCCATATTTTTCTTTTTAATTTTTGATTTTTAAAAGAGAAAAGATTATTCTATTGTCCGAGGAGAAGGAAATGTCAGAGAAGGAAAATGTGGAGGCTCTGGCCAAAATCCTTCACGATACCGAAAGAGTGGCAGTCCTTACCGGTGCCGGGATTTCAGCCGAGTCAGGGATTCCTACTTTCCGAGGTGAAGAGGGCCTCTGGAAAACATACAGAGCGGAAGAACTAGCCACGCCTTCGGCATTTCATGCCAATCCCACGCTTGTCTGGGAATGGTACGACTGGCGAAGAGGGATTATCGGATCCAAAGAGCCCAATGATGGCCATAAAGTCCTAGCCCGCTGGGAGAATATCTTCCCTGAATTTTCCCTTATCACCCAAAACATAGATGGTCTTCACGAGAAAGCCGGATCAAAGAACATCCTGGAGCTCCATGGTAACATCTGGAGGCTGAGATGCCTGGAGGAAGGAACGATCATAGAGAATTACGATACGCCTTTAAAAGAGATCCCTCCTCGCTGTTCCGATTGCAATTCACTCTTGAGACCCCATGTTGTCTGGTTCGGAGAATCCCTTTCTTCTTCCGTTATCCAAGAAGCTTTCCAATCGAGTTCAAGTTGTCAAATCATGTTTGTTATCGGAACCTCTGCTGTCGTCCAACCCGCTGCTTCGCTGCCTCTTACAGCCTCTGAAGCCGGAGCCAAAATCGTCGAGATCAATCCTGACCCCACCCCTCTCACCTCTTATTGTGACTTCTCTTTCAGAGGAAAAGCAGGAGAAATATTACCCATGATAGACAACGAGCTAAAGAGAGAATCATCTGTTTTAAAGGAATGATTTGAGATGAATTATGTCTATTTCGATGCTCCAGCCGGCCTGAGTGGCGATATGATTCTAGGAGCACTTCTTGATCTGGGTCTATCTCCAGCTTCCTTTAAGAAAAAAATGACTGAGCTTTGCCTTCCCGTAGAGATCAGGATCAAAGAGGCCAAGAGAGCCTCATTAAGAGGAATAAAAGTGGATATCGCTGTGAAGAGGAAAAAAAGTCTAGCCCGGAAATGGCGAGACATCGAATCTTTCATAAAGAAAACCCCTTTTCCCTCCGCAGTCAAAGAGAATGCCTTGACCATATTCAAGAGGCTTTTTGAAGCCGAAGCCAAGGTCCACGGTCATAGTTTTAAGGAGGCCCATCTTCACGAGGCTGGAGCAGACGATGCCATCATCGACATCATCGGATGTTGTTTTCTGGCTGAAGAGCTAAAAATCAGCGAATTCTATTCTTCTCCATTGAACATCGGCGAAGGATCGGTCAAAACCTCGCATGGGATTCTTCCTGTCCCACCTCCGGCAGTAGCCGAACTCCTCAAAAACATCCCCGTCTATTCGGCCTGGGCCAAAGAAGAACTCGTCACTCCAACGGGAGCAGCAATTGTCTCTACTTTGGCTAAGAAGTTTATTCCCTTTCCAGAAATTTCCTATAAGAAAGTAGGCTGTGGTGCAGGAAGCCGGAATTTTCCTCGATTTCCTAATATCCTCCGCGCTTTCTATGGGGAGAAAAAAGCGTTCAGCGAAGAGAGAAGAATTTACACGATCGAGGCCAACATCGATGACGATAATCCTCAAGTCCTGGGAGCCTTTTTTGATATACAGCTTCCAAGCTAGGCGCCTTGGATGTCTCTCTTACTCCAGTGATGATGAAGAAGAACAGGCTAGCCGCCAAATTGACCGTCTTGGCAGAGATTGATAGAATAGATAAGCTTATCGAGGCCATCTTCAGAGAAACAAGCACAATAGGAGTCAGATATTACCCTGTAGAAAGAAGAGTGCTGGAGAGAAAATCCGTAGAGGTTCATGTTCTTGGCGAAAAGATTGCCGTCAAGTTAGCCTATCTGGGAGACAAAGTGGTCAATATCCAGCCCGAATTCGCAGATTGTCTAAAACTGGCAAGGAAGAAAAAGCTACCTGTCAAAAAAGCCATCCAACTCGCTTTAGAAGAATTTTCTAAAGAAGACAGGAAAAATTAAGGATAAAGATTCGGAGAACAAGAGTAATAATGCCAGCCAAAAGAAAAGAAAAAAAAGTCGATTTAAAGAAGATCGAAAGAGGAGTGAAACTCATCCTTGAAGGAGTGGGCGAAGATCCCAATCGAGCTGGACTGAAACCCACACCCCGAAGGGTGGCCCATATGTTTTCAGAGATCTTGGGTGGCATCAAAGAAGATCCTTCAGCCCAACTTCAGGTGATTCAAGGCGAGAAACACGATGAGATGGTCCTGATCAAAAACATTCCCCTCTACTCTATGTGTGAACATCATCTTCTTCCTTTTGCAGGAGTCGCTCATGTGGCTTATATCCCCAAAGGCGGAAGAATCGTCGGCTTGAGCAAGATTGCCCGGGTTGTGGATATTCTCTCACGCCGCTTTCAAGTCCAGGAAAGGCTGACCAAGCAAATCGCCGACTTGATTAATGATCATCTCAAGCCCTTGGGAGTGATGGTTGTCATCGAAGCCGAGCATATGTGTATGTCTATGAGAGGGGCGAAAAAACCCAAATCTCTGACAATCACCTCAGCGGTTAGAGGATCTTTCCGTACCAAACCAGCAACTCGCTCTGAGGCGATGACTTTGATTAGAGGAGGAATGGCTGGTGGCCGAGAGCTCTAAGAACCGCTTTTATGTCACTACCCCTATCTATTATGTGAATGATGTCCCCCATATCGGGCATGCCTATACGACTATCATCGCCGATGCCCTCTCCCGGTTTCATAAGCTCTTAGGAAATGAGGTCTTTTTCCTCACAGGCACAGACGAACATGGCCAAAAGGTAGAAAAAGCAGCAGCAGAAAAAAGCCTAAAGCCGATAGATTGGGCAGACCAAGTCGTTGTCAGGTTTAAAAAATTATGGGAGGATCTAAATATCTCCTATGATTATTTCATCCGGACCACAGAATCTTTCCATGAAGAGGGAGTACAGAAAATTTTCAGAACATTGCAAAATAAAGGCGATATCTACAAAGGAATCTACAAAGGATGGTATTGCATTTCCGATGAATTGTTTCTTCCCGAAGATGTTCCTCTCCAGGAAGGAGAATATAAGATCTGTCCTGATTGCGGGAAAAAAGCAGATATTATCTCTGAAGAATGCTATTTTTTCAAACTCTCGGCCTACAGGGATCGCCTCCTTGATTTTTATGCAAAGAATCCGACCTTTGTCCGCCCCCCCAGCCGGATGAACGAGGTGGTAAGCTTTGTCCGGCAAGGCCTGAAGGATTTAAGCATCACCCGAACCACGGTCAAATGGGGCATTCCTGTACCCGACGATCCCCCCCACACCATCTATGTCTGGTTCGATGCTCTCCATAATTACTTGACCGGCATTGGCTATGACTGGGACGAGGAGCTCTTTCAGAAATTCTGGCCGGCAACAGTTCATTTGATCGGCAAAGATATCCTCCGCTTTCATGCGATTTTCTGGCCGGCTTTCCTGATGGCTGCAGAATTTCCTCTCCCTCAGATGGTTTATGGTCACGGCTGGTGGCTAAGAGACGAGACGAAAATGTCCAAATCAAGGGGAAATGTCCTCGATCCTTACCTCATTCTAAACACTTTTGGAGCCGACCCTTTGCGCTATTTCCTGCTCAGGGAAATCCCCATCGGACTAGATGGAAATTTCTCCCATGAAGGATTCATCCATCGGGCAAACTCTGATCTGGCCAATGACCTTGGAAACCTCATCCAGCGCACATTAACCATGATCCAGAATTACTTTCAGGGCACCATTGAAGATATAGGGGAAGAGCAAGAAGAAGATAAGAAACTTCGGCTGCGATTCGATCAAGTCAAAAAGAAAGTGTTAAATTTTTATCAGGATTATTCCATAAACCGAGCCCTGGAAGAAATCTGGTTCTACATCACCTCGGTCAACAGGTATCTGGCCGAAAACGAGCCCTGGAAAATAGCCAAGGACAATAGCCAGATAAAGAGACTGGCAAGAATCCTCTACCAGGCCGCATCTGCCATCAGAGTAATCAGCTATATTCTCTTCCCGGTTATGCCCGAATCGGCCCAAAAAGCCTGGCATTTTCTGGGAGAGGAAAAATCCATCGAGGACGAGTCATTCTCAGAATTGAAATTTGAAAGCTTAAAACTGGGGAAAAAGATGAAAAAACCCGAACCTCTTTTTCCTCGGATTGCATTAAAAGACTTTCTGAAGGAAGAGAAAGTTCAACCTGCTCCACTCAGAAAGGAAAAGGAGAAAAAAATGGAAGAGATCACTTTTGATGAATTTATGAGGATGGATCTCAGAGTCGGGGAAATCCTTGAAGCCGAAAAAGTCGAAGGGACACAGAAGCTCATCAAGCTCGAAGTCGACATCGGAACAGAGAAAAGAACCATGGTGGCCGGGATCGCCGATGTCTACTCTCCAGAAGAGCTAGAGGGAAAAAAGCTGGTGGTGATTGTCAACTTGAAACCGGCTGTGATCCGGGGAATCGAATCCAGGGGAATGATACTGGCCGCCGAAGTCGAAGGTAAAGCCACCATTCCTTTCTTTGATCAAGACGTCCCGACCGGCGCCAAAGTCAGATAGGCAGACGCAAAAAATCTTGCTGGCCTCGCCAAATATCAATGAAAAGAAGAGAGATATTTAAGACTCTTTTGGCTGGATTTGCTGGCTCCAAGTTCATTTTCTTCTCTAAGAGTGGTAGCCTTCGTTCCCCATTTCAAAAAAAGGAAGAGGCGCCAGATACCGATGTTGCGGTCAAAGTCTTGGGAACGGCTCAGGATGGAGGGATCCCTCATTTTGGCTGTTACTGTGGGAACTGCCTCAAGGCACGAAAGAATCCTGAATTTTGTCGCCTTATTTCTTCCTTGGCCATTTTTGATTTAGGAGAGGAGAAATTTTTCCTTCTCGATGCCACACCCGAAATCAGGCTCCAAATCGATATAGCG
>JABAOF010024790.1_pt2 | contig 13658 bp, 11 predicted proteins | sample 7062171 | NCBI WGS metagenome assembly JABAOF01 (sample SAMN14538628, study PRJNA623070) | marine sediment metagenome | biome: marine biome [ENVO:00000428]; feature: marine pelagic biome [ENVO:01000023]; material: deep marine sediment [ENVO:00002113] | place: India: Gulf of Khambhat ...
GGGGAGCTAGGCCATCCCCAAATACACCTTCTTGAACTTTCATAACGGAAATGTTTACACTGATAACTGAAAATTGATTTATTCGAAGTCAGCTAATAAACTAATGAGTCATGAAAAGAAAAGAGTTTGAAGCGCCGATAAAGAGCATCCTGTTTGTGTGTTACGGGAATACCTGCCGTAGCCCTATGGCTGAGGGATTGGCCAAGAAGGTGCTTCCGAATCACATCGATATCGAGAGCGCCGGCCTGTCACCAGTTTTTGAGGAGGCGGTTGAGGAAGCGGTTGAGGTCATGAGGGATGTATACGGCGTGGATATTTCTTCTCATCGAACAAGAAGTATTGCTGAAGTGGAACGAGATCGTTTTGATTATATCATCGTTCTTGATTCAGCTGTCCTCGAAATGCTTAAGTATCGGTACCCGGTTCTGTCTGATCGAATGGTTCTTTGGGAGATTGCTGATCCGTTTGGTCAGAGTCGAAAGGCCTTCAAAAGTGTGGGCGAAAAGCTCTGGGGTCTTATCCAGAAAAAACTGGTCCCAATCGTATAAAATTCTCTGTATCAATGACCAAGGCGCTACTGCATGCTCAACAGATGGCCACACACCATCTGAATAGAAAAATCACTTGCTAATATGATTGCGTTTTTATACTATTCTGAGATAAAACTGCTTAGATCTAGGTAAAATCAATACTTAGATTTTCGGAAATTTTAGATTCAAACGGAGAGAACATGAAACAGGAAAGAACTCCTTTCCCAAGAGTGTTTTGGGTAGCAAATTCTATCGAAATATTGGAACGATTTGCCTACTACGGCATCTACATGGGTTTCGGGATTTACATGAACTACCTCGGTTATACGGCTGCCCAACTGGGAGTCGTTCAAAGTATCTTTATTCTCATCTCCTACATGATCCCGGTTATCTCAGGAACGTTCGCAGATAGGTTTGGCTTCAAGAAAGTGTTAATCGTTTCTTACTTGGCTTACCTCCCATCCATCCTGCTTTTGATCATCACCAAATCATTTTCAGGTATCGCTCTGACCATGCTCAGCATCGGTCTTGCTGCCGGTATTTTTAAGCCTCTAATTTCTGGAACTGTGAGAGCCGTAACTGATAAGACCAACAAGACCCTCGGTTTCGGGATCTTCTACCAGATGGTTAATGTCGGCGCTTCTTTTGGCCCGGTGGTGGCTGGAAAACTCAGGGCTATTTCCTGGAATTATGCATTCCTGGCCGCGGCCATCGGGATTGTCCTCATGCTGCTGATCACGATATTCTTCTACAGAGAGCCAGAAAGAGAGATTGAGGGAGTCACCCTCGGCCAAAAATTCAGGGATTTGGGTATCGCCCTGTCGGACCTGAAATTTTTATTTTTTCTCATCCTGCTTGGACTTTTCTTCTGGCTTCCCTTCTGGGCTTTCTTCAACCTCCTTGCTATTTATATTGATAGCAACCTGAACACCGCCCAGCTCTATCTCAATATTAAAAGTGTTTTCGGAGCGAGTGTGGCCAACTTTCTGTCCCACACAGACGAAGATGGGGTGAGAAAGATCCTAGGGGAAACGATTGCCCATACAGGTTACATCATCATTGTCTTTCAGATTTTGGTATCGCGAATCGTCGAAAAATTCAAGGCCATCCCCTCGTTTTTATTCGGCCTGATCGTGGCTGCTGTTGGATTTGGTCTCATAGGATTTGCTAAAGTTTCTGTTTCTACCTGGGTATTCCTGGGGATTTTCCTTTTTGCCCTTGGAGAGATGATTTCCTCACCGCGGATTCAAGAATACATCACCTGGATTGCCCCTAAAGAAAAGGCAGGGCTTTACATGGGGTCCAATTTCCTGGCTATAGGACTGGGTGGGGGATTGAGCGGGTTGGCTTACACCTCCCTTTATGGGTATGTCCGAGATTTGGGTCACCCTGAGTATGTCTGGTATGCTCTGGCCGCTCATTTGATTGTTGGTATCTTGGTCTTCCTCCTGTTTAGAAAGGGTGGTAGAGAGTTCGAGGAATTGGAGGAATAGATTCCCTCATATCTCCTCTAGGGGCTGTCTCCGCATTGTGCTGATGAAATGATTGTCGTTATCATCCTTGGATGTCTCTGTGTTATCATCGGACTTATCGGTTGTGTCATTCCAGGCATTGCCGGCCCCCCCTTCAGCTTTCTGGCTTTGATCTTGTTATCAATAGCCAAGCGCTGGGAGCCATTCAGTCCTGAATTCTTGATAGGCATGGCAGCATTGACCGTCGGAGTCACCGTGGTTGACTACCTTATGCCAGCGGCAGGTGCTAAAAAATTCGGAGCCTCCCGGTATGGCTTCTGGGGAGCTTTTGTGGGCATGTGGTTAGGGATCATCTATGCTCCACCTGTAGGAATGATCATCGGGGCCTTTGTCGGTGCTCTTGCAGGAGAGGTGATTCGGGGCAAAACAGGAGCAGAAGCTTTAAAGGCCGGCTGGGGTGTCTTCGTCGGAGTCATGGCCGGAATGATCCTGAAGCTCATCGCTTCTGGAATCATGACCTTTTATTTTGTCACAGGATTATTTTAAGCATCGCTGGTCTATTTCCGGGTTGACAACGGGCTAGAAAAATAAGACGCATCCATCTCCCTTCGATCTAGACCGCGGTCTGTTTTTGACGTAGATTCCTTCACAGACTCTTCCTCACCTTTTCAGGTGATGGCTAATTGGGAAAAATCATCCCTAAAATACTCCATAAAGATGATTGTCCTCGGGTGATTCCTCAGGCAATATCAGCGTGTAGAATGAGTGGTAAGTGGATTATTAGACAAAGTCTCATGGGAAATTGGCATTTAGAATTTTTCCTGTTGGTATTGATCCCATGACGTACAGGGATGAAAGAAATTAAGATGAGAAAAACATTCTTACATCAAAGGCAATCTCCGATCAGGCTGCTGTTCGCACCTTTTTTTGGCCGCCAAGGGCAAAAAATGCCTTCAAAGGGATTTACGCTGCTCGAAGGGATGTTTGTGGTTGCCATCCTAGGCACACTCATCACCATCATGGTGCCGGCTTTCAGTAATCTCATCCAAAAAAGCAAGAAAAACAAAGCTATTTCAGACATCGTTTACATTTCCCGAAAGCTTGAAGATAATTTCATCGAGAACGGAACATACCCCGAAACCCTGGCCGAGGTGGGCGTGACAGATCTCAATGATCCCTGGGGGAATCCTTATCAATACCTGCCTATCTATGGCAAAGAGAAAGGCGAGGTCATTGGGAAGTGGAGAAGAGACAGGTTTTTGAATCCCCTGAATTCAGATTTCGACCTTTNNACCTTTACAGCATGGGAAGAGATGGGGATACAATGAAGGCTCTGACGTCCAAGTCCAGCTGGGATGATATCATCCGCGCCAACAACGGAGAATTTATCGGTTTAGGCTCTAAATATTAATTTTAGATGGGTGACCATGAAATGGGATAAGGTGTTTTTCCGCAGCCGAGTGGCCCAGCGTATCGCCCTTCTTTTCATCCTCTGTGCTCTCCTCCCCATCGCTCTCCTGGCAATATTGTCTTTCAAGCAGGTGACAAAACATCTCCACGAGCAAAGTCGGGCCAGACTTCATCAAACAAGCAAAGCCATGGCACTGTCTTTTTTTGAGCGGTTAATGTTTCTGGAATCTGATTTGACGCGCATGGCCGCCAATATCCAGGCTAGCTCCTCCAATCTTCGATACACTGCGACACCAGAGTTTGATAACTATCTCAAGGAGAAATTTAGCAGTATTTCTCTTTTAGACTCAAAAGGATATAGCACTTACATACTTGGAAACATCCAAAACCTGCCTAAGGTGATTCGAGAAGGAACTCAATCTCTTCGCCAAGAAGAAACAATCATTTCTGCCCAACTTCAACCTGAGGGAATGGCTCGCCTATTCATGATCAAGGTTCTGGAGTCTGCAAATCCTGATCTGGATTATATGATAGCTGAAGTGAAGCCCTTATACGTTTGGTTGTTTGGTTTCGAGAATTCGCTGCCTCCGATGACTGAGCTCTGTGTGTTGGACCATTCAGATCAAGTTCTCTACTCATCATACGAAGGAATGATCCATTTCCCCGAACAAGCCAAGCATGAATTGAATCGGGCAACCTCGGGATTTTTCGAATGGACTCTCGGTGAAAAAACTTATCTCGCAGGGTTCAGAGATATCTTTCTCCAAAGTCGTTTTGCCTCAGAGAAGTGGAGAGTCGTTGTCAGCGAGGCAAAGTCTCATGTATATGCCCCCATAGCCTATTTCAAGAAAACCTTTCCGTTTGTCGTGCTTCTCTCTTTGTGGATTGTCCTACTCTTCAGTGTTAGTCAGATCAGGAGGAGTCTTGTCCCACTTGAAAAGTTGAAAGATGGGGCCGAGCGTATTGCAAAAAGAGACTTTGACAGCAAAATTTTGGTAAAGAGCCGGGATGAGTTTGCTGAAGTGGCCGCTTCCTTCAATATCATGGCCAGTCAATTGGGTAAGCAGTTTAAAACTCTGACTGCGATTGCCGAGATCGACCGCGCCATCCTGTCGACCATGAATACAGAAAAAATGGCCAACACCCTGCTTTCTCGGATTTTACAGATTTTTCCGGACAAAGGCGTGAACCTGATCTTGCTTGATGCAAAAAAAGAGGATTTGGGGCAGGCCTATATTGCGTTTGGTAATCCTGCGTCACAAAAAATAGTAGAGGAGATCCAACTGACTCCTGAAGACATCCAAAGTCTCCAGGATAATCCTCATATCTTAGCCATCGACGATGATCATTCCACTCCAGATTACCTTGCTCCCTTAAAAAAGAAGGGCTTCTCATCTTTTCATATTTTTCCAATCTTCCTTAAGCATAAATTGGCAGGATTAATCAGTGTTGGGTCGAGGGACCTATCCCTACTCAACAAGGATGACCTGAACCAGCTCCGTCAGCTGTCCAACCAGGTCGGTGTGGCTGTGTCCAATACACGATTGGTTGAGGAAATTAAAGAATTCAGTTGGGGAACCTTGATCTCCTTAGCCCGGGCCATCGACGCCAAGTCGCATTGGACGGCTGGCCATTCCGAACGGGTGACAGCACTCGCCTTGAGCATTGGCCGAGTCATGGAGCTTTCTAATAAAGAACTGGATGTTCTTCACCGTGGTGGGCTTCTGCATGACATCGGCAAACTCGGCATTCCCAATGAAATTCTAGATAAAGCCGAGAAATTGTCACTCGAAGATAGAAAAATTTTGGAGACGCATCCAACATTAGGAGCTAACATATTAGAGCCCATATCAGCGTATACAGAAATTATGTTGATCGTGAAACAACACCATGAAAATTTCGATGGGTCAGGTTACCCTGAGGGCCTTATGGGAGAAAATATTAGCCTGTGCAGTCGAATACTCGCCATTGCCGATCGATACGAAGCCTTGACTGCAGATCGGCCTTACAGAAAAGCCATTCCCCCTGACCTTGCCTTGCAGCAAATCAAAAATGTGTCAGGGAAAGAGTTTGACCCTCGAGTGGTTGATGCCTTTTTAGAGGTTATCACCAGAGAGGAAGGGAATTAGTTTTCATGATTATTATCAAGAATACATCGCAGTCTTGGGGAGCTGTTCGTCTATCATTCGGTCGAAGCGACGGGAGTTCTACAAGAATAAAGGAGATATCAAGATGAGACAAAAACATGTTATAACGGCCATTGCTATCTGTGCAGTCTTGTTTGGAAGCCACTGTTCAAGAAACTCTACGGTATCGAACGAGCTGGTTGGAGTTTGGAAGACATCCACAATCCGTTACGAGAACACCTATTTCGAACTTCAAAGAAACAGGATTATCTTCAAAACAATCGAGGGGGATCTCAATATACATCCGATAACGAAAGTCGAAAAGACAGAGGTTGCCAAAAATGAGTGGATCCTGTACACGATTCATTATGTCAACCGTGATCTGCAGAAGGTGGAATTTCCTTTTTACTATTATGCTTTAGACAAAGGTACGATCATCTTCAAAAATCAAACTAACGTGGTCTGGAGAAAAGAAACAGGATGATCACCTCATAAGCGTTTTGAAAGAAAATCGTCTCATCCATTCCCATTATAATCCTTCCTAAAGTCGCCTCATCCATTCCGAATTTTTGATGATTGCGAGGCCCAATCCGTTGCCTGCCTGCGCAGGTATAGGCTTCGCCGTAGACCCCCTCCACATTCCACTATGCAGCTCAGGCTGACAGGACCTCGCCTTCATTACACCTATTCATACTTCATTTGTTTTCGTGTCACGGAGTTGTAGATGCTTATTTTATTTTGACATTTTTTGAATGTGGGTTTATTTTATTTTCTTATCTTACAGTGCATATAGTATTTAAAAAGAGAAAATAAACGTTTTCCTGTCCGAAGGTCAGGAGAGGGAACTGGCTCAGATGGAGAAAAAATAAATTCATGAAAAGGTGCTTGACGATGTCAACAGGAATTACCCGGCGTGATTTTATGCAGAGGAGTGCTTTTGCCCTTCTAGGGGCAACTGTAAAATTGCCCGCCCAGGAGAAAAAAAAGTCCAGAGTAGTTCTAATCCGCAACGAAGAGGCTGTCGATCAAAATTCTGTGATCAACGCAGATATCATCCAGCAGATGCTGGATGAGGCGGTTTCGGCTTTGCTGGATACGAGTAGTGTCAAAGAGGCGTTCATGAAGCTCATAAAGCCAGATGACATCGTGGGCATCAAGAGCAATGTCTGGTCCTATCTTCCCACGCCCAGTGAATTGGAGGCGGCAATCGTTAAGAGGTTAAAGGAGGTGGGGGTCAGGGAGGAAAATATCAGTATTGACGATCACAACGTAAAGACAAACTCGGTTTTTCAGAGAGCGACCTCGCTCATCAACGTCAGGCCTCTCCGGACTCATTACCTGGCAGGCATGAGCGGCTGTATGAAGAATTACATTATGTTTGCCAGATTCCAGCCGGCCTTTCATCCGAATAGCTGTGCTGACCTGGGTGCTCTGTTCAAGTTGCCGATGGTCAAAGGCAAAACCCGGTTGAATATCTTGAGTGCCCTGACACCCCAATTCCATGGCCGTGGGCCTCATCATTTCAGCCGAAGGTATGTCTGGAGATACAGAGGAATGTTCGTCGGCCAAGATCCGGTCGCTGTGGATTCTGTTGCCCTGAAGCTGATCATGGCCAAACGGACAGAAGTCTTGGGTAAGGATCGAGCTATACCACCCGTTCCCAAGCATATAAAAATGGCAGATATCNNATTAAATATCCTCAGGAATCGCCGTAAAAGTCATGTCCTACAGAGTAAAAAAAGGGAGTCATCTCATGAGCTTTAAAAAGATAATCCTGGTCCTCTTAATAATGGTGATTTTCTCTTCAGGCTTTGTCCTTTTCTGTAAAAACATGAATCTAGAATACGTCAATAGTATTCTATGGACACAGCCCCATGATGTTAAAATCAAGGGGAATTATGCCTACTGTGTCTTCCTGAATGGGCTGAAGATTCTTGATGTTTCCAACAAGAGAAAACCTGTCCAGATCTCTCAACTCTATCTGGGTGGGGGATTCGGGGTGGCGTTAAAGGATAACCTGGTTTTTGTCGCTGCGGGAAAGAAGGGATTGAAGATAGTGGATGCCTCAGACATCAAGACACCTGTTCTCAGAGGCTTTCTCGATACCCAAGGAGAGCCGGAAAGTGTAGCGATTAAAGGCGACTATGCTGTTGTGGCCGCTGGTGAGGCAGGGCTGCTGGTGATCGATACCAGGAATTCCTCGACTCTAACTCTGGCGGGATCTTACGATACGCCAGGACTAGCAAGAGATATCGCGCTTAAGGGAGACTTCGCTTACGTGGCCGATGGAGATGCGGGCCTTCAGATCGTCGACATCAAAGATCCTTCAAAACATTCCCTGGCTGCGACTCTCGACACCTCTGGCACAGCAGAGAGACTCGCCATTTCTGGCGATTATGTATACATTGCCGATGGTTCTCCAGGCTTGCAGATCATCAACATCAGCGATCCAAAAAACCCTGTCCTGATCACCACTTTCCTGACATCAGGCTATGCCCATGGCATAACAATAAGCGGCGATTATGCCTATGTAGGCAACCTGTATGATGGAGCCTTCCAGATTTTGGACATCGGTGATCCTGCAAAACCAGTGCAGGTAGCCTGGCGCAAGTATACTATGTATAACGAGGCCTGGGATGTTGAAGTCAGCGAGGATCATGCCTTTGTGATTGATAAATTCACGGGCCTTTACATCTTGGATATCAGTAATCGCTCTCGTCCTACGGCCAAAGGATCGTTTTATACTCCTGGATCTGTCCTCGGTGCGGCTGTGGTCGGGAGTCATATGTATGTTGCTGGTGATCTTTCTGGTCTTCAAGTATTTGACGTGAAAGATCTCTCTTCCCCGAAGCATATAGACACTATCGAGTGGTTCCGGGGTGTTCATGGGATGACGGCCAGGGAAAATTATGCCTACATAACAGATCGCTGGACCTTAAGGATATTCGATGCGGCTAATCCTGCTCAAACCAAGCTCATCCATTCCTTCCGCATGCCAGGAGTCGCCAGGAGGGTTATCATCAGAGACAAAAGAGCCTTTCTAACAGCCGACCATTCAGGCTTCCATATCGTGGATATCGCCGATCCTGAAGCTCCCGCACTCATCGGTTCCTATGAAATGCCGGGCTTTGCCTACGGGTTGGCTTTGGAAGGAAATTTGGCGTATATTGCCAACAGCGATACGGGTTTTCACATCATTAATGTTAGCGATCCTTCTGCGCCCAAACTGGTCGGATCGTTCAGGACATCTGGCCTGTGTTATGGAGTGGCTGTCAAAGGATATGTCAGAGGAAAATATGCCTATGTGGCCGACGGCCCTTCCGGTCTTCAAGTTCTTGAGGTCAGCGACCCTGCAGCCATTTCGTTTGTCGGTAATTATAAGATAGAGGGCTTTGCCAACAGTGTTACTATCTGGGATGATTTTGCCTATGTCTCCGATGAGACAACAGGTTTGAACATCATCGATATCAGAAACCCGAGAGATCCCAAACTAGTAGCCTCCTTCAATACCCCTGGTGAAGCTGTAGGCGGTTTTCGAAGCGGTGACTACATTATCATCGCCGACACATTTTCTCTCATCATATTGCGCGAGAAAAAGTAGAGAGAGAGATAAAAATAGAGAGAAAGGAGACAGGCTACTTTTTAGCTTGTTCGTCATTCCCGTTCCTTCCGTCACTCTCACCTCTTTTGTCATTCCCGCTTCCGCAGGAATGACAATAACAGGGGTCAGGCTTCATCATGAAGAATGCATGAAGGATAAAGCATTTAGTCCAAGGTCAAACAAGATAACGAAGCCTGACCCCAGCGTGTTTCGCTCAGCGTGTTTCGATACCCACCAGACTGAGCAAGCTTGGACTTCTCTTGACAACACAACATGATGCATGTAAAAAGGAGCATTGATCAAGGAGAGACAAAAATGAAACGATGGCTACTTATCATGATTATAATCTTTGCCAGTATCACTTTTACATCCAACTGTAGACGGGAACAGGAGGAGGCCAGGAACCTTGAGCAAATCTACAAAGAGGAAGGGATTCCTGTCCGCGTTCAGAAGATTACCACCCGAGAATTCCAGAAAGAGCTGAGCTTCCATTCTGTGCTGTCCGGAATAAAAGAGTCGGCGGTCTACGCCCTGCTGGATGATGAAGTCGAGAAGGTTCAAGTGAGAGTAGGCGATTATGTCAAGAAAGATCAAGTTTTGTTGGCTTTTCCGACAGATAATCCGGCGGCCAAATACTATCAAGCAAAAGTGGCATTTGAGAATGCCGACAGAGCCTACAAACGGATAGAAAACCTGTATAAAGACGGCGGGATTTCCCGCCAGGAGTTGGATAATGCCAGCGCCGCTTTCGAAGTGGCTAAGGCCGATTGGGAAGCAGTGAAGCAGACAGTTGAGGTCAAAGCCCCGATCAGCGGTTATGTGACCAAAGTCAACGTGCGGGAGACGGATAATGTCCAGAAGGACGACGAGCTTTTTACCATCTCCCGGACAGATAAGATGAAAGCGGTCGTCTGGATTTCCGAAGAAGAGATCTTTGATATCCGGAGGGGGATGGCGGCTTATGCGACCTGGAGAGGTTACGAGATCACAGGAAGAGTGGTCCAGGTGGATATGGCCATGGATCATGAAAGGAAGGCGTTCCAGGCCCTCATCGAGCTCGACAACCCAGAAAACAGACTCAAGCCTGGAACGACCGTTGAAGTAAAGATTATCACCTATACCAATCCAGAAGCGGTCGTCGTGGCCCGGAAAGATATCCTCCAGGAGTCCGACGTATACTATGTTTATATCCTCAAAGGAGATGTCGCGGAGAAGAGAGCTGTTAAATTCGGGCAGCAGCATATCTTGGATGTGGAAATCCTGGAAGGTTTGAAGATAGGGGATGAATTGATCGTTGAAGGGCAGCTGCTCCTCGAGCCAGGGAGTAAAGTTAAAGTCGTCGAATGAGGTAAAAGCTATGTTTATTTCGAGTCTCTCGATTAGAAGACCGATCCTGATCAGCATGGTGCTCCTTGTTTTTCTGATTTTCGGAATTCTCTCTTATTTCACTCTGAACTTGGAGCTCTTCCCAGAGATTGAATTTGGGTTTGTTACTATTAGCACAGTCTATCCAGGGGCAGGACCGAAGGAGATTGAGACTGAAATTACCCGAGAGATTGAGGATGCCGTGGCTCCGATCAGCGGCATCGATTACATGAATTCCTATTCGATGGAAGGCATTTCTCTTGTCTTTATCAGTTTCGAACTGGGGAAGGATCCGGACATCGCCAACCAAGAGGTTAAGGATAAAGTCAACGCCATACTGAATGTCCTGCCCCGGGATGCTGAGATTCCGATCGTCCAGAAATTTGACCTGACTGCCCGGCCCATTATGGACTTGATCCTCACCGGGCCCCTTAAATTGACCGAGCTTTACGATATAGCAGATAAACAGCTCAAGGACCGTCTTTCTCAGGTAGAGGATGTGGCCAATGTTGATATTGTCGGAGGAGGGGGGAGAGAGATCAGGATCGAGCTGGATAGCAGGATTATTTTTCAGAATGCGATATCCCTCCAACAAATCAGCCAGATCCTGGCCGTCCACAACATGGATCTGCCGGGCGGGACTTTCCAACAGCGGACTCAGGAAATATTCTGTCCGGATGAGTGGGGAATTCCAGGATATTCGAACCATCGAAGAGCTGGAGGTTCCCACGCCTTATGGAGTGAAGAAGTTAGGTCAGTTGGCCGATGTCATCGATTCGACCGAAGATATAAGAGAGAGGACGATCTACTTTGATAATATAAACGAGCTCAGGAATGAAAATGTTATTTTACTGCGTATCGTCAAGACAGCCGACGGCAACACGGTTAACGTGGCTAAGGGTGTCAGGAAAGAACTACCCATCATCCAGAACGAATTGCCTGCGGGCAGTCAGCTGTCTCTGATCAGCGATGACTCACTGTTTGTCGAAAGCTCGGTGGATGACACTCTGGGCAATATCATCCTCGGGATTCTATTCACAGGATTGGTCTTGTTCTTTTTTCTCCATGATATCAGGTCTACAATCATCGTGGCCCTGGCCATGCCGTTTTCGATAATATCCACATTCCTCCTTCTCCAGGTTTCGGGATTCTCGCTCAACATCATGACTCTTATGGGTTTATCCACTGCTGTCGGAATCCTGGTAACAAATTCGGTGGTGGTTTTGGAAAACATTTTCCGATTCAAAGGATTGGGTCAGGGACGGAAGGAAGCTTCGGATAAAGGAACATCAGAAATTGCTCTAGCCGTCATCGCTTCGACTTTTACCAATATTGTGGTCTTCTTACCGATTGCTTTCATGACCAGTCTCGCCGGGCAGTTCTTCAGAGAATTCGCCCTGACCGTAACCTACGCGACAATTTTCTCTCTCATTGTTTCTTTTACANNTTTTACACTCACCCCGATGATGGCTTCCCTTATTATTCCTGAGCGGGAGACCAAAAAACGCTTCATCGGTTCCAAGCTGGATGCGATGTTTGGTTCATGGGAGAAGGGGTATGGTCGGATCCTAAAAATCATCCTGGTCAAAAAATGGAGGAGTTTACTGGTNNTGGTCGTGGTGGCGGCGATCGGGCTTTTTATCGCCAGCTTCCCGGTGGCCGGCCGAGTTGGGTTTGAATTCCTCCCTGTTTTAGACGAAGGCAATCTAAGCGTTGAGGTCGAACTGCCAGAGGGGTATCGATTGGAAGAAACGGCCGAGCTTGTCCGGAGAATTGAAGATCAGATACAGAAGTACCCAGAGGTGAAGCATATCGTGGCCACGTTGGGAAAGCTGAGTGAAACCAACATCGGCACGAACACAGCGACAATTTCGATTAAATTGGTGGATGCCGAAGAGAGAGAACTGTCCAGTGTCGAAGTGGTGAACCTCATCACCAAGGATCTGTCCTCCATTCCCAACGCCAAAATCAGACCCTCGGCTCTCTCATCGGGTGCAGGCGGAGGATCACCGATTGAGTTCTATCTCTTAGGCCAGGATGTCGATCAACTGGAAGTCTACAAGGATGAGATTGTTGACCGGATAAAAGATGTGGAGGGTTTAACCAACTTGAACACGAGTTCCCGGGCTGGGAAGCCCGAGATTACGTTGATTCCCGACCGGAAAAAAGTGACAGATGCCGGTCTGACGATCGCTGACCTGGCGATGACTCTGCGCAGCGCTATCGAGGGGATTATTGCCACCCAGTACAGGGAAGGGGGCAACGAGTATGATGTGCGGGTTGTTTTGAATGAGGAATCAGTCGATACCCCCGAGGAGGTCGGGAACATCATCGTCGTCACTCCTTCGGGCGTTTACCGTCTGTCTCAATTTGCCGAGGTTCGGTTTACAGAGGGCTTGAGGAACATCCTTCACAAAGATAAGTATAAGACCATCGAATTCTCAGGCGACACGGCCGTCGGAGTTCCTGTGGGGAATGTCGTGAGGGGTATTGTCAGTCGGCTCAGGGACCTTCAACTTCCTCCCGGTTACAAAATTGACTGGGGAGGTCAGGCAGAATTGATCCAGGAGACATCGGTGGATATGCTGCGGACGTTCATCATCGCCTTCCTTTTGGTCTACATGCTTCTGGCCGCTGTTTTGGAGAGTCTTGGCCAGCCCTTCGTCATCCTCGGAACAGTCCCTTTGGCTTTGATCGGAGTTTTCCTGGCTCTCTTCCTGAGCGGGAAAACCATGAACACGATTTCGATGATGGCCATCATTATGTTGTTAGGGATTGTGGTCAACAACGCTATTTTAATGCTGGACTACGCAAATATCCTCAGGCGCCAAGGTAAAGATATGAGGACAGCGCTCATCGAAGCCTGCCCGACAAAATTTAAACCAATCCTGATGGCCACAGTGGCCATTATCCTCGGAATGCTGCCGTTGGCCCTCGGGATCGGAGCCTCTGGTGTGGAGATTCGGCAGCCGATGGGAATCGTGGCGATCGGTGGACTCATCGTCTCGTCCGTGTTGACGCTTATCGTCATTCCCTCCATTTTGAACCTATTTACCAAGTCAACTTGGAGGGGGAACTGACTTCGATTCCTTCTAGTAAAGCTCTGCTTTCGTCGCTTCGCTCTCTGCCTCCCCTTCTCGGGCGGGGCGTGAAC
>JABAOF010047317.1_pt2 | contig 13657 bp, 12 predicted proteins | sample 7062171 | NCBI WGS metagenome assembly JABAOF01 (sample SAMN14538628, study PRJNA623070) | marine sediment metagenome | biome: marine biome [ENVO:00000428]; feature: marine pelagic biome [ENVO:01000023]; material: deep marine sediment [ENVO:00002113] | place: India: Gulf of Khambhat ...
CCTGTCGAGCACCTCCAGGTCAAGCAGGATGCGCATATAGGAAGAGAGATAGCTGGTCGACAGTCCCAGTCTGCCGGCAATGTGTGTCGTCTTGCGGCTGCCGGCGGCGATGGCGTGCAACAGCGAGAAAAAGGTGGTGGTCTCGCTGACCTCTCCGCTGAGCACAAAGCGCGGCTCGTCGTACAGCCGTCCCCCAGGGTTGAGCACGGACTCGTCGATGTGGCGCATCAGGTCGGCGCGCGGGTCGTCGGGGACGTAGCGTGTGCCCTCGGTCAGCGCTTCCACGTAGACGGGGACTCCCCCGCTGACCGCGTACAGGGCCACCATGTCGTTGAACGAGAGGCTGAACGTTTCATAGAGGTCGGAAAAACTGAGGGGGCGCATGCGCATCTGGCCGGTCCGCCGTCCGTAGAGGGGCGAGTCATAGGCCAGCGTGCTGCGGTACATCATGCCCACCAGCGAGCCGCAGAGGATCAGCATCAGGTTCTGGGCCTTGAGCTGCGTGTCCCACAGGCGCTGCAGGATCGAGGGAAAGGCCTCATTTACCTGGACCAGGGCCTGGAACTCGTCGAGGACGAGGACGATCTTTTGCCTCCAGTCGGCGCGCTGGACAAACTGGCTCAAGATCCAATCCCAGTTGGGCGGCGTGACCTGGGCCAGCAGATCATCCCCCATAAAGCGGGCCACGGAGGCCAGCAGGCGCTGCATGAGCGTCGTTTCCATCGACCGGTCGGCCAGGTAAAAGATGCTCGGCTTGCCCTCGCTAAAGCGGGCCAGTGCCGTCGTCTTGCCCACCCGCCGCCGCCCGTAGACGATAAAGAGGTTGCTGCCCGGCTGCTGGTACTGTTTTTCCAGGAGGTCCAGTTCGTGCTCGCGATCCCAGAAGGGTGTCTCCATTTTTCCGTCCTCGATCTTTCAGGATGATGATTTGCCAAAGCCAGGTTTGCCAAAGTTGGTTTAGGCAAACTCGATTTTACCAAATTCTGCGGGTCCTGTCAAGGGGATTGATCAGAGATTCGGTGCCCCATCGTGCACTATAGTTCGGGCAGCACTCCAAACCGCAAGTGGGGGTCGAATATTCAGCAGATCGGACGAAATCCCAGTTGCCTGGGGAATGCGACAAAAGTCGTATCGCTTTGTTGTGAAATCTGATACCATATATCCCGTATCGGGTGACAGGATTTGGTTCTCTATTTTCAGGTGAGGATCAGACTGTGAGTACCCGAATCCCATAGGACACCTGTTGGGCATAGAGTGGACCAAGAGGTTTCGTACGGATAAAAGGAGAGCATCCAATGTCAGAGAGTAACAAGGCCATTCAGCGCGGAGCCATCGCGGAAGTCTGGAACAAGGGCAACCTGGACGCGGCCAAAGAGTATTACGCCGCAGATGTCGTCATTCACGGTGCGGTGCCCGGCCAGCCGCAAGGCATCGCGGGGGTCAGGCAGGCCATCGGTGCAAGTCGCGCCGGCTTTCCCGATCTGCACCTCGAGATCGAGGACATTGTTGCCGAAGGGGACAGGGTTGTGAACCGTTGGACGATGACCGGTACACACAAGGGTGAGTACATGGGCATTTCCCCCACCGGCAAGCGGATCGAGTGGTCCGGCATTTCGCTTGTGCGCATTGCAGAATCCAAGATCGCAGAAATCTGGACTGGCGCGGATCGTCAAGCTGTGATGCAGCAGCTTGGCGCCGTTCCTTCGTAGGAAGGGAGGCGTCACGGCACCGACTTCCCCAGAGGCGGTCTCTGGGATCCGTACGCGGTTTGTCCCGGAGACCACTTTTCGTGTCCAGTCAGGGCGGCTCTGCCCTCTTTTCCTCGCATCTCTATTTGGCAAAGTGAGCTTTGCCAAATTCCATTTAGGCAATTACCAATTCGACAAAGCTGCGCTTTGGTGTGCACCAAGAACTTGACATAAAATAAGAGGTGGCATCCTGTGCACCGTATACGTCTGTCTCGCTTGAGGGGGCTGCACATGACGTTTGACGTTTCACTCGCGGTGCAGCAATTCTCATTTTGGCGTTCAGACCTGACAGGTTTTTGCGACGGCTGCTCAGTGGGGGCAGGTTTGGCTGTTGCGCAGGTGCTTTGAAGGGCGAATCCTGCACAAAACCTGTCAGGTCTGGTCATATTGAGAATTTCTGCTCATGGTGTGTCTTTGTTGCATTTATGCTATAATAAGCAGACAAGGGGTTCTTGCGTGCTCTGGTTGCAGAGTCTACGTCTGGAGGGAGTTGTATGGCAGAGGAACTGTCCACCACGGGTCGAGGGCGCGGCCAGGTGTTGGACGATCTGTTGGACGGCCTGATTCGAGCTTCGGCCGACTTTGTGGGGGCGCTGGTGGTCAGTCTCGATGGGTTGGTGTTTTCCACGGCGTGGTCCTCTGACGACCAGGCGGCGCACTTTCGGGTGCTGGAGGATGCCGACATCGGTGCGGTGGCCTGCCGGGCGTACGAGCAGGGCAGAGAGACGACGCGTCTCCTGGAGCGAGGCGACCTGGACCGGCTGATCCTGGCCGGCGAGCGTGGAAATATGGTCATCACACGGGCGGGAGAGGACTCGCTCTGCGTGGCGCTGCTCCGGCCCGACGCCAAGCTGGGCGTGGCGTCGTTCGAGGCAAAGCGCATCAGCTGCAAAGTCGCCGAGGTCCTTGGCTAGGGGGACGGCGGCTATGGGTACCCACCCCGCGTGCGAAATCAGTTATTGTCAAGATGACAAAGTAATGATATAATAGACTTATGACAAGCTCAACGCCTGCTGTGTACAGCAACCTGCTGTACACAGCAGGCGCGGGGGCTCGAACGGTCAGTTCGTTCACTTGCCCTATAGGCCGGGCGGGGGGCTGTTTGTGAGTACGGACCGCGAGACAGAACTAGAGGTATTGATCCGAGCCAAGTACCCGTTGATCTATATGCTCTCCTGGGAGGAGCGCCGGGTAGAGTCGATGTTGCGCCGCGTTGCCGCCCGTCGCAAGAAGCGCCTCTATTGCTGGACGATCACCGAGGGGATCGTGGCCATCGACACGGTGCGCCCCACACCGGTGGCGCCTGACGCTCGGACGCCGCTCAAAGCCCTCGATTATATTGCCGAGTCGCGCGATTCGGCGATTTTCCTCCTCAAAGACCTGCACTTTTTCTGGCAGACCAATNNACGGACGGGGTCAGCCCCTATCTCCCCGGGCTGGAGACGATCACCCTGATCCGCAAGTTGCGCGATCTGGTCGAGGCGCTCAAGCAGAGTCAAAAGACGATCTGTCTGCTCTCGCCGGTGCTGCGCTTTCCGGTCGAACTGGAAAAAGACCTGACCGTGCTCGACTGCTCCCTGCCGACCCGGGCAGAGCTGTCCGAGGCGCTGGAACGCGTGGTGCGTTCGGCGCGCAATCGCGATCGGACCCGAGGCAGCCGGCTAGAGATCGACCTGGACGAGGTGGCCCGCGACCGCGTGCTCGACGCCGCCGCCGGCTTGACGGCGGGTGAAGCCGAGAACGTCTTTGCCAAGTCCTTGATCGTGACCCGGCGACTGGACCTGGATGTGATCGTCGCCGAGAAAAAGCAGCTCATCCGCAAGTCGCGCGTGCTCGAATATTATGATGACGTAGAGGACATGGCCTGCGTGGGGGGCATGGGAGAGCTCAAGGCGTGGCTGCAAAAGCGGAGCCTGGCCNNCGTGCTGGAATATTACGACGCGGTGGAGGAGATGGACCACGTAGGCGGCATGGGCGATCTCAAGGCGTGGCTGCAGAAGCGGAGCCTGGCCTTTGGCGAGCGGGCGCGGCGGTTTGGCCTGCCTGAACCGCGCGGACTGCTCTTGCTCGGCGTGCAGGGCGGGGGCAAGTCGCTCCTGGCCAAGTCGGTTGCCGGGTTGTGGAAACTGCCCTTGCTGCGCCTGGATATGGGCAAGGTGTTCAGTGAGATGGTGGGCGCCTCGGAGGAGAACATCCGCGTCGCCCTGCGCCTGGCAGAATCGGTGTCGCCCTGCGTGCTCTGGTTGGACGAACTGGAAAAGGGGCTGTCTGGCCTGGGCAGCTCGAACCGCTCCGACGCGGGCACCGCGGCGCGGGTGTTTGGCAGTTTCCTGGTGTGGATGCAGGAAAAGACGGCGCCGGTGTTTGTGATCGCGACCAGCAATGACATTTCTACTCTGCCGCCCGAGCTTTTGCGCAAGGGGCGCTTTGACGAGATCTTTTTTATCGACCTGCCCCGGCCAAGGGAGCGGCAAGAGATTTGGGCCATTCACCTGGCCAAGAGGGATCGCGATCCGTCTCGCTTTGACCTGGTCCGGCTGTCACAAGAGACGGAGGGGTACAGCGGAGCCGAGATCGAACAGGCGATCATTTCGGGGCTCTATGACGCGTTTGAGGCCGGGCGAGACCTGATGGACGAGGACCTGCTGCGCAACATTCAGCAGACGGTGCCCCTGTCGCAGACCATGAAGGAGCGGATTACGGCCCTGCGCAACTGGGCACACACGCACGCCCGGCTGGCGTCGACCGATGCCGGGGCGACCGTGCCATGGATGGCGACCGCCTCGAGCATCGAGGCGCCCTCGGGTTCCGGATCATCCTCGGCTTCTGGGGGCGTTGTGGAGGGCCGTTGGGCGGGTCCAAGGGAGCGAGCGCGATAGCCAAGGCACAAGTGGGCAAAGGCAAGGCGTTACGTTCCCTGGGCGAGCTGCCGGCGCGGATCTATCAACGGCAGCCCGTGGTTTGGGATCGCATTGCCCTGTCTGCCGGGTGGTCGCTGCTCTACCTGCTGGCCTCGGACGTGGGCGTGTGGGCCACCCATACGGGTGCCGACTCCGGCGCGGCGACCGTGTTTCCGCCCGAATGGCGCTTGGTGCTGGCGGCGCTGGTTTTTGTGATGGGCGTGTGGAAGCCGGTCGCCGGGTACGCGGCGTTTATCGTCGCCGTGGCCTATCCTCTATACCTGGTCTCGATATACGTGATGGCCCTGGCGCTGGCCTTTTTGATTTTGCTGTTGCCCGTCATGGCCGCTTATTCGGAGCAGGGGGTGCTGTTCCTGGCGCTGTTGGTGTTCCTGACGCCAGCGTTGGCCCGTGTGCACCTGGCGCCGCTGGTCCCTTTGTTGGCGGGGCTGTGGTGGGAGGGCGCCGGGAGCTGGATCGGCGGCGGGCTCGCTGCCTTGTGGCTCAAGGTCGCGGCGGGCATGGCCGGGCACCCGGTCGACCTGTGGCAGATCAATGGCCGGGCCATCCGCGCCGGGCCGATCTATGAGCGATTTCACGCGCTCAATTCGCTGCAGACGGTAGTCCGTGTGCTGGAGCCGTTGGGCTTGCGCTTGAGGCGCGTGCCCTTGACGCGCGGAATAGAGTTGGGCGCCGAGGTCTCGTACCCTGCACCGGCAGGGATGTACGTCCTATATAACTTTACCCAGGTGCTCGCCTGGGCGGCGGCCGGCTATGCGGTCAGCGCCGTGCTGGATCGCCTACACAGGCGGAGTGCGGGCAGGAGGGGGGGATGGGGCCTGGCCGCGTTAAGCCTGGGACCCGGTCTGCTGTTGGTCTGGGCCGGATACGTTGCCATCCCGCAGTGGTTGCAGATCGTGGGACCGGGGTGGTTCGATCCTCGTTGGCTGCCGGCGCACGTGGTATGGGTCGGCCTGGTGGCATGGGGTCTGGACGGCTTGTTACGTGCACTACATCGGCCGGTCTCTCCAGGTAGGTGGTCCGTTCGTTCGTCCCTTCTTCGGCGGCGTCGTGCTTCGCCCGCACAAGCGGTGGAAGAGACGCGTGTGTCGGCCAGAGACGCGGGGCCTGCGCGTCCCTGGGGGCAGATCCGTAGGCGGGGAGCCGCGCCGGAGCGTGGTTCAGCGAGCGAGCAGACGTCCGACATTATGATCGAGCTGGATTGAGGGACCACATGCGTGCCAGGCATAGAGTCTCGGAGGGCGCAAGGGCCGCGCGCCAGACAGAGCATTCGTGGGAAACCGTGCGACGGCGTCCCCCGCGACGAGCCATGGCGCTGCCGGTTATCCTTTCCCTTCTCTTGGGGATGGCCGTGATCGGCGGGCTGTTTGTCCTGTTCCCACTCGATTGGGTCAAGGCGCCCTCGGTGACGGTGTCGGTCGAGCAAGAGGCCTTCTCTCCCAACCAGGACGGCAACCAGGACAGCGCTGTGATCATGTACGCCGTCTCTGAGGCGGCGACGGTCGACGTGCACGTGCTGGACGACACGCGCTCTCGGGTGCGCACGTTGTTGGCCGAGCGGCCGGTGGGATGGGCCGGGCGGGCTGTGCCCGTCGGCGGGAGCCAGCACTCGTTGGTTTGGGATGGGCGCGACGACCACGGCAAGATGGTGATGGACGGCCAATACTATGTGCGGGTGACGGCCAAGGGGTCGGCCCGGCAGGCGAACAACACTGTGCCCCTGTTGGTGGACACGATCCCGCCGCTCATTCGTCTGGCCAATATGCCGGAAGACATGCGCGTTCGCGAACCACAGCTCGAGATCGAAGGGGTGACCGAGCCGGACGCGACGGTGTGGTTGAATAATGGCCCGCAGCCCGTGCCCATCGACAGCAGCGGCGGGTTCCACATCGAGCATCGCCTGCAAGAGGGTGAGAACCGCATCGAGTTGAGCGTGACCGATGCAGCCGGGAACCGCTCTTCGATCACCCGCCAAGTGGCGTTGATCCTCAAGCCGCCGGACATTGCCGTGGACAACCCGCCGAACGACCTGTGGATCAACCAAAAGCTGTTGAGCGTCCAGGGGCGCGTGTCCCCGGGGACAGAGCTGACGGTCAACGGCAAAAGGGCCGCCGTGGACGAGGAGGGCGTCTATGAAGTGGACCTCCTTCTGCAGGATGGTGAGAACCTGCTGGTCTTCAAGGCCACGGATGGCGTGGGCAACACCTCAGAGACAGAGCGCCGGGTGTATCTCAAGACGCGCCCGCCGGCCATCTCGCTGACCTCGGTCAAGGAGGGCATGGAGGTCCACGAGCCCTCGCTGCTCGTGGTCGGCCAGACCGAGGTCGGGGCCTCTGTGCGATTGAACGGGCGCGAACTGGCCGTGGACAGCCGCGGCGGGTTTCAGAGCCTGGTCAACCTGGTGGAGGGCGACAACCTGATCAAGGCCGAGGTCATCGACCGGGCGGGCAATGTGAGCACGCTGGCGCGTCGCGTTGCCTATGTGCAGCCGGTCGCGCCGAGGACGCCGCCCATGGCCAGGTATATTCTGCCGGGCCTAGTCCTGGGGGCGGGCACGATCCTTGGCTCGTGGTTGCTGCTCGGCGGGTGGCTGAGCCCTATCGCCATCTCGCTTGCCGCCGATCGGCCCTCTCTGCACCCCGTTCCGGACGGCAGTGCCGATCCCCTGCTGTTGAGCCTGGAGCTCTCGCGGCCGGCCAAGGTGACGGTGGACGTGTGGAACGCAGAGGACGAGTTGGTGGCTACCCTGCTCTACAAGCGCAAGCGCGGGGCGGGGGAACACGTCCTGGTGTGGGACGGCTATGACGACGGGGGCGATTTCGTGGCCCATGGCGAGTACGAGGTCGAGGCCACGGCCAGCACGTTTACCACGTCGGTGAGCAGCAGCGTGCGCGTGCGCGTCGAGCCGCCGACGCCCCTCCTTGCCCCGCGCCGCCAGACGGGGGATAGGACGACGACTTTTCATCGTCCGAATTGAGCTCAATCAGGTGTGACACTCGATGACAAAGCGCGAAGTCTCGCTCTATATGGACCGCGCTCACGAGATGCTCGATGTGGCGGCCAATAATCTGGCTGCTGATTTCTGCGGATCAGCCGTCAATCGCGCCTACTATGCGATCTTTGATGCTGCGAATGCTCTCTTAACGACTCGCGGCATCTCGCGCAGCAGGCATTCGGGCGTGATCGCTGCATTTCGCGAGTTCTTTGTGCGTCCAGGTTTGATTGAGGTAGAGTACAGCAACATCTATGGGCGAGTGATGGACGATCGCAACGTTAGTGACTATGAGATCGAAGTTCCGATTGATGCCCAAGTGGCCGCAAAAGATTTAGAGGGCGCTCGGCGCTTTGTTGCCCGCGTCGAGCAGTTTTTGCGTCAGAAGGGCTGGCTATGATAGGGCAAGCTATTGCTCATCTCGAGACAAAGGAACAAGAGGCCATCCGGTCGTTTGTCTGTCAAGTGCACGACCTGCTTGAGGAGCGCCTTCTTGATGTGATTCTCTTTGGCTCCAAGGCCCGGGGTGACAGCGGACCCTGGTCTGACATTGATATCCTGATCGTCGTCCAGGAGGAAAGCTGGCCGCTGCGTCAAGAGATCAGTACGCTTGCCGCACGCGTTTCCCTGGATTATGATGTACTCATCGGGCCTCGTGTCATTGGCCAGGAGCGCTGGGAGGGCATGCGCCAGGATCGCTTTCGCCTGTACCAGAATATCACAGCAGAGGGCATTCCATTGTCTCCACTTGTGTCCGCGTAGAAAGACGTCGTATGCCCGTGCGCCCGGTCCGGTCACGGGCTGTGCCTGCCTCGGTCATTTCTGTGCCACGATGTACGCCCGTCCCTCTGCCTCAGGATCCTCCAGTGGTGTGCCCAACTCGTCCAGCCGGCTCAAGTGGACGTGGCCGTACCCGATCTCCAGGAGCGCATCTCGCACCCACGCCAGGTCAAATATCGTGTTGTAGGCCACCTGTGTAAACCGCATGTACAATCCCCCCTCGCCGAGCCCGTCCTCGCGGCCGGGTGCGTCGCCCTGGACGCACGCTTCCTCTGAGACGCGCACAAAGCCCGTGATTTTGACCCAGGCCTTGTTGCCCTCCTCGTCGTATGCGCCGCTGTCCATCAGGAACAGCTCGTCCGTGTCCTGTACGCGGACGCCGTTCCACTTGGCGCGCAGGCCGGCGCGCGTGTTCAGGTCAAAGAGGAACGTGCCGCCGGGGACGAGCACGCGGTGGACGCACTCGAAACAGGCGCGCAGGGCATCCTCGCCGGGCAGGTGATTCAGGGCGTCAAAGGTCGAGACGACCAGGCCGTAGCGGTCGTCCAGCGCGAAATCGGCGGCGTCGCCCTGCAGAAAGCGTGCCTGGCCGCTCGCCACGTAGGGCGCGGCGTTCTCGCGCGCATAGCGCAGCATGTGCTCCGAGAGATCCAGGCCGGTCACCGTGTACCCCTGCTCGAGGAAATGGACGGCAAGCTGCCCCNNCGGCGGCGTCGCCCTGCAGGAAGCGGGCCTGGCCGCTGGTCACGTACTGGGCGGCATTTTGGCGCGCATAGCGCAACATGTGCTCCGAGAGGTCGAGGCCGGTCACCGTGTACCCCTGTTCCAAAAAGTGGACGGCAAGCTGCCCCGTCCCGCAGCACAGGTCCAGCAGGCGCCTGTCCTCAGCGCCCAGCTCGGTGCCCTCGTAGAACGCGCGGATCAGCGGGGCGACGGTTCGGGCGTGGTCGGTCCACCGCTCGTTATAGATGCGCGCAAAGGCGCGGTTGTAGGCTTGCATTTCACACCTTTTCTCGGGCCCGGCGTACCCACTCGCGCTCTGCCTCGTAGGTCAGTTCTCTCAACGCCTCGTCCCAACCCACCCAGTCGGGGATGAACTGGTATTCCCGTTCCTCGCGCTCCACCTGGCGGTCGCTACCCAGGCGCATCAGGAAATAGTACTCGTCGCGCAGGACGTGCGCGCCCTGATAGTCGAACTCGACCACCTGGTGTTCCAGGTCAGCCACGACCTCCAGGTCGGCATAGCCGCTTTCCTCGACCACCTCGCGGAGGGCGGCCTCGGCCCGTGATTCCCTCTTTTTGATGTGTCCCTTGGGCAGCCGTACCTCGTCCCGGCTGGGGCGGCGCAGGACGAGAACCTTGTTGTCGTCCACGACCACCCCACCGGCGGCTTGATAGCGGATCGCTCTCACGAGTGTTTCCCTTTTTCTAGGTGCCTGACACTGTGCGGCGTTCGCCGCCTGAAAGTGCCAGGCACCTGCGCCTGTTGAGTGCCAGTATACCGGCAAAGGAGAGCAGCGTCAAGGCACCTGTTGAGCGTTGATATGATCTGTGGTAGAATGGCGAAATGATGCGTGGTCTGTATTGCGTATTGCGTATTCCATCTGTGCAGTCCAAACCACGAACCACGCAACCTTGTCCTGAGTGCAACCGAAGGAACGAAACACGCAATACGTAATACGCAGTGTACAATAGGGGAGCAAGTCCAATGACACAAGCTATCCAAACGGTCGGCTTACTCAGCCCCGGCGACATGGGGCACAGCGTGGGGCAGACGTTGGTCGAGCACGGCATGCGCGTGATCACCTGCCTGGAGGGGCGCAGCGAGCGCACGCGGGGCCTGGCGGCGGAGGCGGGCATCGCCGACGTGCCCACGTATCGCGACCTGGTGCGGGAGGCGGACCTCCTGCTGTCGATCATGGTGCCCGCCCAGGCCAGGGTCGCGGCGGGCGCGGTCGCCCAGGCGGTCATGGAGACGGGCGCCGAGCTGGTCTACGCCGACTGCAACGCTATCGCCCCGCAGACGGCCTGCCAGATCGCGAACGTGCTCACCGCGACCGGCGTGCGGTTTGTCGACGCCTCGATCGTCGGCGGGCCGCCGCGCGGGGGGAGCAGCCCGCGCCTCTACGCGTCCGGCCCGGATACCAGCGCGTTCGAGGCCCTGGCCGACTATGGCCTGCACGTGGTCGTGATCGGCGAGGAGATCGGCCTGGCCTCGGCGCTCAAGATGTGCTATGGTGCGCTGACCAAGGGCTCCTCGGCGCTGTACATCGAGCTGCTGACCGCGGCGCGCGCCCTGGGCGTGGACGAGGCCCTGGCGCGCGAGTTCCAGGGCAGCCAGGCGGCGATGCTGCAGCGCATGCAGCGCCTGCCCGGGGTGTCGATGAAGTCGCGGCGCTGGGTGGGCGAGATGGAAGAGATCGACAAGTGTTTCGAGGGGGTGGGGCTGGCGCCCAGCATGTTTGCCGGCGCGGCCGAGGTGTACCGCCTGCTGGGGGGCACGCCCCTCGCCGATCGCACGCCCGAGGACACGGAGCCGCTGCCGTCGCTGGAAGAGATGATCGACGTCCTGGCGGAGCAGCTAAAGTGAGAGAAAGAAAAGAACCACGGAGACGCGGAGGACACGGAGAAAAAGAGTGGGGGATGGGAGTGTGCCGGAGCGGCGGACGTGGGTCTATGGGTTTAGAGTGGTAGCGAGTGGTCTGGCGTCTTGGGCGCCGGAGCGTGTTCCGAGGCATTGATGGTAAGGGAACAGATGCGAGCAGCCCAGATTTGGCTCAGGAACTCTTTGTTTAACATTCTTCGTGACAAGTTTGACCTCGAAGAGCTGCACACGCTCTGCTTTCTCTCGGGCATAGACTATGACGACCTGCCTGGGCAGACCAAGTCGGGCAAAGCACGTGAGCTCATCGCTTATGCCGAACGTCATGGGCAGCTCGCTGCGCTGGTCGGAACGGGCCGGGAACAGCGGCCGGATATCTGGTGGCCAGCGGCGAGCATCTTCCCTTCCACTGCGGAGAGCCCGGGCCATGACGACGGTCCCCAGCTCTTTGAACCCGAGACGGCCCTCATTCCCGCCAGCGAGTTCCTGATGGGCAGCGATCCCCATAAAGACACGGGCGCCTATGACAACGAACGACCGCAGCACAGCCTGCGCCTGCCGGACTATTCTCTGGCCAGGACGCCGGTGACCAATGCCCAGTATCTGGCCTTTGTTCTGTCCACCGGCCGGCGCGCGCCAGGGCACTGGCCGCGTGGGAAGCCGCGGCACGGCCAGGGGGATCATCCCGTGGTCGGCGTCTCCTGGCACGACGCACGTGCCTACTGCCGCTGGCTGGCCCAGGTGACCGGCAAGCCGTACGGCCTGCCCAGCGAGGCAGAGTGGGAGAAAGGGGCACGGGGGACCGCTGGCTTGATCTTTCCCTGGGGCGATGAGTGGGATGCGGCGCGATGTAATGCCCGCCAAGGGGACAGGGGAAATACCTCGCCGGTGGGCGCCTATCCCAAGGGGGAGAGTCCCTATGGCCTGCTGGATATGGCCGGCAACGTGTGGGAGTGGACGCGGAGCCTGTGGGGTGAGGACTGGGAAAAGCCCGATTTCAAGTATCCCTACGACCCGGCAGACGGCCGTGAGGACGAGTCGGCGGGCGATCACGTATCTCGGGTGGTGCGTGGCGGGGCGTTCGTCAACGGCCCCCGGCTCGTACGCTGTGCGGCCCGCGGCAACGTCAATCCCCATCTTGAGACCAAGTATATGGGCTTTCGGGTGTGCGTTACTGTGCAGTAGCAGACAGTGTTGGGGGGGCACTACAATGAATTGGGAAAGGAATGAATAGCTGCTGCCGGGACCGGTCAATTCGTTGGTTTCCGAATTCGATGTAGTGTTCGTGGGCATTCAGTGGTGGTACGATCCAAACGATGGAGTGTCATAACATGGCAGAAGACAATCAGGCGTTGCGGATTCGCTTGTTCAACATCCTCTACAGGCGGTTCAGCCTCAGTGAGCTGCGCACCCTCTGTTTCCTCCTGGGGGTCGACTATGAAGACCTGGCGGGTGAGAACAAGGCGGACAAGGCGCGCGAGCTGATCGCGCACCTCGAACGCCGGGGACACCTTGAGGCTCTGATCGAGACAGGGAGGGACCTGCGGGAGGACGTTCGTTGGCCGGACACCGCTCCTTCTTCCCCGACGCCAACCCTTCCTGCCCCATCGATCGAGCCGGCGGTCACAGACCGTCCTGCCCAAGCGGAGCGCACGGAAGACCTGTCCGGCTGCGTCTTTATCTCGTACAGCCGGACCGACCAGGCGTACGCGCGCCGGCTGGCGGAGGAACTGCGCGACCGCGGCTGCCAGCCGTGGATGGACGACCGCATCGATTTCGGCGATCGCTGGTGGCAGACCATCGTGCGCGCCGTTCGGGCCAGCGCGGCCTTTGTCGTGGTCATGACGCCCGAAGCGGAGCGATCCCGGTGGGTGGAGCGAGAGGTCCTCCTGGCGGAACGCGAGGGCAAGCCGATCCTCCCGTTGCTGCTGCGCGGCCGCGAGTTCCCGCTCCTGATCAACGTGCAGTACGTCGACGTGACGGGCGGGCGGATGCCGCCACAGGTGTTCTACGATCGGCTCGGGCGGGTGTTCCCCAAGCTGATGGTGCCAGCGCCAGCCGCGCCCAAACCATCGAGTCTCCGTGCCCCCCGTCAGCCCTACGAGCCCGAGATGGTCCTCATCCCCGCCGGCGAGTTCCTGATGGGCAGCGATCCTAAAAAGGACAAAGGCGCGCGGGACGACGAGCAGCCCCAGCACCGCCTGCACCTGCCCGACTACTACATCGCCAAGACGCCGGTGACCAACGCCCAGTACGCGGCCTTTGTGCAGGCTACTGGCCACCGCCAGCCGGAACATTGGAAAGGCGGGAAACCACCAAGAGGCAAAGAGGATCATCCCGTGGTTTACGTCTCCTGGCATGACGCTGTAGCCTACTGCAACTGGCTGGCCGAGGTCACCGGCAAGCCCTACCGCCTGCCCAGCGAGGCCGAATGGGAGAAGGGGGCGCGGGGCAGCGATGGGCGCATCTACCCCTGGGGCAACCAGTGGGACGCGGAGCGGTGCAATAGCTACGAAGGCGGCAAGGGGGATACCACGCCGGTGGGGGCCTACCCCGAAGGGGCCAGCCCTTACGGATTGCTGGACATGGCTGGCAACGTGTGGGAGTGGACGCG
>JABAOF010025682.1_pt1 | contig 13653 bp, 12 predicted proteins | sample 7062171 | NCBI WGS metagenome assembly JABAOF01 (sample SAMN14538628, study PRJNA623070) | marine sediment metagenome | biome: marine biome [ENVO:00000428]; feature: marine pelagic biome [ENVO:01000023]; material: deep marine sediment [ENVO:00002113] | place: India: Gulf of Khambhat ...
TACGCGGAAGCCGAGAAAATCGACCTGGTGATCGTGGGGACGCACGGCCGCAGCGGCTTGGTCCACGCCCTGCTGGGCAGCGTGGCCGAAGAGGTGGTCCGCAGCGCCCCCTGTCCCGTGCTGACGGTCCGCCCCGGACAACACGATTTTTTGGTGGAAAAGGCGGGTGGCTCAGGTTAGAATCCGAACACCGTCGGGTGACGGTCGCGGCACCGCATTCCCCCCTTTTTCCTGGGGGCCATGACCAGCGGTCGCTGCGTTCCATGTCTCTGCGGGGGAAACAAATGTCGGCAGACAGGAGGCTGTGGCTGGGATTCTCCGGTCAAGTCGGCTCGAGGGCTTGAGCCGCAACGCAACTTGGGGAGGTGCAACATGGCGAAGCAAGAAAAGATCGGAAATGGATCGGCGGTGGCCAGCGAGGCAGGGATTGGGGAGTTTGAACAGCTCAAGTCGGAGTGGTGGTGGTTCGTGCTGTTAGGTGCCGGACTGCTGGTGCTGGGCATGATCGGCATCGTCACTCCGTTTTGCATGGGATTGGCGACCGCCAGCTTGTTTGGTGTGCTGCTGCTGGTGGGCGGAGCGGCTCAGCTGATCAGTTCCTTCTGGGCCGGCAAGTGGAGCGGATTTCTGGTCAGCATCCTCACGGGCATTTTGTATCTTGTCGTGGGCATGCTGATGGTCGAACATCCCCTCACCAGCCTGTTGGCTCTGACCAAACTGCTGGCGGCCTTCCTGATGGTCAGCGGCTTGTTCAAGATCGTTGCCTCCATGTATTACAAATTCACTCACTGGGGATGGTCCTTGCTGAACGGATTCGTGTCGCTGTTTCTGGGAATCCTCATCTGGCGCCAACTCCCCGGCTCGGCCGTGTGGGTGATCGGGCTCTTCGTGGGCCTCGAATTGATCTTCAACGGCTGGACGTGGGTGATGTTGGGCATGAGCCTGAAGAGCCTGAATGAAGAGGAGTAGCGTGCTGGTTCGGCTTCGGCCGAGCGAGGATCAGGCACCACCAGGCACGGCTAAACTTTCAGATCAAGCGGCCCGCACCGACGGGCCGCTTGGCGTTTCTGCCCCGCACGGTGTGGAAGGGTATCTTTTTTTTGATTTTGTACGAGCAGTGGGAGGGATCATCATGTTGCGAGAATTCCAAGTGCGAACCGGGGATCTGCTGCTGGCGGCGGTCCTCTTGGGGGCGGGCTATGCCGCCGGCACCTACGAGGGGGCTCGGCCCGCCACCGCCCAGGAGCGGTTTGGCCAGGAGGGCGTCCGGCAGGAGTGGCGGGCCGACTTCGGGTTTGCCATCCCCGCCGCGGGGGCGGCCCTGGTCCGCGGCCAGGAGGGACGAGCCTATCTGGTGACCGCGGAGGGGAAGGTGGCGGAGTTGAGCATTGGGGAGGGCGTCCGCACGCCCACGCCTTTGCGACCGCGGTGAAGGGGCCTGGCTGGCCCGTCCCGGGTGGTCCCGAGACCGGGAGGGGGCCCCCGCGCAAAAAAAAGAGGGGCGCTGCCTGGGCAGCGCCCCTCCCGGAGTGGACCGGAAAGGGGGGAGATCCCCCCTGGGGTTGCTTAGCGGATCGCCTCGTTCAGCATCCTTACGTTGGGAATACTGCGGCGATGCGTCAGGCCGTCTTCCACCGTCTCGATCACGGTCGCCACGGGGCCCACGTCCCGCACCACGCCCTCCAGGTCGCCCAGCCGGACCTGGTCCCCGGCGTGCATCCGCTGGCGAATGTAATAGCCTGCCAGGATACCGCCGATGACGTCACGGCCGCCCAGCCCGAAGGCCAGGGCAAAGCCCACGGCCATGGCCGCGGCCGCGATCAGGATCAGGTTGTTCAACAAAGCCAGCTCGACACCGAGGTGCTTCAAGGCCGCCAGGAAGGTGATCAAGGCCAGCACGTAATAGGCTCCGTTGGCCAGCTGCTGAGCGTAACTCAAACCGACCCGATCGGCGCTGGTCGCAATCACGCCCCGCAAGAGGGTCGCGACCAGCAAACCGATGACCACCATCACCGTGGCCACGAGGATGTTGGGGATGTAGCCGATGATATTCTCCAGCGCGTCGGAGACGACTTCCCATCCCAGCACGTTGAAGCCGGCCATCAGAAACACGCACATCAGCAGCCAGAAGAAGATCAATCCCACGATTTGGGGTACGGTCCGCCGGATGCCGACCTGGTCCATCGATTCGACCAGCCCACTTCGTTCGGCACCCCGCTGCAGCCCGATCCGTTCGCAAACGGTCGTCACGGCCTTGCCGATCAGGCGGGCCGCCAGGTAACCGACGACCAGGATCACGACGGCGGCCGTCAGCTTGGGCGCCAGGGCCACGATCTGGTTCCAGAATTCCGTAAAGCTCTGGACCAGGGTCGTCGTCGACTCACGGGTCGTCTCGGTCAAGGTCTTTCCGGCACCTTCCAGGGCCTGACCTACAGCTTGGGTTTGAGCTAAAAACATCGCTTTCCCTCCTCTCACTTGACTGGGACCCCCGTTTTCGTCAGCCGCACGCGCGCCTGCCAACGGGGCTCACTCGTTAACCATCACCGCCGACAGGCGGTACCTCCAACTCACCGGCGTCGGATGCGAAAATCAAAACGGCCGGTGATGCTGTATTTGAAAAATGCTATCAGGGGCTGAGCGAACACGAAGGCTACTGCCGGCAGAGCACGCAGGAAGAGGTCGCACAAGTGCAACACGACCAGCGTTCGATTCAATCGTTGGTGCGCCTCCTCCACCAGGCATTCCGGCGGGGGGGGTACTTCGGTTTCGGCCAGTTGGTCCCACTGCATGGCTTGTTCCTGATTCCGCTTTGTGTCGTTCAGTCGTTCTTGATTTCTGGAAACCGTTGTTGGAGCTTCTCCCGAGCTCGGCTGACCCGCATCTTGCAAGCGCTGACCGACAAGCCGAACATTTCCGCCAGCTGGTCGTAGCTGTGCCCTTGGGCATACTTCAGGATCAACAGGGCTCGGTCCTCTTCATTCAATGTGTTCAACATCTGTTGCAGATCGATCCGCAAACTGGTTGTGTTCGCTTCGCCTGGTTGTCCCACCATTTCCGGGGTAATCTCGGCCGCCTGCACTCGTCGCACTCGCCGACTGCGGGCTCGCCGCATGCTGAGGCAGGTCCGCAAGGCGACCCCGTACATCCACGTCGAATACTTCGACTTCTGCTGGTACCGTCCTCGGTGCAGGAACAAGCGGACGAACACCTCTTGAGCGGCATCGCTGGCATCTTCGGCGTTGCCCATCAGCCGGAAGCAGATCTGCCAGACCTGGTCCCGGTATCGCTGGACCAGGGCCTGGAAGGCCGGGCCGTCCGAATCTTCACGCGCCGCCTCGCGGGCCAGCTGTTCGTCGGTCCGACCGGTTCCCTCCAAGCTGCTTCTCACTTTCCGGCCATCGGCTGCCCGGGCCGCTGGGGGCGACCCCGACAGGGGATCAGTAGCCGATCGGGGGGGGGCGGGTCACAGAAAAATTTGGCCGGCCAGGGGCCCTTTGCCGCTAAGCCATTACCAGAAAGAAAGATACGACTCACGGCTGCGGCTCCCTCCCGGGCCGGTCGTCACCGCGAACGCGCCTTCCGCCTTACCATTTCAGGCCGAAACTTTCGCCCCCGGAAGGCCGGTTCGTGCCGCCCCGCAACTGCTGGTGCTTGGTTTTCGTCCGCCCGGCGGGGGCGCTGGACTCCGGTGGCTCTGCGGCCCCCGACGCGCTCCCCCCGGGGCGTCGGTCTTGGTCTTCTTGCTTTTGCGGGCGAGCCTGGAGGGCTTTGAGCGAGAGGCTGATTCGTTGCTGGTCGGGATCGACGGCCAGGACCATCACCTCGACCTCCTGCCCCTCGCTCAACACATCGCTCGGCCGCCACACCCTCTGGTGCGCGATTTCCGAGACGTGGATCAGGCCCTCGACCCCCGGTTCGAGCTTTACGAAAGCGCCGAAGTCGGTCAGGCGCGTGATGGTCCCCGTCACGGTCGACTTGGGCTTGTACTTGTCCGCCACTTTATTCCAGGGATTTTCCCAGGTGTCCCGGTAGGCCAGCCCGATTTTGCCAGTTTCTGGATGGATCTTGCTGATCTTGACCTGGATCTTTTGCCCTTCCTGCAGGACTTCGCGGGGATGACCAATCCGATCCCAGCTCAACTGGCTCACATGCAGCAGCCCGTCCACGCCACCCAGGTCGACAAACGCCCCGAAGGGCTGGAGTCGCCGGACGATGCCTTCGCGAAGCTGTCCCACCTGCAGTTCTTCCAGCAACTTCTGTTTGGCGGCGGTCCGCTCACGTTCCAGGACGGCGCGGCGGCTGAGCACCAAATTCCGGTGCTCGGGTTTGACTTCCGTCACGACGCAGGCAAATCGTTGGCCCACCATTTCTTCCAGGTTTTCGACGTGATAGAGGGCCACCTGGCTGGCCGGAATAAAGCCTCGCAGCTTGTGGACTTCGCATTCCAGGCCCCCCTTGTTGTGACCGGTGACCACCGCCTCGACGGTCATGCCTTCGGCCAATTCGTCCCACCCTGCCACGTCCACGGCCGCCCCCACGATTTGCAATTCGTAGATTCCCTCGTCGGCCACAAATCGGCTGACGACCGCGTCGACCACGGTCCCCGGTTCGGGCAGCGTCTCGAATTGCTTGATCGAAATCGCCCCCTGATGCTGGCGGTCCAGGTCGACCAGGACGATATCCTCGCGGACCGACAAGACCGTGGCCTTGACCGGCGCGCCCTCTTCCAACTGCTGGACCGGCGGGGCCCCGGCCAAAAGTTCCTCCATGTTCACCTGGCTCAGCGCCGCATCCACTTCCTGCTGCAACTCGGGGCTCAACCTCGCCGCCAGGCGGGGAGGTGGCGGTTGTGGTTTTTCCGACCCGGCCGCGGGGGACACCGGAGGTGGGGCGGTGCTGGGGGGAGTCGTTGGGGGGGTGGGCTCTGCGGCGGGGAGGGGCGCGGCGGCGGTGGGGCTGACGTTTTGCGGTCGTGCTTTGAGCGTCTGAGCGGCCGTGTCGCTGTCCCGCTGAGAACCGATTTTGATCTTCCGCTTCTGACCCGCCGCCAGCGGGGCTGCGGCTGTGGACGGGGCCACCGCGGGGGACTTGTCATCCGAGTGTCCCTGCGGCGGCGGATCCGCCGTTTCCGGCGAGGGGCGGTCGGGGGGGGCGGAGTTTGCGGCGGCGGGCGGTTCAGGTGGTGTGGGCTGGTCTTCGGTCATGAGAGTCCGTCTGCCTGCGGGTGTCGCTTCCACCCCCCATCCGTGCTGTCCGACCCAGCGGGCGGGCGACCTGGCGGACGCGGTGTGAAGGGTCGGTCCCACATGATATCGGCAGCGAGCCAGACTGCCAACAGCTGGCCATCGACCGCCGCAGTGTACACAATATAATCGGAAGCGGGGGTGTGTCGACACTTGTGAGGGCGAATCCTGTCCATGGAATTCCTCAAAGGCAAGCTTCTGATCGCCGCGCCGCAGCTGGCAGACCCCAATTTTGCTCAGACCGTCGTGCTGATGATCGAGCACGACGAGAACGGAGCATTTGGGGTGGTCCTGAACCGGCCGACCGGGCGGACGGTGAAGGAGTTGTGGGACGAGCTGGCGGAGGATCCCTGCCCTTGCGAGCAGCGGATCAACGTGGGGGGTCCGGTGACGGGCCCCCTCCTGGCGGTGCACCAGCAGCATTCGCTGGCCGAAGCGGAAATCATGCCGGGAGTTTTCATTGCCGCCACGCGGGAACACCTGGAACAGCTGGTCCGGGAGCCGGCGGCTGAGTTTCGTCTGTTCAGCGGTTATGCGGGCTGGGGCGAGGGCCAATTGGAAAAAGAAATGCGGATGGGCGGCTGGATCACGACTCAGGCAACTGCGGATTACATCTTCGACAAAACAGCCGATCTGTGGAGTCGCGTTAGCCGCGACATTACCCGCGACGTGCTGGGTGCCGAGAAAACTCTCAAACATTTTCCCGACGATCCGTCGGTCAACTGATCCGCAGGAATCTCTTTGATGGCCTCGGTGCAGATCAGGGCATTCGTGTTCACCGACATCGTCGGTTCGACACGGCTGAAGAAAGAGATGCCTGGCCGGGACAATGCCGAGCGGAATCAGTATTTTGCCGAGCAGGTTTTGCGGCCGCACCGGCAACGGATCGAAGAAGGCCTGGCGGCTCGAGAAGGCCGCATCATCTCGACTCAAGGCGATGGCCACTTTCTCGAATTCCGCAGCCCGATTCAAGCGGTGCTGTGGGCGATTGACGTGCAACAGCTGCACGCCCGCCGGCCCATCGCCACCCCCTCGGGCGGACGGCTGGGGGTCAAGGTCGGCATCCACATGGGTCCCGCCTCCGCCGATCCCAACCAGAGCGGCAACTATATCGGCACCAGCGTGGACTATGCGGCGCGGCTGGTGCAACTGGCCACCGAGGGAAAAATTGTCGTTTCCGAAGTCGTGGCCACCTTTGTGCGGGAAGAGGATATCGCCGACATCCAGCTGCATCCCCACGGCGTTTACGACCTGGCCGGCATTGGCCCCAAGCGGGTGTTTGAGGTCCTGTATGGCAACCAGCAGCCCGGACCGCTCCAAGGGGCCGCCGGTTCCTCCTCCCCCCCCGGCGGCCCCTCGACCCGTTCCCGCGGCCCGGCGGCCGCCACCACCACCTTACAAGAACCGGTCACCGGACTGCGGATCAAAGACTACGAACTGCTGGAGGAAATCGCGGAAGGGGGAATGGGCAAAGTCTTCAAAGCGCGGCACGTCGGCATGGGACGCGTCTGTGTGTTGAAGCTGATCAAGGACAGCGTGTGGGGTACCGGCCAGGAGGAAGTCCTGGAACGGTTTTATCGGGAAATCCAAATCGTCGCCCGCCTCAAACACCCCAACATTATCCAGGCTTATCACTCTTCCAGCCGCGATGACGACTACCATTTCCTGGTGATGGAGTACGTTGACGGGATCACCCTCGATCGCCTGATCGCCGAACAAGGTTCCCTCCCCCCGGGCAAGAGTGGCGAGATTGTCAGACAGGCGGCGCACGGTCTGCAATGCATTCACGAGCACGGTTTGGTCCACCGCGACATCAAACCGTCCAACTTGATGCTGACCGAAGAAGCCGGGCGGGAAGTCGTCAAGATCCTCGACCTCGGCCTGGCTTTGCTGGTCGATGACGCCTCCGATCGACTGACCCAATCCCAGCAGCGGGCGATGGGGACCGCCTATTACATGGCGCCCGAACAGTGGGGCAGCTCGTCCGTCGACATCCGAGCCGATATTTATGCCTTGGGTTGCACCTTCTATCACCTGGTGACGGGCCGACCGCCGTTCCAGGATTCGAAGTTTGGCCAGGAGCACGCCCACTGTGTGCTGATGCCCCGCCCGCCGACCGGCGAAGCCCAGTTGCCCGAGCCGCTGTGGGGGATCCTGCAGAAGATGCTGGCCAAACGGCCGGAGGAGCGGTTTGCCGAGCCGCGGGAGGTGTGTCGCGCCTTGGAGGCGTTCAGCGATGCCTCGACCCTGCCTCCCACCGTCGCTCCCCGCCGCGCCCCTCTACCTCCTCGACCTGCCGGGTCCGCCGAGGCCCGCCGGCCCGCCGCCGCTCGGCCCTCACCCCCGGCAGCGGGCGCGGCAGGGACCGCTTCGCAACGAGCACCGCGTGAGGGGCGGGGGGGCTGGATCCCCTGGGTGGTTGTCCTGCTGGGTCTGCTGCTGGCCGTGCTGACCGTGGGACGCCTGGCCGGCGGCTCGCGACGTGCCGTCGATTCCCCCGCCCACGCCCACGCCGCTCGTCACTTCCTTCTCACCCTCCCCGGTCTGAACGGGGAATGGTGGTTTGATGAGATTCCTTGGTTTTTTCCGGAGATCCGCGAGCAGGTTTTGCAGGAGATTTCTGTCGCCCAGTACCAGGAATTGGCCGGAATGGCCCGCCAGGCGGATGTGTCGGCATTCTACGATCGTCTGCGAGCGGTGTGTGAATCCAGCCTGAATGCCAACGCCTCCGACCCGCTGGTCCGCCGTTTCCAATTGCTCAGCGACGCTCAACCCTTTGACGAAGTCGACACCAACGCGGCCGAATCGTCGATCTGGGCCACGGTCGCCGACTTGATTGACCAGGAACGGGCCCAGCCCCAGGCCGCTCGCCCGGCCGACCGGCACCTGCAGGCTTTGCTGCATTGGAAAATGCGTTCTGCGGAAGCCGACCCGCTGATCGCCGAGGCCCGCAGTTTGTATCATGGCGAAAACAAGGAACTGCAGGCGCTGTGCATCGCCGATGCGGCGGTCATGATGCAGCGGCTGCGACGTTGGCGCGAGGCGGGTCGCCTGTTTCACGCCGCCCGTTCCACACTTCCCCACCGCAACCTGGCGCCGCAGCTGCAGCTGTTTACCTTGGCCATGGAGGCTGAGGTCCGGCTGTTCGATCCCTCCAAACCGCGCGACGACATTCCGCAGTTGTTCCGGCAGGCCCGCGCCGATTCGATCCTCGGCCAGCTCGACCCGAATCATCCCCTCTCCGCTCTGCTGACCTCGCGCGAGGCGTTGTATTACCTGGAGACCTGGCAGCTGTCCCAGGCAGAGGCGAAAGGCCAGGAGGCCTTTGAAAAGTTCGCTCAGCTGCAGGGGCGGCGGCGGGCGGCCCATCTCTATTTCCGCAGCCGGCAGTTCATGGCTCTGGCTCACCATTTCCTGGGCAAGAGCGAGGATGCCGCTGAGGAATTCCGCCAACTGTTGGCCTTCATCGACGATCTATTGAACTCGGATGAAATCGCCGACCAGGAAAAACCGCAGTGGCAACGGCTGAAGCCGAACCTGCTGGGCCGCCTGGGCGATGTGCTCCTGTTTGGCCAGGGGGATGCGGCGGGCGCGGCGGCCGTCTTGGAGACGGCGGCCGAGGAGGGCCGCCGTTTTGCCGGGGGACCCAAGACGGCTTACCTGGCGCGGATCCACTTCAAACTGGCCATGGCCCTGGCCCTGGCCGGCCAGGAGGAGGCCGCCGGTCAGCAGCACGCCGCGGGTCGGGCCGTTTCGGGGACGGTCGAGCGGGCCGAGCAACTGGCGGTCTTCCGCTGGTTTGAGCAGGTTTCGGCGGCCTTGCAGGAACCCCCCGCCACCCGGCTGGCCGCCATGGAAGGCGTGGTTCGCCGCGCGGCCGAGGCGGCCGACCAGGACTATCACAGTTACGACCGCGACGATCGGCAGTTGCTGTTGTTCGCCTGTAACTACGTCCTGGCCGGGGCCGCTCGACAACCGGGGGCCATCGACCAGCCGCAGCAAGCGTTCGTCCGCCAGCAAAAACAGAGGTTGTCCGCACGCGTGGCTCAGGACGGCCAGGTCTATTTGGAACACATCGCGCAAGCGGCCGACAGGTTGTGGGAATCCCGTTAAGACCTTGCGAGGACCTCATGGACCAACCATTACATTTTGTTTCCGGCCTTCCCCGCAGCGGTTCCACGCTGTTGATGAACGTGTTGGGCCAAAATCCCGCGTTGCACGTGACGCCCACCAGCGGGCTGGTCCACTTGATGCGACACGTGATCGACCGCTGGCCCCAATCGAAAGAATTCCGCAGTCAGGGGCTGGAGCATGTGAAGCCGCGGGTGTTGAGCGGGTTGCGCGGGCTGTTGTATGGGTTTTACGAGAAACCCTTGGCGGAGGGCCAGACGGTTTTCGACAAGTCGCGGGGGTGGTTGCAGTACATCGAACCGCTGGAGGAAATCCTGGGCCGTCGGGTGAAGCTGATTACCATGGTCCGCGACGTGCGGGCGATCGCTGCCTCGTTTGAAAAATTGTATCGCAGCCGCGGTATCGAATATCGTGTGCCGCGTGGCCGAGCGGCTCAGCAGACAGCGACCACCGAACAGCGAGCTCGGCACCTGCTGGCCCCTAACCAGGTCATCGGCCGTTCGTTGTGGCGCGTGCGGGATGCCCTCCAGCGTTGCCCGGACCGTTTGTTGATCATTCCCTATCGCCACTTTACGTCCCATCCCCGCGAGACGCTGGCCACAATCGAGCACACCTTTGGTTTGCCCCCTGGCGACTACGATCCGGACCACGTGGTGCAAGTGACGCACGAGGACGACAACCACCATGGCCGACGCTTGCATCAAATTCGGCCCCAGATCGAGACGCCGCCCCCCCAGCCGTGGCAGGGCATTCTGCCCGACAGCCTCGCGGATGAACTGGCGGAAGCCTACGCCGATCTGAACGCCTTGGCGGCGGGCGCGATCGTCGACGATGGGGCACCGACGTGACCCGATGTCATGACCTACCGCATCGATCCCCGCTCAACTGTCGACTTTCATCACCGCCTGGCCGCGGCCCTGCCCGCCCGGGAAGATCAATACGCCACATCGCTCGCAGCCGCCAACCGCGAAATGCGCCGCCAGCGGATTTCCCTGCAAGCAGACAAGCCGCTGGAGGTCGCCCTTTCTGCCCTGCTTCTGGCGGAGGCGGACGAACAGCAGCTCTGCCGGCTGGCCCAACAGATGCACGCCCTGGTGGAACACGTGCTGGACTTGCTGATTGCCCAGCCCGAGCGGCTGGCGCACTACTTTCCCGACCAGCGACGGATCTTCCCCTTCCTGGCCAAGACGGCAGGTCTCTCCTCCTGGCAGGTCCTCTCGCGGTATGACGCCGCCGTGTGCGCCGACGGCCGGCTGAAGATCATGGAGCTGAACACGGCCTGCCCGGGCGCCTTTCTCGTCTCGGAAGCCGTCTCCCAGTCCACCGCACAAGGTTTGGCGCGGATGAACCGTGACCTGATCGATCTGGACCCGATGCGGGTGGGCACGGTTGTGCCGGACCACCTGCGGGACGCCCTTCTGGAAATCGAGGAGGCGTCTGGGATCGAGCAGGGGACGATCGGCGTGCTGACCGACGAGAACGAATTGACTTTTGAGCTGAAACAGCTGGCGGATGCCTTGGAGGCATGTGGCCGGCAAGCGGTCGTCACCGACGCTCGCCGCTTGCAACTCCGGGACGGCCGGCTGTTCTCCGACGACCAGTACTTGTCTTTGGTCTACAACAAATTCCGAATCAGCACTCCCGGTAGTCCCTATCACTGCTGGCGCGAGGGCTTTGAAAGTCGCTACGCGGCCTTCCTCGAAGCTCAACAAGCCGGCCAGGTGGTTTCCGTCAACAATCTGGCTGGCCTGGCCCTGGGCGAAAACAAAGCCCTCCTGGCCGCCCTGCATGACCCGGCGCTGCAGCAGGACCTGACGGACGACCAGCGGCAGTTGGTGCGGGACCACGTCCTCTGGACGGCGCGGTTGGCGGATGCCGAGATGGAATTCCAGGGTGAACCGATCGATCTTCTGCCGACCGTCAGGCGGGACCGCCACCGCTTTGTGATCAAGCCTGCCAATGAAGGCCGTGGCTTCGGGGTGGTGATTGGCAAATACTGCAGTCAGCAGGAGTGGGACGCCGCTTGTCAACTGCAGGAAAATGTGCCGCAGGTCGTCCAGGAGTTCGCCGAAACGCTGACCTTCCCGGTGGTCAGCCACCGCGGCGGCCGGGTGCATGCCGATCCGATGTACCTCACCCTGGGTCTGGGTATCCTGGCCGGGCGTTATGACGGCCTGGTTTCTCGGATTTCCACCAATCCCGTGACCAATGTCGCTCGAGAAGGGTTTGGCCAGGCGGTGTTTGTCCGAGCCTAAACCGAGACGCCCCACTCCTGCAGCCGCCGGGCCAGCTCGCCCTCGCGCAACGCCTGCACAAACTCTTGCTCGTCCGCATAAACCACGTGGCTTAAAAACTTAACCGCCCAGTTATGGCTCAAGGGGCTAATCGTGACGACCACCCGCCCGTGCCGATGTGCCTCCCACATCTCGATGGCGGTTCCCATGGAAGCTTCCGGGAGGACGGCCAAGACGACGTCCACCTGGCTGCACATGCGATTGTGTTTCAGGAACACCTCGCGGGCCTGGGGATCACCGTATTCCAGCGAATTGGCATGATCGGCCAGCGGATCGTAGACATCGGCCTGGGGGAGGAACCGCACCAGCAAATCCTTGATCCGGCCTCGGTAATGTTGATCGTGCAAAGCCGGGCCGCGATGGGATCCCTGCATGATGCCTGCCAGAAAAATCTTCATGCTTGCCACCCTCCGCGCCCCGCGTCACAATGCCAGGAATCCGCAGTCCCGAGGCCTTGCTGGTCCGGGCGACTGTAGCACGCCTCAGCCGGGGGTGTCCACCGGCGGCCCACCGCGACCGACCTGCAGGGATGAGCAACCATAAAAAATCGCAAAGATCCCGAGCTGGCTCGGCCCACCCAGGCGACCGCTTGCCCCCGCCCGACCTGGACCGCGCTCTGCGTCTGGTCATGCAGTTGATGGCCCTGGAAGGGCCCAGCGGTCGCGAAGGGCCGGTGGTGCAGTTTGTCACCGACCAGCTGTTGCGGGCCGGCGCAGAGGCGGGGGCCATCCGCACGGACCGAGCTCACCAGCGGACGTCCCGGGGCGGAGAAACCGGCAACCTCAGTTTTCGCCTTCCCGGCAACCGCCGCGGGCCCCGCCGCCTGCTGATGGCGCACCTGGACACGGTACCGCTGTGCGTGGGAGCTCGACCCGTCCGCCGGGGTGATCGCATCGTGTCGGCCGATGCTCAAACCGGGCTGGGGGCAGACAACCGAGCGGGTGTGGCCGTGGTGCTCAATACGGCCCTCGAAATCCTGGCTGGCCAACTCCCCCATCCTCCCCTCACCTTCTTCTGGCCGGTGCAGGAAGAGATCGGCTTGCAGGGCGCGCGGCATGCCGAGCTGAACTTGCTGGGCCGACCCGGTTTGGCATTCAACTTTGACGGAGGGGCCCCCGAAAAGCTGACCATCGGCGCCACGGGCGGCTACCGCATGACCATCCGCGTCACCGGCGTGGCCAGCCATGCGGGCGGCGCGCCGGAGTATGGGGTCAGCGCGATTGCCATTGCCGGACTGGCCATTGCCGATCTGCAGCGCCGCGGCTGGCACGGCGCCATTCGTAAAGGGGGCCGACGCGGCACCTGCAACGTCGGGGTTATCCAGGGCGGCACGGCGACCAACGTGGTCAGCGAGGAGGTGGTCCTCCAGGCCGAGGCCCGCAGCCACAGCCCTGCCTTTCGGCAGCAAATCGTCCGTCAGATCGAAAAGTCGTTTCGGCAGGCGGCCGCGGGAGTGAAAAACGTCCTGGGGACCCCTGGCCAGGTGGCCTGCCAAGGAAAGCTGGACTACGAATCCTTTCGGCTCAAAAAAAGCGAACCTTGCGTGCGGATCGCCGAGGCTGCCGTGCGGTCGGAAGGCGGGCAGCCGATCCATTTTGTCTCGAACGGCGGGGTGGACGCCAACTGGACCACCGCCCGCGGGATCCCCACCGTCACCCTGGGCTGCGGGCAGTTGCGACAGCACACACGGGAGGAACAGCTGGACGTGCCTTCCTTTGGCCAGGCATGTAAAATTGCCCTGCGGCTGGCCACCGGGTGGCCGAGCTCGGGTGAGGGGGGGTGATCAACGGCCAAAGGGGCGCGGGGGGAACCACCAGGTCGGCTCCCTTCCCCCCAGAGACGCATCCCCCCCTGGGCAGACCCACCGACCAGGGACCACGCTTTCGGGAAACGCATGGAACTTGACGACGAAGTTTGCCTCTGTTTTCACGTCACCAAACGGAAGGTGGTCAATTACCTCCGGGTGGCAAAGCCACGCGCGGTGA
>JABAOF010008996.1_pt1 | contig 13652 bp, 13 predicted proteins | sample 7062171 | NCBI WGS metagenome assembly JABAOF01 (sample SAMN14538628, study PRJNA623070) | marine sediment metagenome | biome: marine biome [ENVO:00000428]; feature: marine pelagic biome [ENVO:01000023]; material: deep marine sediment [ENVO:00002113] | place: India: Gulf of Khambhat ...
ATAATAGTAGTGCTACGTTGGTAAGTTCTACAACCGTGTGGGATTTTAACACGGATGTTTCGGCTGCTTTTATACTATGGAACTCAACGCTTTCGAGCGGAGTAATGGGTGAAGAGCGTCATGGCATAGTAATGGCCCGCGTTACTCATGCTTATTTACACCGAACAGTTGGGACAAGATATAGTTCTGGATTGGGTCTCAGTGGATATACCCTAAATACGGATACAAACGCAGCAGTGACGTTTGGAGTGGGCACAGGATTAATTTATGATGAAGATATTGACATAAACATAACGGATGGAGCTGGAAGCGGTATTTTTGAGCAGGTTTTGACTGACCCCGCACAAATTCCGGTTTATTATCGTGATGGCGCTGGCGGTCCGTGGGCTTGGGATGCCGCAACAGATTACCTATTTAAAAACACTCCAGCCGGCAGGGTAAACTATAACCTTGATACTGCTGGTACTTGGTCGCAAGCGCAAGCTGCACAAAGTGATTACGTTGCTTACTGGCTTTTTGCTACTGACGACGTAGATAATCCTATAATCTCAGTTCAAGGTCAGCGATCAGATAATAATTTAGCTGACGCTAAAGTTAACAACACCTATGATAATCTATCTTTTGGTACATTACCTTTTGCGGAATTTAAAGTGTTATATAGGATTATAATTAGAACCAATCTCGGATATGGCAATGACAGAAATGCTGTAATAGCCCACGTGGAAGATTATAGAAATGTGTCGAACTTACCTGGCGGGAATTTTGTGGCTACCGCGCATAGTTCACTATCGGGTTTGACGGAGCCGTCACACCCCGCAAGTGCAATCTATACAACTACAAGCGGGTTTGATGGTATCCTTTCATCTGCGGACGCTACTACTCAATTAGCGTTGGAAACATTGGACGATCATTTACACGATAACAGATATTATACCGAATCCGAAGTTGATACTATAAGCGGTGCCCTGAGTTCTGAAATAGACAGCGATATCTCTACTCATGCCGCTATTTCTAGTGCTCACCATGCCAGATATACCGACGAAGAAGCTCAAGATGCTGTTGGTGGTATTATGTCGGGGGCAGGAACCGTCACAGTAACCTATGATGACGCCGGGAACACTATTACAGTTTCTGGTTCTGGAGACGGGGCTGGGGATGTAACTGCGGCTTCTGGTATTACTGATAATCGCATAGTTCGTGGAGATGGTGGAGATAAAGGCATACAAGAAAGCATTTGGTCTATATCTGATGATGGTCTAATGTCTGCTACTTTTGAAAGGCAGGGTTGGTCTTTTGACGTGCTTAACACCGCCACTAGTGGTGGTGATGGTGTGAGGGTTAAAGCTGGCGAGGTCCTTGGTGACATAGTTTTTCATCTTGGGGACAGAAATGGTAGTTTTGATATTCTGGAGGTAGAAGCCGACCAAGGGTATTGTACGTTTGGAAAAACCTATGCTCAAACTATAATAGACAACAGCGTCGCTTATGGTATAGATATTCAGCATGGATCTGGTAATGCCACGGATTTTAATACACAAAACGGTATATATCGTATAGCCGGCAGCCCGTTAGCAATAAACCATCTGGACGATGTAGACACATCTACTATAACACCGTCTGTGAATGATAGTTTAATTTGGGATGGGGCTGACTGGGTTCCTGGCACTGTAAGTGGTGCGGGTAATGTATCTACCGGTGGAACTATTGCTGATAATAGTATAGTTCGTGGCGACGGCGGAGCTCAAAATATACAAGATAGTTTGTGGACTATAGCTGATAATGGATTGATGAGTGTTGTTGCCAACAAATCTGGATATGTTCTTTCAATTCGTAATAATGCGGATAGTGGTGAATTTATAGAATGCATAAATGATATCGGGGACACCGTCATCCAAATGAATTCTAATAGTAGCGGAGATGCTATCTTTAGAGTTAGGAGCTATACGTTAGAAAATTTACTCGAAGTAGACGGCGGCATAGCGGTGCGCACAAACGTATCCGGTTATGAAGCTTTAGTCACTAGTGATGGTGATTTTCCTAACAAAAAATATGTTGATGATTATGTAGACACCGTTTCGGGGGTTTTAAGTACCGAGATTGATTCCGATATTTCAACCCACGCTGCTATTTCTAGTGCTCACCACTCAAGATACACTGATGAAGAAGCGCAGGATGCAGTAGGGACTATAATGACTGGTTTAGGCACTGTCACAGTAACCTATGACGACGGAGCCAATACTATTACAGTCAGTGGTTCTGATGTTCCAGGGTCCCATACTCATGATGATAGGTATTACACTGAAACCGAACTGGACGCTGGACAGCTTGATAATCGATATTACACTGAAACAGAGGTCGACACTATTAGTGGTGCCTTAAGTTCGGAAATAGATTCCGATATTACTACTCATGCTGGGAATACTTCCGCGCACCATACTAGATATACCGACGAAGAAGCTCAAGATGCTGTTGGTGGTATTATGTCTGGTGCTGGCAGCGTAACAGTTACCTATGATGATGCTGCTGATACGATCACAGTTAGTGGGGTTGATACAGGCGAGACTGACCACGGCGGATTAAATGGACTTGCCGATGATGACCATACACAATATATTTTAGCGAATGGTTTGAGGGCGTTTACCGGCACGGTAAGTGGCGTAGATCCCGTATTAGATGCGCATCTTGCGACTAAATATTATGTGGATAACACTGCTGGTGGAGAAGATAATACAGGCTCTAATGTTGGCACTGGTGAAGGCATATTCAAACAAAAGACGGGATTAGATTTAGAATTTAGGTCATTATTAGGCGCAGGCGTTGTGACGCTAATTTCTGGAACTAACGAAATTACCATTTCTGGTTCCGGCGAAACAGATCATGGGAATTTGACTGGATTAGGTGATGATGATCATACACAATATATTCTCACCGATGGATCAAGAGGATTTACAAGTACTGTAAGTGGTGTTTACCCAGTTCAAGACTATCATTTAGCTACAAAAGAATATGTTGATTATGAACTATCTACTTTATCTGGTGCCATAACTGATGGTTTCGGTGGTCAATATACTTTTGCTGAAAGCGCCGGAGAATCCCAGACTAGTAGTACTTCATATGTGCGAAAAATAAGACTAACTGCATCTGGTATCCCGGACGGAGATTATCGAATAGGATTTTCTTGGGAATGGCGCCATAATAAATCGAATACATATTATAATGGCCGAGTTCAGATAGATGATACAGATACTATTTATACATTTAGTAGTAGTCCAATAGTTGATGTTAATACATGGCGGGTAGTAACTAACTTTTACCAAGCCACTTTGTCTGGAGGCACACATTATGTTGATATAGATTATGCGTCATCTAATGCGGCTAATGTATCATATATACGAAATGCAAGAATAGAATTCTGGAGGGTTATCGAATGGTAGTAAAATATGAATATATAAAAAGCGATGTCAATTTAGGTAAATTAAGATTAGAAATATTAGATGAACCGTCTATAACAACAACTTTTTCGCACGTAAATTTTAATGATCCAGATGATCTTAAAGTGTTTTTTGATTCTACTTTGTCAGGATCAGAAGAAACGGCTCTGGATAATTTGGTAACAGTGCATGATGGTACACCTTATGATGATATATCGGGTGGCACATGGGTAATGGAAGCATCTGAAACTTCAACTACAAGCAATGGTTGGGCCGAGAAATGTAAATTGGTTTTGGGCCAAATCCCCGCGGGTTATTATAAAATACAATGGTCATTTATGTGGAAATCAAATGATACCGAAACTGAAGCTATAGCGGGTTTTAAACTTGATATGGATGGCGAGGAAATATGGAGAGTGGGCGCTCTTACACCATCTAAAATAGATGAATATGTGCCCATATGTGGAATAACTATTGTTAATATTTCTGGAATCGGTTCACACGACATAAAATTGAAATATAGCTCTGCTGGATCCCAAACAGTATTTATCAAAGATGCTGTTATAGTAGCAGAAGTAATATAAAAAGTGGAGGATATATAAAAATGGTATCGGAATATATTTTTAGTATTGCTGAGGATTTTCCTAATGGCAAAGTTTCTGGCAGTGCTTTAGTAACTGATATTTTTAATTCTGATATAGCGATAGCTATAGATCATATTTTAACAGACCCAGATAATTGTTATGTTTATTTCAAAGCCTCGTTATCATCCGCTGAAATGGCAACGCTTAGTGGGGTTGTTGCTGCGCATCAAGGCGATCCTTACATTATAAAGGCACCTACGATGTCAGATGGGCGTCCTATAGTTAGAGCAGATAGTCGTCCTATAGGATATGCTACGATGTTTACTATGGCGGGTGATACGGCAAGCGGTATCGGCGACGGCAAAGAAATACTTTGGGACTTTTCAAATAATGATGACGAAGTTTCAGCACCCAGTGGATATAAAAGAAAGCGTATAGAAATCAATTTTTTGGATCCCATTTATATAAAAGAGGGAACCGTTTATTTTCACAGCGCTAAAAAAGGATCTTATGTAGATTTTTCTGTTATTTGCCCAAATGGCCAATATTATAAAAAAAGAGATGGTAGTTTAGCTCAAGCCACTGAGGATACCCTGATAACTAAATATTTGAATAAACATCATTTTTATGGTAATTGCCCAATGGGAGACGAGCTAAATACTGAAAGTGCTACTGAAACTGCTTTGCCATCCAATTATAAATTGTGGATAGAGACAACAGTTCCAGATAGCGACAATGATAGTTATGGGTATGGTGAATTGGAAATTTACAGAGAAAGAACTTGCTTATTACCGGGAGAAGAAGCTTAATGTGGGTAACTACTTATTTTCATCAATTCGGAGAGCCGGCCACTGGATTATCTCCTATTATTAGAATACGAGATGTAGAGACAGGCGATCTTATAGCTGATGGAACCATGTCTGAGTTAGGCGATGGATTCTATACATATGACTTTTCTGGACATGATATTACTAAAGACTATCTCATGTTTTGTGATGCGGTAACATTACAACCCCAATTTAGATATAAATATCTCAGCAGCGGAGAATATGGGGACATAATTAATACTGTAGGGACTCTTAGCGATAATGTGGAGATAAGGACACTTTTGATTAAGAAAATTTTGGCGAATAGACTGGAATTAGCTGATGGAGATTCCGAAAATTGGGTACTGTATGATGATGATAGTGTAACTCCTCTATTAACGTGGGACGTTACGGGCAAAACAGATGACTCGATAGAACAAGATGCCGGTACTGAATCAAGGAGGTCAAAAGCTTACTAATGGGCATAAGCACATGGGGCTGGGGATCAGCTTGTGGCGGAATAGTAACAACATGGGGATGGGGCGAATGTCCTTGTACTGATTTTATCCCCATTTTGGTAGCCGCTTATTTAGCGGATAGCACAGCCTATTGTTGGGTAGCTACAAGAACTTATATTGAAGTCCAGACTCGGGATAGAGGAGATGTTTTACTAAGACTTAAACCTGATCAAATTCCTCAAAGGTTAAGAGGGGATGTATTACAAAGAATTGCAGATGATGTAGTAGCCAGAAGCCAGGGTTGGCCCCGTCAATCCGGCGAAATCTGTGAGGACTAAGGGGTAAATATGCCAAGAGATAGGCGAAAATTTAGAAAGGCGAAAAAGCGGTTCAAGAAAGGCTGGAAACGCACTGTTCGCGGCCTAGGTCGTAGAATCACAGTATATATGCCCAGTCTTGAACAAGAATGCCCCAACTGCTATTACGATAAAGTAAATAGGACGAGCAGCGGTATACCAAAAGTAGGCCCAAGCAACCCTAATTATTTTACTGTTGGCAGATGTCCCGTTTGTTTGGGCCGAGGTGTGCTCACGACGGTAAGGAAGAGGTGTATCCAAGGAATAGTCATTTGGAATCCTGCTGGCGACGCAATGAATTCTTTAACATTTACACCGGCCGGATTTGAAGGCGCAACCAGAGTAGAGATCAAAACCGATCCGTGCCATCTTGATCTCATTAAAGAGGCAGAATATGTCGTAATTGATGGAATTCGATGCAAATTATCTAATCCGCCTATTATTAGAGGTATAGGCGAGAAAGAGATATTAATAGCTTATTTCTTTACAGCAGATAAGCCGCGGAGGGACAGTGGTGAAGAGCTTTAATTATCTAACTATTATCTATAGGGACATTGTAAATGGCTAAAATTTATAGAAGGGTTCAGAACCCCAAGATATTAGAATTGTTTGAAAAAAGCGTAAGAGCAGAAACAGATCTAATTATAAAACAATTAATGGAAAAGTTTGATCGAGAAATTTTGCCATTTGAAGACGAAGAAGATCCTGCCAGACCTTCCGTATGTAAAGATGAATTTGAACAATTTTTGAAAGAAACGATTCAAGATAATATAAAAATTATTATTAATGAAGGCATTATTGAAATCGGAGTTGGAGATGAGCGTAAATTAGGTTTTGGGGAAGAATTAGACGAAGATACTACTGATTGTATAAAAATCATAGGAACGATTTTACAAGGCATAAGTGGCAATTATGTTTTAGTTACGAGCGAAATGACCGGTGGTCCTGAAGGCAGATTTGGTCGGGCATTTATAATGCCGGAAGAACAATATCGTATAGAGGCTATCAGTCATGGGTGGGACCCCGATAGACCTATTTGGCGTTTTTCAAATTTTAAGGGAATACCAGATTTTTTTGAGGGGTTAGATTTAAGGGAATTGGTAGATAAAATAGTTAAAAGATTTGGAGAGGCTCTTAAGAAACTATGAGAAAGCTAAGGAAAGAAGATCTCAGTTTACATCATTATCTTAGATTCAATGTACTCGACCAATATATTGAAACAGAAGAAGACATTTCTTTGACATATTTATCAGATGTTTCTGAAGCTGGGTCGTATGTGTATGAAGCGGAGTCTACAAGACTTCCTTCTCCTACAAGTTTAGGACGTGGCTGGGTATATTTGGATAACTATGGAGATACTACCGAGCAGCAGGCCGCTGTTACCGTTTATGATTCAGGAAATTCAGTTATTAGTGGAACTAACTACATGATAGATTATGTGGATGGGAGAGTTATCTTTGCGTCCCAATCTATTGTGCCAGCCACTGTAAGTTACCAATATTTTTATGTTTCTTTAGTAAATGAATGGCAAGATGTGGAAGCGGCTGATGTTCCAGTAGTAGTAGTAAATTTAGAAGGATTTGAAAAGGAAGGATTTCAACTCGGTGGTGGTAAAAAACCTATAAGGAGAGGACGATTACATATTTTTGCTACTAACCAAGCAGAAAGGGATGATTTAACTGAATTATTATATGATGGAATTTATGAAAAATGTGTTCCAAACCAAGAATGGCCCCAAGGTACTATATTAGATTGGGATGGTACTTTTAGTAATTATTATACTTATGAAGCTGTAGAATATGAAAGCAATCTACATATTACTAATGTGATATCAAGAAATGTAAATCCGCCTTTAATGGCAGGAATTCCAAGAAGAGATATGACAATGCTAAGTGATTTAAATCGATATCGGGCAAGGATAGATTTTGATATGTTTTATTGGAAAGAAAATTAATGCCTCGTGTGCAAGCACATTGCTTGGGAAAAGGCCAGGAGTGCCGGAATGTAGATAGCCTCGATCTACTTGCTGGACATTAGGAATTGATTTAAGAAACCAACCTCAAGTTTTGAACAACTATTTTAAGGAGGAATAGTTCATTATGGCTAGAAACAGGATCATATATGGTTCACAAAGCGTATGGTGTAATGGCGAGATCCTATATAGAGTACAGACTCTAGGAAGCACCACTACATTTACCTCCGAAGATATCTTTGAACTTGGTCATTTGGATATCGTAGACGTTGTTGACGATGTGCCCGCTGTTGCGGTTACATTGAACACCAATGATTGGGGTGATGTAAAAACTATGGCCGTGTTGGCTCAAGTAGCCGCTGCTAAATTAGTGATGACCGCTAGCCCTGCTACTAGTACTACTGGTAACTTGGCTACCGTGAGCGGCGTCGATCTTACTGAAAAGGCATGGCATCATGGTGCGTGCTTGTCAGATTTTGCTGTTACCTGCGGTAATTTACCTGGCGTTTCTCTTTGGGCTCCAGTCCAATCTGAATGTGATCTTGGTACATTGGCCGATAATCTTGACCAGACTATGTATATGGACGAAGTCTTTGTAAATAGTCTTGAATTTGGTTATACCACCGGTGCGAATGCTACCGAGAACTATGGAGCTGAAACCGACCAGAAAATGTGGCTATTGAATGACGGTAAGTTTGTGAACTGGGAAGAAGTGGATGGCGCTGCTTCATTTACTATCGCTGATGGCGTGACTCCTGCTGTTTTCTCCGATGGTACTAGAGGCTTTTTGAGAATGGATGCAGACGGAGCAAGAGGAATAACCCTTTACGATGCTAGCGAAGAGGAAATGGTAGTATTAGCAGTTGTATCTGGAAGTGCATCTGCGGCTGATGTTTTCTCTATGAAAGATTATGATGTAAATAATCCTAGTGATGGGCCTTTTACTGTCTATCCACCAAGCACCATTGAGGGAGTGGCTTATACACCGACTGCTAGTGATAAATTTTATGCACTTTATGCTGCTGACGGCTATACCTCTGCAATGGGCAATAAGTATATGGAGATCCTTGATGATACTGAACGCCCTGACACAATTGGCGCTATTAGACAGGGTCAGGTTGAAATTTATCTAGTATCTGATTCGGACACTTCTTATGACACTGCATGGAGATTGACTGCATGTACTATTACATCAGATCTTACCCGTGAAGCTCTTGCAGAGCTTGGTCATCTAGGTCCGTATGATAGGCCACTGACAGTTCCAGTACCGATTACCGTAACAATTGATACCACTGCTGGCGATTTGGAGCATTGGTCTCGATTTGCCGACAGATATTCAGACTTTGCTGATGATTCAATGGTTGAAATAGATCTTGCTGATCTTATGGCTTCAGAAGATCTTAAGCTAGTTGTTAAAGTATTTGCTCAGACTGACGAAGAAGCTGGCGGAACTGGCGCTAATAGAACTATTGCTACTGGTTCAGATCTAATTGGTCAGAGTAAGTACTGGTCCGCCGGTACTGCTCCAGGATCAGTATCAAGTTCTACTAATGGCACTTATGCCGCTGATGAGAGAGAATACGCTCTTAAAACTATCGTTGTTGAGCATCTTAAGATTACAGACGAGGCTTATACATTGGATATGGGAACTAATGCTACTCAAACATTTGGTTTCCGTTCAACCAATGATTTGTATGTAATTAAGGGCGATCTTGATATTGCTCATATTACTGACGGTAACAAGATCAGAAGAACTTCGTAATATAGAGATAGGGGGTCTTTATAGGACCCCCTTCCTATATGATTATGGAAAGGAGTAAAAGGAAATGATAGATAAAGTGGATAAACACAAGGAAAAATTGATGAAAATGATCTCGGATGAAGTAACCACTTTGTTTGAGAAAGTACTTGATTATGCTGAAGTCGCTGTACCTAATAGTGATCAATATAAAAAATTGAGATCTAAAATTTTGAGGGTCGGCAATAATTGTATTAGGAATTTGGATAAAGAAATTAGTGCGAGATATGATATTAAATATATCCCACCTGCTGAAACTATTATAGAAAGTAAAATTAGTGAAAAAGTAAAAGGCAGTAATTAATAGGAGGAGGAAAATAAAATGGCAGAAAATAAAGAAATTCAGGCAGAAGATAGAAGAGAATTCCAGGATCCGGTTACTAACGATATATATTATATTGCTGCACCCACCGCTGATGATGTGAGAGGAGCAGATTGGCAATATAGCAAAACATATACAAAATCATTAGTGGAAGGCATTACAACTTCTGCGGAAATGCTGGACATTTTAATGCGAAGAGGCGTTATTGGTCCAGAATTTGAGCAAAGGCAGAAAGAATTAACGGATGAATTAGCAGTAAAAGTATCCGAATTACAAGGAGCATCTGCTTTAGAAAACAAACAGAAATTAGCTATTGAAGTAGCTGCTGCAAGAGAGGAACTATTTAATTGGAATCAAAGATTAAATGGGCCTATGGCAAATACATGTGAGCAGATTGCGGATGATGCAAGACTGGAATATCTTTCATCTCGTATGGTACAGACCAAAGATGGAAAGAGAATTTGGGATGCTTACTCCGATTTTTTGACCGAAAAAAATCAAGCTCTTGCGATGAGAGCAAGATTTGAAATTATGCTTTATTTGCAAGGACTAGATTCTAATTTCTTAGAACAGACTCCAGAAGCTGTTGCTATTAGAGAAATAGAAGAAGAGATTCAAATTAAAGCCAATGAAGCTATGGCCGAATTGGAAAAAGTCCAAGCTGAGGAAAAAGCTGAAGAAAAAAAGGTTGAGCCTAAGAAAGCAGTTAAAAAGACTACAAGAAAAAGAGGCCGCCCTAAAAAGACATCTTCGGAGTAATCAATGGAATTGACTCATGAAGAAACAGAAAAATATATTGAATATATCAGTTCCGGTATAAAAATAATTGATATAGATAATAGGACTATATTATTCAAATTTCCAGATTTGAATAGTTTTTTGAGAGCACGCCATATTTATGATAAAGAATATAAAGAAGCGTTGAATGAAGGACTATTATCTGTCGATGAGATGAAAAAAGTAATCGAAGATAGAAATTTGATTACAGAGGATGAAAGAAATGAACTTTTATCTTTAAAATCTAAGTTAGAAGCTCAAAAAGTTTTATTAGCTAAAACTCTCAAAGTGAAAGCTCGTCAAGATAGAATAAAAGAAATTATATATGGTTTAGAAAATAAAATTAGAAAAATAGAAATAAAAGAACGTACGAAGCTTTCCATGACCGCTGAAACCAGGGCCGAAGAATCAAAAATTTTATATTTATGTTGGGATAATTCATATGATTTTCATACCGAAGAGCGTATATGGCTCGAGCACGAACTGTTTCTGAGTGAGCGTGATTTGGATTTTAGACAAAAAATATTATCTGAATTTATATTATTTTATGGTGGAATACCTACTCCCATAATAAGAGCAATTGCTCGCGGTAATTTATGGAGAATACGATATATAACCAGTTTGAAAACGTCGGAGCCTCTTTTTGGGGTTCCGGCGGCCAAATATACAGGCGATATGCTTAATTTAGCATATTGGTCTCATTATTATCAGAATATTTATGAAATGCTTCCAGAAGATCAACCGCCAGAAGATATTATTGAGGATGATGAAGCGCTTGACGCATATTTGGCTGATTATTATAAAGAGCGCAATCAGGAAGCGGCGACTCGAAGAAGTAAAAAAGGGCATAAAGGTAAATTGTCAGCGTATGACCAAAAAGAAGTAATTGTTACTCGAGCTGATGAGATGTATGAGGATATTGAGTATGATAAACCAAGAGAAGCCCAGATGATTAAGGATCGGACTTTAATAAAAAAGAAAGCTTCTCGAAAAAATCGTAAAGGACAAATGCCCGATAGTTTGCCCCGCCGATAAGCACGGCAAGGATAGGTTCTCTATATTAATTAATATTAATTCTAGGCTATTAATGCTATAGGAGGACTGATACTTGTCGCCCGTCGATATATATAAAATCCAATTAGAACAAATCCAAAAAACTGATATTGACAAAGCAACCAAAGACTTGGCTGCCAAAATAGTTGATTTGACTCGAAGAGTCGATAGACTTGGCCAGGCATTGGAGAAGTCTATCCGTAAGGCGGAAGCCGCAGAAGATCCAACTATTATCAGACGTAATATTAAAAGAACCGAATTATTAGAAAAAAAGCAGTTGATGGGTTGGAAAACACCATTTCTAAGCTAGATAATAAATTAGATAAACTCCCACAAAATATACAAAAAGCTGTATCTGCTGGCCGAGCAGCTATTAGAGCAGAAAGACCTGCCGCACTGCCACAAGACAAGGAACTTGTATATGTATTAAAGGCACTAACTGATACATATAAAAGAGTGCAGGTATCTGAAACTTATCGAACACGTAGAGAAGAGATTTTAAGAGCGATAGAAAAAGTTATAAGAGAATTAAAACTTCCACAAAGATCTATAGATGAATTAAATAAAAACATAAAAGAATTAAGTAAAGCTACTGGTATTTCTCTTAGACAGCCCCCCTATCCAACTACTCCAGCAAGAAATGTAGAATTATTTGGTAAAGCTCTGAAAGACATGGGCACCGAGTTTGATAAGATTAGAAGAGAATTGAAAGACAAAATCGTAATAACATTTGATATAGAGACATCAGCGGCTAAATTTGGTCAGAAAGCAGCTGCTGAATTTATTACGCAAATAGCCTATAAGAAAGGCAAACTAGAAGACATTTTGTCTGGTGCTATAAAACCAAAAGAAATTTTGTTAAAGCCTCCCGTAGCAACTGAAGAGGAATATAAAAGAAAATTAGCTAAAGGAATTCCAGCAGTACCTTTTGAAAGATTGAAAGGCGCGCCAGATCCTGCTAAAGCTTTACAAGAATTTGCCGATGCATTAAAAGATGCTGAGGCAGTCATTGGACATAATATTGCAAAATTCGATATTAAAGTATTAGAAGAGCATTTCAAAAAAGCTGGCGTTAAAGTAGAAGCGGCTATAGATAAATATGTAGATACTGTAGAAGCTTCAAGAGCGGCTTTTCCTGAAAGATTAAGTCATAAATTGGAAGATATATTGAAAGATTTAGAAGCAGCGGGCGTGGAAATCAAGAAATTTGGAGAGGGCGCTCACGATGCTCGAACAGATGTAGAAACTACAGAAGAATTGATGAGAGCACTGAATAATGCTACTAAACAATCCGCAGCGTTACAAGTATCCGTTGCTACTAAAATAGAAAAAATAAACCAAGTTATTGCATCTGCTACACAGGATGTCCAGAAGTTCAAAAAAATAGGTGATAAAGCTGACGAAGTGGTAGCTGGTGTAGATCTGTTATCTGAAAGTATTTCAGAAGCGCAGCGTCATGCAGAGAAAACTGGCGAAGCATTTAAAAAAGCCACTCTTGAAATAGAAGATTTAGCCAAAGTAAAATCTACTTTAGAAGCGGCTGTATTTAGACCCAAAATTGTAAGGCCGCGGCCGATTGCTGAGCCATTTCAAGTAGCGGCTCCTCTTGGGGCAAGGCGTCCTGAAAAAATGGCTCTTATATTAGGAGATTTGGCTAAATCATTAGATAAATTACAAGCTAATATTGTGACTTCTTTAGAAAAAGGACTAGAAAGAGGCGCGGAGATTTTAAAAGATGAGGCTGGCAAAGCTTTCAAGCTTGCTCCGGGTGAAGCCGAATGGGAATTAAAAATTGTGGATGTTAGAGGCTTAAAGCAGGCTTTAGCAGCTCAATTTAGGGAATTTGTGCCCGCCGGAGTTCCTGCTCGTGAACTTATTGATACGTTCAAAAGATTATTTATAAGACGAGAATTAGGGGTTCCTCGGGCTCCAGGAGCCATGGCGGAAGCTGTATATAAAGAAGTTGGTAGTCTGACAGCAGAATTAGCTAGATCAATGGGTAAGAATGTAGAACAATTGTTCAAAGGTATTAAGGAGCAGACTGTAACTATTGGTGATATAGCTAAAATGCCATTGCCTGAGCTAACTGATCTTT
>JABAOF010009085.1_pt7 | contig 13639 bp, 12 predicted proteins | sample 7062171 | NCBI WGS metagenome assembly JABAOF01 (sample SAMN14538628, study PRJNA623070) | marine sediment metagenome | biome: marine biome [ENVO:00000428]; feature: marine pelagic biome [ENVO:01000023]; material: deep marine sediment [ENVO:00002113] | place: India: Gulf of Khambhat ...
TAGACCTTTATAGGGAAAGGAATTTACCATGGAGAGTTTATCTGCGAGAGTGTTAGGAAGATCAGGGATCATGATTAGCGGAATGGGTATGGGATGTTGGGCGATTGGGGGCCCATTCTGGGATGGAGAGACGCCTTTGGGTTGGGGAGAGGTAGATGATGACGAGTCAGTTCGAGCGATTCACCGCGCCCTCGATCTGGGCATCAATTTTTTCGACACGGCTGATGTGTACGGCGCCGGGCACAGCGAGCGTGTACTTGCGCGTGCTCTCGCTGGGCTACGTGATCATATCGTTATTGCGACGAAGTTTGGAAACACCTTCGACGAGCACACTCGACAGGTTAAAGGTCCTGACGCCTCCCCCGAGTATATTCGACGCGCCTGCGAAGCTTCCTTGCAGCGGCTCGATATTGAATGCATTGATCTCTATCAATTTCATTTGAATGATTATGATCCCGCTCAAGCGGAAGCAGTGCGTGATCTGCTGGAGGAATTGGTCGCGGAGGGGAAGATCCGTCAATACGGCTGGAGCACGGACTTTCCTGATCGCGCCCGTGTCTTCGCTGAAGGGCCGAACTGCACGGCGATTCAAAATCAAATGAACGTATTGGACGACGCAGGTCAGTTGGTTACCCTGTGTGAGGAGCTCAATCTAGCGAACATCAACCGCGGTCCTTTGGCAATGGGCTTACTGACAGGCAAGTATCAAGCGAACACGGACGTCGCCGCCGATGATGTGCGCGGACAGAAGAGCCCAGATTGGATGAAATATTTCAAGGATGGAAAACCCAATCCAACTTGGCTTTCTAAACTCGACGCGATACGTGAAATCCTGACAAGTGGAGGACGCACTCTGGCGCAGGGCGCCCTGGCCTGGCTATGGGCTCGAAGCGGACAAACGATCCCTATCCCAGGAATCAGGACGGTTGCACAAGCAGACGAAAACTGCAAAGCAATGCGCTTCGGGCCACTAAGCGATGATCAGATGCGTGAGATCGATACGCTGCTGGATCGGTAGGCTATTCGGGTGGTAAAGTTTCAGGACTGCGAGTATCTTCATCATACCCTTCACCCATCCATTCAAAATGTAATTTGATGACCCAACTCTTCACAACACTCGGACCTCTTAACCAGGATGATCTGGGTATGATCCTGCCTCATGAGCATATTTTCGTGGATCTAAGAACCTGGGATCAACCCGGATATGCCGAAGCCAATGTGGAAGACGTTGTCAGGCTTATNNTGTAGCACAGTCGGAGTAGGTCGACGGGCTGACATTGATCGTGCGGTCTCAGAAGCTACACAATTTCCGCTGGTGGTTCCCACCGGGATCTATCGCGAACCTTGGATTCCTGCTTGGGCGCACGCAGCCAGTGAGGCGAAGCTTGCAGAGTGGATGTTAGGTGAACTACTTGGTCAGATCGAGGCCTCGGGGGTACAAGCAGGATGGATCAAACTAAGCGCGAGTGACGAGGGTCTGACCGACAATGAGATAAAAATATTGCGGGCCGCGGCTAGGGCGAGCAAAGAAACGAACGCCGTGATCGGGAGCCACACCATACACGGTCGTGTTGTCCAGCAACAACTCGATATCGTCGCGGCTGAAGGTGTCGCCCCAGATCGCTTTATTTGGATCCACGCCCAGGCGGAACCCGATTTCGAGCTTCACTTAGAGGTCGCCCAAAGGGGTGCATGGCTCGAATACGATTGGATCGGTAGCCAGGACTATAATGATGCTCACTTCAACCACCATATTCAACTCATCTTAAACGCAGGGTTAGGTGATCGATTACTGCTCAGCCAAGATCGGGGTTGGTATGATCCAGCCCAGTCAAACGGCGGAATTCCAAAACCGTATACTTATCTCATCGAAAAGTTCCTGCCAAATCTCAGATCAACCGGTGTTGATGCAGCTACGGTTCAGCTGCTCACCCATACGAACCCTTTCCAGGCTTTCGCTCGTTGACCTGGATTCCGATCTGATTGTATCCGTGAATAGAGGTACCTTCCGTGATTCCATTCACCAAGAATAAATCATTGACGATCGCCATGATCGTCCTATGTTTGGCGCTGCTTTCCAGCTGTTCACAACCGCCCAGCACACCATTGGAAGACACACCACCTCACCCTGACCCCACCCTACTCCCTGATAAAGACGAACTGCCATTATACAAAGACCCAACGGCTTCACTTGAAGACCGCGTAGAGGATTTGTTGGCCCGCATGACCCTCGAAGAGAAGATCGGGCAGATGACACAGGTGGAAAATCTCAGCATCGACAAGGACGACATCACAGATCTATTCATTGGCAGTATTCTCAGCGGAAGCGACGGACACCCTAGCACGAATAACCCGGAGAGTTGGGCGAAAATGGTAAATGCATATCAGGAACGCGCCTTGAAAACTCGCCTCAGTATCCCACTCATCTACGGTGTTGATGCAATTCATGGCCACAACGGCGTCAAAGGTGCGGTGATCTTTCCTCAAAGCATTGGGTTAGGCGCTTCCCGCGATCCCGATCTCGTGAGACGCATCGGGCGAATCACGGCCGAAGAGATGGTAGCGACTGGTATCTACTGGAACTTTGCACCCATTGTGGCTGTGCCTCAAGACATTCGCTGGGGTAGGACCTACGAGAGCTATAGTGAAGATACCGATCTGGTGTCCCTGCTCAGTCGAGCATTTATCGAGGGTTTGCAGGGGGATGATCTGAACGACCCGCTAACCGTGTTGGCGACGCCAAAACACTTCGTTGGAGATGGCGGCACCACTTGGGGAACATCGAAAATGTTCATCGGCCAGCAATTCATGCTCGATCAAGGGGATACGCGCGTGGACGAAGCCACCTTGCGCAGGATCCACCTGCCACCCTACATTGACGCTCTCGATGCCGGCGTTCTGAGCATAATGGTTTCCTTCTCCAGTTGGAATGGAGAGAAAATGCACGGTCACAAGTATTTGCTTACAGACGTACTAAAAAACGAGTTGGGATTCGAAGGTTTTTTAGTCTCCGACTGGGGTGGCATCGATCAGATCGCAGATCGTTATGATGATGCGGTCGTTATGGCCATAAACGCCGGCGTCGATATGAATATGGTCCCTTACGATTATGACCGCTTCATCCAAACCCTCACCTCTGCTGTGGAGAAGGGCGATGTATCTGAAGAACGGATCGATGACGCCGTCCGCCGTATTTTGAGAGTAAAGTTTAAATTGGGATTGTTCGAGCGTCCCTTCGCCAACGAAGCGCTGCTTACGAACGTTGGCTCGGAGGAACATCGCAGTCTGGCAAGCCAAGCTGTTGCGAAGACTCTGGTGTTGCTGAAAAACAATGAGGACACCCTACCGCTGCCGAAGGACACAGCAATGATTTTCGTAGGCGGGAAGGCAGCCAATGACATAGGCATCCAATGCGGTGGATGGACCCTTCAATGGCAAGGGAGAACTGGAAATATCATGGAGGGGACCACAATCCTGGAAGGAATCAAAAACACCGTTGACCCCGCTACTCGCGTCGAGTTCAACCGCTTTGGAAGATTCGAACGCATCTTGGATGAGGACGGTCACCAGGCGATCGCGGAAATTGGCATTGTCGTCGTCGGGGAATTCCCCTATCAGGAAGGCGTTGGAGATCGAGCAGACCTGCATCTTTCCGATGCAGACATTGGTTTAATCGAACGTATGAGAGAGCGCAGTAAGAAGCTCGTCATCATCCTAATCTCTGGCCGCCCGATGATCATCACTGAGCAATTACCGTTGGCGGATGCATTCGTTGCGGCGTGGTTGCCTGGTACGGAGGGGCAGGGACTGTCCGATGTGTTGTTCGGGGATCTGCCCTTTACGGGCAAGTTGCCCTTCTCTTGGCCTCGCCGGATGGACCAGCTTCCGTTCGACTTTTCCAACCTCGGAACGGGGGAAGAGGGACCTCTGTTTCCCTATGGATATGGGCTAGAGATGCCAACCAACCCTCAATAATAAGAGGAGAGGGTCAGACAGGGACCGATGGACACAATGACTTACGGCCACTTCGACAACCAGTTACGTGAATACGTTATTACAAATCCCATGACCCCCGTTCGCTGGATCAATTACATCGGTACCCTAAATTTCGGGGGGTTCATCGACCATGTAGGTGGATCCTTGCTGTGTAGAGGCGACCCGGCTCTCAATCGCATCACCAAATACATCCCTCAGCTCCCCGCCTCAAGCTTTAATGGCGAGACTCTCTACTTGAGAACAAAAAAGAAATCAGGGTACCGCTTATACTCACCGTACTTCGTGCCAACGCTTGATCCGCTCGAAGTATACGAATGCCACGTTGGTCTTGGCTACACGCAAATTGTCTCCGAGGTTGATGGCCTGCGAACGGAAGTCACCATTTTCGTCCCCATCGGAGAAACCTGTGCCCTGCGGGATATCCGGATCACCAATACCTCCAACAGTCCACTTGAGGTGGACGTCATCCCGGTGGTTGAGTACACCCATCCAGATGCCTTGAAGCAATTCACCAACGCCGATTGGGTGCCTCAGACCATGCAGAGCGAGGCCGTCGAAGATGGTACGCATCTTATCCTCATGCAGTATCCTTTTATGTTTCGCGAGAACAAAGTGAACTACTTCACATCGGACGCTCCCGCATCCTCCTTCGAAACCGACCGGCGAATTTTCCTCGGGGAGCATGAGTATCGCACTTGGTCAAACCCATTGAGTCTGGAAAATCCGGAACTCAACAATTCCGTGGCTTTGCGTGGGGACAACATCGCAGCACTCATGCATCACCTCGGCTCGCTAAAACCCGGCGAGAGCCGGCGCATGATCACTCAATTAGGACAGGCGGAGAGCATGGCCGCTTCTCGGCATTCGATCGAGAGGTATAGAAACCAGGACAATGTTGATAACGCGTTTAAATCGCTGGCAGACTCGTGGGAAACCTACCTCTCTAGGTTCCAAGTCGAAACCCCAGATGACGACATGGACACCATGCTCAACGTCCACAACCCCAGGCAGTGCTTCACCACATTAAATTGGTCACGCTACGTCTCCCTCTATCAGCTTGGATTAGGGGCGCGCGGCATTGGCTTCCGGGATAGTTCGCAGGACGTGCTCGGGATTATGGTCCTGGCACCAGATGAAGGAAAGCAGCTCATCCGCCAACTCCTTCATGTGCAGAAGCGCGACGGCTCGGCGATGCACCAATACAACCCGCTAACCATGGTCGCGAACGAAGGCGACGCACGCCACGTGGAGGATGCCCCAAAGTATTACAGCGACGATCATCTCTGGATCATTTTGGCAATCACCGCCTACCTCAAAGAAACTGGAGATTTCTCCTTCCTAGATGAGCAGATAGCCTTCTACGAGAAAGATTCGGCTTTGGCGCCTCTGGAATCAGGAACGGTATTCGAGCACATGATCCGCGCCTTGGAGTTTACACGCAACGACACAGGCGCTCATGGCCTCCCGCGACTTGGTTTCGCTGATTGGAACGACACCGTCAATCTTAGAACAGGTGCGGAGTCTGTCTTCGCCGCACAACTTTACGGTAAAGCCCTCCTTGAGATGATCGAACTATCTCAAGCGCTTCAAGACGTTGGTCCTGTTGAGACCTATGCCCTCTACCACAACGAAATGCGACAAAAAGTTAACGAACATTCCTGGGACGGTGAATGGTATCTTCGTTATTTTGACGCCGACGGAACACGACTAGGATCGAAGTCCAACACCCAAGGACAGATCTACACCAACGCTCAATCCTGGTCGGTCATATCAGGCTACGCACCCCAGGAGCGGGCATGCGCGGCGCTCGAGGCGGTGTTCACCCGACTCAACACTCGCTGCGGGATCAAACTCAGTGCCCCAGGCTACGACGGTTACGACCCCAACAAAGGTGGGATCACGACCTACCCACCAGGCGCGAAGGAAAATGGAGGCATTTTTCTGCATGCCAATCCTTGGGTGATCATCGCTGAAACCATGTTGGGAAACGGCGACCGAGCATATGAGTACTACCGACAGATGAACCCCGTGGCGAAAAACAACCACATTGATGAATTTGAATGCGAGCCCTATGTGTACCCTCAAAACATCCTGGGGGACGAACATCCGCAATTCGGTCTGGCGCGCAATAGCTGGTTGACCGGGACGGCCTCCTGGGCCTGGCAAGCCGCCACAATGTATATTCTTGGGATTATGCCCACGTATCAGGGGTTAAAATTGGATCCTTGTATCCCCCATCATTGGGATGGATTTAATCTGCGAAGATATTTTCGCCAGGCATGGTACGATATCGAAGTTCGAAATCCAGAACACGTTTGTAGAGGGATTAAATCAATATTCGTGGACGATGAGCCTCTCGAAGGGAACATCCTGCCCATCTTCAGAGATGGACAGACACATCGAGTATCTGTAACGTTGGGATCTTAGGAACCTGGGAGTGTTCCCAGGTTGCCCTATCGATGAAACGATACCAGACCGCAGCAAATATATTCATGAGAACAGGAGAGACAACAGGCCAGCTATGAGCAAGTTTCAATTTCCAAAGGAGTTCACGTGGGGTGTCGCGACTTCGTCATACCAGATCGAGGGGGCATGGAACGAGGATGGGAAAGGCGAGAGTATCTGGGATCGATTCTGCCACTCACCTGGTAACATCGACAATGGAGACACAGGAGACGTCGCCTGTGACCATTACCATCGATGGCCAGAAGACGTCGCACTGATGAAAACCCTAGGCGTTCACGCGTATCGCCTCTCCCTCTCATGGCCCCGCGTGTTACCCGAAGGACGTGGTCGCATCAATCATGCTGGACTCGACTTCTACAACCGGCTTATCGATGGCTTGTTGGACGCGGGCATCCAGCCCTTCATCACGCTCTATCATTGGGATTTGCCCCAGGCCTTACAGGACGAAGGCGGGTGGACCGTAAGGAGCACGGCCGATGCGTTCACAGAATATGCCGATCTGGTGAGCCGGCACCTGGGTGATCGCGTAAACGCCTGGATGACACTAAACGAACCTTTCGTAAGTGCATACGTCGGCTACTTCGAGGGTCGCCACGCTCCAGGTCACGCCAGTTTGGACGAGATGATGTCGGCGGCGCATCACTTAATGCTGGCACACGGCATGGCGATTCCGATCATACGCCGAAACTCTGATGGGGCTGAAGTTGGCATCGTACTCAACCTTGGCTTTACCGTACCAGCATCGCCCAGCGAAGCGGATATGGTGGCGACGAAGCGAAGTGACGGGATCGTCAATCGGTGGTATTTGGACCCTCTCAACGGGAAAGGCTATCCGACAGACATCACCGAACTCTTTGCGCGTCCGATGGAATACGTTCAAAGTGGAGACCTGGAAACCATCGCAACCCCTATTGATTTTCTCGGCGTGAATTATTACTTCCGCTCCATCGTTCGCAGTGAGGAAATCCCCGAAGAAGAAAACGCACCCAGGACGGTCTTCTCGAATCCCGATTTGACAGAGATGGGATGGGAGGTCTACCCCGAGGGCTTGTTCGAGATCTTGACTCGTGTCCACCGCGAGTATAGTTTCCCGGCGCTCTATGTCACGGAGAACGGTGCTGCGTATGTGGATCGAGTCGACGAGAACGGCGAGGTGCACGATCCAAAGCGGATTGCATACCTCCAGGGACATCTCCTCGCAATTGCCAAGGCAATTAAAGCGGGCGTGCCACTCAAAGGCTACTTCGCCTGGTCGTTGATGGACAATTTCGAGTGGGCTCATGGGTTCTCGAAGCGCTTCGGCCTTATCTATGTGGACTTCTCAACCCAGCGTCGCATATTGAAGAGCAGCGCACGTTGGTATCAAGGCGTTATCTCCGCCAACGCCATCGAGGATGTCTAACCAAAACCATCGAGAGATTTACAATGAAACCTAAGGTCTATGTAACGCGACATCTGCCTGAATCTGCTTGGCGCAAGCTGTCAGAGGCTTGCGAGGCACAAAGCTGGGATGAAGTCACGCCGCCGCCGTACAAGACGATCTTGGAGCAGGTCAAGGATAAGGATGGACTTCTTTGCCTGCTTACGGATGAGATCGACTCGGCTCTGATGGACTCTGCCCCGAAATTGAGGGTGATCAGTCAGTGCGCAGTCGGGTACGACAACATTGATGTCAACGCGGCCACGGAGCGGGGGATCCTGGTCGGGAACACACCCGGCGTACTGACGGACGCGACAGCAGATTTCGCATTCGCACTACTGCTTGCGGCAGCTCGCCGGTTGGGAGAGGCCATTGACTTCGTCCGTGCAGGGAAGTGGGAAACGTGGGGACTAACGCTCTTGCTCGGTCAGGAGGTTTACGGCGCCACACTCGGCATCCTTGGACTGGGTCGCATCGGCCATGCCGTCGCAAAGCGGGCACGAGGCTTCGACATGCGCATCCTGTATCACGACACCGTCCGTCGCAGCGATGCCGAAGCCACACTGGGAGTCGAATATCGAGATTTTGACGACCTGCTGCGCGAGTCGGATTACGTGTCCCTTCATGTAAACCTGAGCGAAGAGACGCGACACTTGATCGACAATCATGCCTTCAAGATCATGAAACCCTCTGCGGTTCTGATCAACACCGCCAGAGGTCCTGTGGTAGATACCGAGGCACTATATGACGCTTTAAGAGAAGGGCAGATCGCATATGCCGCTTTGGACGTGACGGATCCCGAACCACTTCCCGCAGATCACAAGCTCATGGAACTTCCCAACGTGATCGTCGCCCCACATATCGCCAGCGCGACGGTCACATCACGGACTCAGATGGCATTAATTGCAGTGGAGAACCTGATCTCAGGGTTGCAGGGGGATCCAATGCCGCATTGTGTAAATCCCGAGGTGGGCTAATAAACGGAAAGCCATCATTCTATGGAATCCTGAAATGCGGAACTACGTAAGAAAGGTTCACATAACCCCAGTGCAGGTGGAGTGTCGGTTCTCGATACAATTCGGCTTGGTGAACACATCTTCCACGGTACGCCTTGCTCAATGGGAAACCCATAGCTGGCGCACAATTTGTCGCTGTGATTCTTCAAACATGATCTCGTCAACCGGTCTGAATGTGGGAGCAATTCTGATTTCAGGTCCAGCAGTTTGTCAGAGATCTTTGTTCGATGCACAATCGGAATACTAAAACCATCAGTTAGAATAATCCAACGCTCCTCAGAGGAAAACCTCCAGAAGGAAAAAGCCAACCATGGCAGTAATTTTCGAAAACGCTACCGTTTTTACTCCACTGGAAATAAATGTAAAGCAGACCGTCATCGTTTCAGACGAAGGAACGATTGATTATGCGGGCCCAAAGGAAAATTCACCACGTGTCAAAGGAGATCGCCTGGATCTGTGCGATCGAATTCTGGCACCAGGGTTTATCGACATCCATCGCCACGGTGGTATCGGGATCAACTTCGGTCCGGGAGACAATATTGAGGAATCGTTAGGCGAATTCGCTCAATGGGTAGCCCGTGAGGGTATCACGGGCTTTCTTTGTTCGATCGCTGCGCCTGACGAAGAAACTCTGCTTGAAACGATTAAGGCCTTCGTTGTTGCATTTGAGGGAGGCATAGACGGAGCCGAACCGCTGGGAATTCATCTTGAGGGACCTTATCTCAACAGAAAGGAAAAGAAGGGCGCCTTCAATCCTGATTGGTTGCGAGATCCGTCTCTCGAAGAAGCTGAAAAGATGTTGGAGGCAGGCAAGGGTTGGATCCGCCAGATGACCATGGATCCCGCATTATCAGGCGCGCACGAAGTCGGTTCCCTGTTTCGTGAAGCTGGTGTTGTCCTGGCTTTGGGTCACACGAATACCGATTATCAAGAGGCACGCGAGGCAATACAGTCCCAATACACCCACGTGACACACACCTTCAACGTAATGAAGGGTTTCCACCACCGCGAACCCGGAGCGTTGGGCGCCGTATTGGCTTCTGATCGCGTGACCGCAGAGCTCATCCCCGACGCTTTTCACGTCCACCCAGGCGCCATGAAGGTGCTCGTGCGCTGTCTTGGTAAGGATCGGATCGTCGTGATCACTGATGCAATTGCCGGATCGGGCATGGCAGACGGGGAATATGACTTGGTGGGCAACACAGTCATCGTTAAAGACGGTCAGTGTCGATTGAAGGATGGGACGATCGCGGGGTGCGCAACGCCTTACAACCGATGTGTTGAAATCATAAATAAGCAAGTAGATGTACCCTTGCTCCACGCGGTGCAGATGTCGACACTAAATCCAGCCCGTGCGATGGGCTTCGCCGACCGGCTCGGGAGCATCACAGTGGGGAAAGATGCCAGTTTGGTAGTGATCGATGAAGACGTGAATGTGTATCTGACGATAGTCAAAGGCAACATTGTCTTCAATCAACTTTTGTGAATAAGATCGGTCCTGGGCCATTCTATAACGCGTCGAAGTACTCAGCGTCGTTTTACGATTCAATTCATTCGCTCAATGTTTCAGCGATTTCACTGTGTCTCAATCCAAAGTCATAGTTATTGATTGCGCCTAGTCAAACGTGGTAATATGGATCGAAGAATCTTCGTGGCCTAGCTCATCACATCACAAGACAAATAACGCAGAGGGAATCCGATGATTCATATAGCAACAGCCTGTGGTGTAGGGATGGGAAGTAGCCTTGTGCTACGGATGTACACAGAAGACGTGCTCAAAGAGTTAGGAGTTGAAGCCAAAGTTGAGGCCATGGACGTACCCCAAGCAAAAGGGGCTAAAGTTGACTTGGTGCTTACCTCCCCAGCTCTCGTCGACAATGTTTCTGGAGGGAGAGCAAAGATAAAACCCATATCCAACTACATAGACAAATCGCTCATCAAAGCCGCCCTTATCGAGTACTTTGAGGAGGAGGGCATTCCCTACAAGAAGGATTGATCCGCCGCTGTGTTGATAGCGGCGGATTGTTGTTTTCGAAGAGAGGAGGAGATTATCGATTCAATAATTTACAAGCTATACCTCACCTCAGCCATCAATCCGATATAAGGAGGAGGATTTCTCATGGAAGTCATCGGCTCTATTGCTCAATGGATTGCTGATAACCTTTTCAGTCAACCTGCATTTCTAATCGGTTTGATCGCGCTCATCGGTCTCGTCGCACAACGATCCTCTTTTAGTGACACAGTGCTGGGCACACTCAAGACAGCCGTGGGCTTTCTCATACTCTCTCAGGGTGCGAATATCGTTGTGGGTGCGCTCCTCGGCTTGGTTCCCATGCTCGAGGGCGCTTTCGGTTTTCAAGCAGCTGCTCTTGGGGGCGCGAAATTGGATGAATTCATCGCCAATTTCGGTGGCTACGCAGCGTTGATCATGACATTTGGATTCTTGATCAACGTTCTTCTGGCCAGAATTACACCTTTAAAGTACATCTATCTCACCGGTCACTTGATGTGGTGGATCTCCCTTGTTGTACTAGCAGCCATGGTGGAGATCACCCCCAACGCCTCCGTGCTTGGCTATGTCTTGATAGGCTCCATAATTTGCGGTGTCTATTGGACTTTGCAGCCCGCATATGTCCAGCCATTAATGCGAAAGCTTACAGGTCACGATGAGCTCGCCTATGGGCATACCTCATCTTCCAACGTTTGGCTCGCTGCGAAGCTCGGCGGATTCGTCGGTAAGCCAGAGCAGAGCACAGAGGAAGTAGAGTTGCCCCCATGGCTAAGCTTCTTCCGCGACATCACGGCTGGTACAGCGCTCGTCATCGTCGTCATGTTGTTGATTGCTACCATCATTGGCGGCATTCGTGGCGTAGAAGGTCAGGGGTTGGAAGGGATCGTACCGGCGATCATGCTCGGGCTGGAATTCGCCATGGGCATCACCGTACTGCTCTTCGGTGTGCGCATGCTCATCGCTGAGATCGTCCCCGCCTTCCGTGGTATCGCCTTGAGAATTGTGCCTGATTCCAAGCCCGCGTTGGACTGCCCAATCGTGTTCGATTACGCACCGACGGCCGTTATCATCGGCTTCCTGTCGGCGACGATAACCTTCTTCATTCTCATGGTTATTTTCGGTGTCACGGGGCTCGCCGTAATCGTGCCTCCCTTCATCATGCTCTTCTTCCCGGGAGGCGCAGGTGGCGTGTTTGGGAATATGGTCGGCGGCGTAAGGGGTGCCATCTTGGGTGGCGCAATCCTCGGCCTCTTGCTGGCAGTTGGACAGGCGATATTCACGCCTCTGATGGGCGGTACGGCGCCTGAATTGGCACAGCTCGCGGATCCGGATTGGTATTTCCTCTTCATCATCGCCAGGACCATCCTTGCGCCTATCATGCCGCTCTTCGGCGGATGAGGATCCTTTATGACCATCACACAGAGGAGTGCTAGGAACGGTAGTAGCGCACCACTTCTTCGTGTTATGGCGTGAAACGAAATAGCCCGCGGAGAATGGCAGCCCAGGGGAAGTTGCAACACCCTGGCCGCCATTCTCCTGTTTTAGAAAAGGTGAAGAAACGATGAATGCCGCGCAGGTGTACTTCCAAAAGGTATGTAAGCTCATTGAAGAAGTCAACCAAACGCAATCCGAAACAATCGACAAGGCCTCACAATGGATCACCGATTCGATTCGAGAAGGGGGCGTGCTTCATGTTTTCGGTTCAGGGCACAGCCACCTGGTGGGTGAAGATCTTTTCTACCGCGCGGGCGGGCTGGCACCGGTCAACGCTATCCTGGACTACAACTATACCCAAATGGGAGGTGGAGACCCTACCCGCAGCACGAAGCTCGAGCGACTCGAGGGGTATACCAAAATAATCCTTGAAAACTATGACCTGCGAGAGGGAGAAATTTTGGTGATCGCCTCACAGTCCGGGATCAATCCGGCCGTTATCGAGGCGGCCAAGGAGGCGAAGAAAAAAGGATTGAAGGTCGTGGCGCTCACGTCTATAAAGCAATCCTCTCAATCCAAGTCGAGGCACACCAGCGGCAAAAGGCTTTTTGAGCTCGCCGACCTGATCATCGACAATTGCGTCCCTGTTGGCGATGCAGTGATCGAGATTGGAGAGGGTCTGCCTATGGCGGCTCCCGTTTCCACTGTGATCCATTGTGCGATTATGCAATCGATCGTAGCGGAAGTCGCCACTCGTTTACACGAGCAGGGGGTAGAACCTCCCATCTGGATCAGCGCCAACGTGCCCGGAGGAGATGAAAGAACCGCTGAACTGATGAAACGATACGGGGGAGCACGACTGCGCACACACTAAGAGTTCCACATGATGATTCGTGAAGAACAAGTCCGACTGGGCGTCCGCGCAGATGACTGGCGGGAGGCCATTCGGGAAGCTGGTGAACTTCTAGTCCAGTGTGGGGGCGCTGATCAAAGTTACATCGAGGCCATGATTCGAACCACAGAGCAACTCGGCCCCTACATCGTGATCGCGCCAGGTATCGCTATTCCACACGCCCGACCTGAAGATGGGGCGCTCAACACTTGCTTTGTGGTTCTTCTACTAGACCCGCCCATCGATTTTGGCAATCCCGACAATGACCCAGTTTCCCTCATCGTCGCATTTTCAAGCCCCAGTAAGAAAGACCACATCGATGCGCTTACAAATTTGGCAAGACAGATCGGACAGGAGGACTTTCTTTACAAAGCTAGCCAGGCAAAAAACAAGACTGAACTTGT
>JABAOF010032981.1_pt5 | contig 13639 bp, 14 predicted proteins | sample 7062171 | NCBI WGS metagenome assembly JABAOF01 (sample SAMN14538628, study PRJNA623070) | marine sediment metagenome | biome: marine biome [ENVO:00000428]; feature: marine pelagic biome [ENVO:01000023]; material: deep marine sediment [ENVO:00002113] | place: India: Gulf of Khambhat ...
GCCGGCTTGGCCGCTGTTGCGCCAATAGATATGCCACTGGTCCTCGATGTTGAATCGGATCGCGAGGGTCAACTCATCGCCCGGTCGGGCTGCCGATACGTCGGCGAGGATTTCGAGCTGGATCTGGGGCCCGGCAGCCTGCTCCGCGTGGCTGGCCGACGCCATCAAGGAGCAGAGCATCGCTGCTCCTAACATCGCAGCAGCAAGCCACACCCCGCGGTCACGGGCCATGCCTATCTCCTTGCGATCGCTCAGACTAGGCTTCTACGATTCTATGCTTCACGTCCAGTGGTCGCCACCGCTCGTCGCGAGACCGCGATCCTTAGGCGCCTCGCTTCTGTTGCCGAGCAGAGAGCCCCGGGCAGGCAGGGCAGCGGCGGCTAGGGACGTCTAGATCCTCAGCGGGCGCGATCGCGACTGGGCTGGCCAGGGGGCAGGCGATTTCGCTTGACTGGGTGGCGACGAGACTTATACTGAAAAGTGGATGCTCGAATGAGCGCCGGTGGTTAAAAAACAGTAAGTGCTAATAAATGTGGAACCGTCGTCGGAGCGAGGACAGCCGTTGTTGGGGGCTGTTATCCTCGGGCGGGAGTTCCAGATTCGAAAGGAGAAGCCGAGACTGATGTCCTCCCCACCACCGGTGGGGCAATCGATCGACGCGCCGTCCGGCACCCGGGTCCGTTGGCATCGGAGCCAGAACCCAAGAAGAGATCCGGGTCGTCGGCGGATTGGGTTTTGGGGAAGCTACTGAGTTGGTCAATCATTCGTCGATCTTGGCATGAACTGCTGCATCGCGGGAGAATGGGAAAGATTTGGCTGGTGCTGAGTGGTGTGCAAGACGTCGTCGCCACCACTAGGACGTAGCGATGAATGCAGACTGACCTCGGAGCCGTCCGCGTTTCGAGGCTAGCCTCGTGCCCGCCCGTTCCGGTGTGGGGACACCGGACATCCCAATCGGGTTAGAAACTCGTCACGCAGAGGGGCTTTCGGTCTGGCACGCGGGAGGTTGTGCGCAGCTGAAGTCTCCTCGGTGTGGGCGCAGATATGCGATTAGACCTTACGTCCAGGAAGGTGTGCCATGGGACCAGGTTTGCTTTTGCAGGTCCTGTCGGGGCTGGCGCTCTTGCTGGTTGTCGTCGCCTTGCTGGTTGGCGCGGGGCTGACTTGGGTGGTGATCCACGCTTTGGGCGTAGCCCGCAAGGCAGCGGCTCGGCAGGAAGTGGAACAGCTCATCGACGAGGGCAAGAGAACTGCCGATTCGATCGTAAAGACTGCGGAGCTCGATGCGAAGGCTGAGTTCATCAAGCGTCAGGAACAGTTCGAGAGAGAAACAGCAGACACACGAGCTGAGCTGAGGGAGACCGAAAGGCGGCTGGCCAAACGCGAGGACAATCTCGAAAAGAAGCTTGACACACTTTCGACCAAGGAACGATCTCTGGAGCTTGCGGAACGCAAGCTGCGTGATCGAGACAAGGCCGTGGCGGTCAAGGAGAAAGAGCTAGCCGAGGTACTGCAGGACCAGCGAACCCAGTTGCTCAAGATCACGGGAATGGGGGTGGACGAAGCCAAGGAGCTGCTGCTGACACGCCTTGAGCGCGAGGTGGAGCATGAGGCAGCCGCGATCATTGAAAAGACCTTGACGGGCGCTCGCGAGGCAGCGGAGGGGAAGGCACGCGAGGTCATTCTGACCGCGATTCAGCGGTACGCAGCTGAGCACACGTCGGATAGCACGGTCAGTACCGTGGACATCCCTTCGGACGACATGAAGGGGCGGGTGATCGGTCGGGAGGGGCGTAACATCCGCGCCTTTGAGAAGGCTACGGGGGTTGACGTGATCGTTGACGATACCCCTGGGGTCGTGGTCGTTAGCGCGTTTGATCCCGTCCGCCGCGAGGTCGCGAGGCGGTCTTTAGAGAAGCTCATCGAGGACGGCCGGATTCACCCCGCCCGAATCGAGGAGATCGTCGACGACACCCACAAGAAGGTCGAGAAGGAGGTCCTGGAGATCGGGACGAAGGCGGCGATGGAGGCGAACGTCGGCGGGTTGCACCGCAAGCAGCTGGATCTGCTCGGCCGGCTCAACTACCGAACCAGCTACGGCCAGAACGTCTTGAGGCACAGCATTGAGGTGGCCTACCTGTGCCAGATCATGGCTGACGAACTCGGGCTTGACGGTGCAACGGCACGGCGGTGCGGGCTCCTGCACGACATCGGCAAGGCGGTCGATCACGAGGTTGAGGGGCCTCACCCGCAGATCGGCGCGGACATCTGCAAGCGTTTTAGCGAGAAGCCGGAGGTGCTCAACGCTATTGCAGCCCACCACGGCGATGCCGAGGCAGCCAGCCCATACACGGTGCTGGTAGGTGCGGCCGATGCGATTAGTGCCTCGCGTCCTGGCGGCCGTCGCGAGTCGCTCGAGCGGTATGTCAAGCGGCTCGAGCAGCTTGAGGAGATCGCAGCGCAGTTCCCAGGGCGTCAAGCAGGCCTACGCCATTCAGGCCGGCCGGGAAGTCCGCGTCATCGTTGATGCGAACAAGCTTGACGACAAGATGGCCGTCAAGACCGCCCGCGACATCGCCAAGCGCATCGAGGACGAGATGACCTACCCCGGCGAGGTCAAGGTCACGCTTCTGCGCGAGGTCCGTGCGGTCGAGTACGCCAGATAGTTCGTCACTGACGCAGGAGCCGGCAAGGCCCCTCTCACGCCGACGAAGGAACGCCGCCAGATTCATCGCCGCTCGGCAGTCAAGGGGCCGCGGCTGGAAAGTTGGCCTGAATGAGTTTGACGTTGTTGTGCGTGGGTGACGTAGTCGGCCGGCCTGGGCGGCATGCATTGTCGCAATTGTTGCCGACGGTAACCCATCAGCACGGTGTCGATTGCGTCATCGCCAACGTCGAGAACGCGGCGGGCGGATCAGGACTGACGCCGCAGCTTTATGAGAAGTTCCTGCGGTATGGGGTGGATGTCCTAACGATGGGGGATCACATCTACAAGAAGCGGGTTGTGATCCCTTTGCTCGAGCAGTCTGATCGCGTGGTCCGCCCGGCGAATCTGGCACCGGGGGCTCCCGGCAAGGACTTGGTGGTCTGCGAGGCAAAGAACGGCGCGGGCGTTGCCGTGATCTCCATTCTGGGCCGGCTGTACATGAAGCCCCTGGCCGACTGCCCCTTTCGTGCGGTTGATCGGATGCTGGGCGCCATCCCCGCCGAGGTGAAAGCGATCGTTGTGGNNTTTGGACGTTCATGCGGAGGCCACCAGCGAAAAGGTGGCCATGGGCTGGCACCTCGACGGGCGCGTCAGCGTCGTCTTCGGCACGCACACGCATATCCCAACGGCGGACGAGCGGATCCTGCCCAAAGGAACAGCGTACATCACCGACGTGGGCATGACCGGCCCGTACGACTCCGTGCTGGGCCGGCGAAAAGACCGGGTGCTGCAGACCCTGACAACGTCGTTGCCCAACACGTTCGACGTAGCAGTCGGCGATCCGAAGCTCGCAGCGATTGTCGTCGAAGTGGACGAGGCCACCGGCAGGGCGACTCATGTCGAGCGCATCCTGCTCGACGCCGATGAGGCCGCGGCGCCCGCACCCATACCCCATGACGACCCGCCTTGCTGATCCGTTGGCACGTCTGTGCACTCCGGCAGCCGCCAGCCGCCGGCTGGACCATGCCAAGGGCGGCCGCCCCCTCGAGGCAGGACAGTCGGACGTCCTCCCGACATCATCGATACGACCGGACTTTCTCCGACTGGCCCAGATGGGAACCCGGAATGCCAGCTCAACGCTGGCTAACCCAGACGGTCCGGTCGTGCAGCGCGTTGATGCAGTGCGCGAGGCCCGGCAGCGCTGCAACGCCGATCTGATCGCCTTCNNCGTGCTCGTACAGACGAACACGTCGCACGCGATGGGAATCGTCGCGGTGGAAAAGGAGGCTGATCGCGAGTGGAACGGCCTTTCATCATCATTGGTCACGATGACGACCACGTCCGGGTCGCTACCCGGAACAGAACGGTCCGTCGCGTAGGAGCCGAAATGGCCGACGCGCAAGACCCGGGGATCGTCTTTCATCCAAGATGGCGGCGCTGAAACGCCGATCTGATCGCCTTCTGCGCGGCCTGCTGAGCGGCAAAGCAGGACCAGTCATGATCGCCAGCCCTCGCACAGCCTGCCTGATACCTCAACGTCGTCCTTGGCCTGTCCTCGCCAATCGTGGCTGCGCTCGGCCGTATTTGATGTTATACTAAGTGGCTGGACGAGTACTAAAGGCTAGACTTGTCAGGCTGCCTTGGGCACGCTGGATCGGCCAATGAACAAGCGGCCGCCATTCAATCCGAATCTGGTTCCGGTGCCCGCGGAGGACGAGTTGTTCTTCAAGGCGCCGGGGATACTGACCGTCTCGCAACTCACACGGATAATCAAGAACGTTCTGGCCGAGCACCTGCCTGGTACCGTGCAGGTCATCGGCCAGATCAGTAACTTCAAGAGGCACAGCAGCGGCCACTNNCAGTGAGATTCGGGCGGTGATGTGGCGCTCGGCGGCAAGCAGCCTGAAGTTCGCACCAACTGACGGCTTGGAAGTGATCGCCACCGGGAACATCGACGTATATGAGCCGCGAGGGCAGTATCAACTCTACATCCGCAAGCTCGAACCGCGCGGCGTCGGCGCGCTGGAGCTGGCGTTCCGACAGCTCTGCGAGAAGCTGGAGAAGCAGGGACTGTTTGACTCGCGGCACAAGAGGTCATTGCCACGATATCCACACCACATCGCTTTGGTAACCAGTCCGACCGGCGCGGCCGTCCGCGACATCATTGAGACCATCGGCCGTCGATTCCCTTGCGCGGCGCTCATGCTCCTGCCAGTCCGTGTGCAAGGCGAGGGAGCGGCGGAGGATATTGCGGCGGCGGTCCGGACGCTCAACGCCCAAGCCGATCGACTCGGCGGGATCGACTTGATGATCGTGGGCCGGGGCGGCGGTTCGCTGGAGGATCTCTGGGCCTTCAACGAGGAGATCGTCGCCCGGGCGATCTTCGCCAGCGTCATCCCGATCATCAGCGCCGTCGGCCACGAAGTGGACGTTACGATCAGTGATCTGGTGGCCGACGCCCGCGCGCCCACGCCCACCGCTGCAGCTGAGATGGCTGTGCCCGTGTTGGATGATATTCTGCGCGATCTGGCCACTCGCGCGGGTCGTCTGAGCCGAGCTACGCGGGCGGGGCTCGGCCTGTGCCAAGCTCGTCTAAGCGAGATTGAACATCGCGCGCTGTTTCGTCAGCCTGTGGCGCTTGTCCGGCAAGGCGAGCAGCAACTGGACGAGACGGTCTCGCGGTTGCATCTGGCGGCCTCTCGCCGGCTCGACAGGCTCAAGGACGTTCTGCGCCGCTGCGAGATCGCTTTGGCGAGCATTCGCCCCGAGGCCGTTCTTGCCAGGCTGGAGCGTTGTCTCGCCGAGGCCGCCCATCGTCTTCGCTGGGCTCAAGGTCACCGCAATGTGCTCGCCGAGCGCGCGTTCGTCAGGCAGACCGAAGCTTTCTTTCGAGCGTCACCACGGCGCCAAGTGGATCGCGGGTCGCTCGTCACCGCCGAGTTGCGTCGTCGCCTGGACCGCGCCATCGCGCAGCGTGGAGTTATGCTTGCCCAGCGCATCGAGGCCAACGCGGCGCGAATCCTGGCCAGCAGCCACATACGGGTTCTTGGCCGCGGGTTCTCCATTACCCGCGCCAAGCCCGGTCGTAAGATCATTACCGATCCGTCGCAAGTACGCCCCGGTGCGCGGATATCAACCGAGACCGCCGGAGGGGAGTTCGAGAGTGATGTTGTGGATCACCAGCAAACAAGGCTCTTTTGACGAATATGGCTAAGAAACAACCAACATTTGAGGAAGCCCTCGCGAAACTGGAGTCGATCGTCGAGGCGATCGAGCAGGGCAAGGTCGGCCTGGAGGAGTCAATCGAGCGGTACGAAGAGGGCATGGCTCTGATCAAGCACTGCCGGAAGATACTGGCCGGCGCCGAGCAGAAGATTCAGAAGCTTCAATTGGCCGAAACCGGTGAGCTGACCGCTGAGCCGCTGGAAGAGCCGTCCGACCAGGCGCCGGCCGAAGAAGAAACGCAGTAACCGGCGGCACGGCTTCGAACCGGCGTCGGATCGACGGACCCATCAACCATCGGTCCCAGCCGGCGAGCCGACGACACCCATCCGGCCCCGTAACATGTGTACGCTGCCTCTCGCGGGTGCTGGCCTGTGCGCCCAAACCCCCGCTGGTAGATGAGTACTTGAAGAGGTGCCGTCGCTAAGGAGAACTGCGGTAGCCCTTCACGCTAAGGATGATTGCCCCGAAGTGCGACAAGCCATGTACAGGCTCATCGCTGGACTGGACTTTGAGGCACAGTTCATCGTACCCCGCAAGCGAGAACGGACCTTTCATACCGGTTTCAAGTGCAAGCCGGAACGGTTCTATGACCGCCTGGTCGGTCACCTCTTCAGGAACGTTCTTCATCGTGCTGCACGGAACCGCGTGTACTTCGCCAAGCGAGGATCACGAAGCCGGCAAGCACCGTTGGAGACAGCCATTCGTAGTGCGCTCAGGCAGTTTCAGGAACGGTCGAACACAACGGTGGATACGGAAATCTGAGTGCAGGGCCACGGGCTTCAGAGAAGCCATGTCTGCAGATCGCCAAGTACATGGACTTGTCCGGAACCGGAGCCAACGGCCGCCAGCAAAGGCTGGGGGGGAGACAGCCTGCGCCCTCCGACCGTTATCTCTTGTCGGTACGGCCTTTCGCGGATATTCTGAAGCCCGTTGTTCTTGCCGGAGAAGGGCCGACCGCGCAGCGGTCAAGGGAGTAGCAAGCCTGGTAGCTGCTGATGCAACTGTCAATCGTGGTACCTTGTTATAACGAAGCGGGCAACGTGGCCGAACTGTACCGGCGTGTCGTCGAAGCGTGTGAGCCGACGATGTCAGACTTTGAGCTGATATACGTCGATGACGGCAGCGCGGACGAGACGCTTGCTGCCGTTGCAAGTTTGGCGCAAAAGGATCCTCGCGTCAAGGCGATACGCCTGTCGCGCAATTTCGGGCATCAGGCTGCGCTGACCGCCGGCGTGGATTATGCCTCCGGAGATGCTGTACTCGTGATGGACGGCGACCTTCAGCATCCCCCCGAGCTGATCCCCTGTTTCGTCGAGAAGTGGCGTGAAGGCAACGAGATCGTTTACGGCTATCGCCAAGGGAGACGGCCCAGGCTGGGGTACCGCATCGTTAATTCTCTGATGCATATCTCGATCCCACCCGAGGCGGCCGATTTTCGCCTCATGGACCGGCGCGCCGCGAGTGCGTTTCGGGAGATGACCGAGCGCTCACGATTCATTCGCGGCATGGTCAGCTGGCTGGGATTCCGTCAGGCGGGGGTGGGTTACGAAGACCAGAGCCGATTCGCGGGCGCACGCGGGTACACGGTGCGGCAAACCCTGCGGCTCGCGTTGAACGCAGTCCTGTCATTCTCGAATGTTCCGTTACGGGTAGCCACCGCGCTGGGACTGATCACGCTACTCGTCGGGCTAGGCTACGCCGGCTACATCCTCTACGCCAAGTTTACCCAGCCGGAGATAGTTGCCGGCTGGACCGCCACGATGATGGTCATCCTGTTGGTCGGTGGCGTACAGTTGCTGTGCCTGGGGATCATCGCCGAGTACATCGGGCGGATCTACGAGGAGACCAAGCGCCGTCCGCTCTATGTCGTAAGTGAGAGCATCGGGTTCGAGCGTGGCCCCTCACTAGATCGGACCGTGCCGGCCGAGACAGGCCGTCGCGGCACGCCTGCGTGACCGGGTTGGCCGTGGTTGACGGGTCCCGGTGTGAGCCGAACCTAGGCACGGCAGTTGCCGCCGCACAAAGCCCCGCCCGACCAGAATCTGGAGCTTACGGGCATGCCCCACGGTCGCGGTAAGGCCGAGCCTAACGCCAAAGGCAGTTGGCTCTGGCGAGCCGGCGTGATGGCCGTGCTGGCGGTCGGGGCACTTTTGCTGACGCGCAATATCACGAAGCCCTTCACGGGCTGGCACGAGTGGAATAGTGCTTTCTTCGGCTACTTCGCGAGGAACCATCTTCGCTACGGCGTCGGATATACACGCCTCTTGTGCACCCACGGGTCAACCGCAGAGCCGCCCAATCCAGCGAGCTACTATGTGGGCCACCCGCCTCTGATCTCCAGCTGGGTGGCGATCTCCATGGCGATCTTCGGCCAGAGAGAATGGGCGATCCGCCTGGTACCGATCCTCGCGACGGCTGGGAGCACGTGGCTGATCATATCCATCCTACGGCGAACGCACACACGAAGGATGGCTCTGACCGCGGCGTTCTTTTTCGCAGTGTGCCCCGCGACGGCGTACTTCGGACGAATGGCGGATCACGTGCCCCTGGTGCAGTTCTTCGGCCTAGTCATGCTTCACGGCTACTTAGGATGGTCAGGTTACTACGGAAGCACGAAAAGTTACTGGCTGTGGCTTTACCTGACCGGTTGCGCACTGGGTATCGGCACCGGCTGGGCTGCGGTCTTGATCGCTGCGGCGATAGGCGTATGGCACGGCCTACGGTGCTTAGCTGGCCGGGCCCGCTGGGATCAGTTAATCGTGCTGGTCGCTGCGCCGGCTCTCGCAGTCATGGCCGTGCTACTGCACATCCTCTGGGCCGTGGATTGGGACACCCGCGTCTTCTGGCCACTGTTTGTCACGCGCTCGTACGGCGAGCGCCTGGGGATGCCTCCGTCGCTGGGCAAGTGGGTGGTCGGTCAAAGCATCTTCTGGACCCGCAACTTCACGATTGCCGGGGCGATCGCCGTTGTCCTTTTCCTACTTGGGCGGCTCGCGAGGGAGACACTCGGCGGACCGGGGTCACGCCGACTCAAAGAGGCGTTGCCGGATGCACGCGCCCTGTGGGTGCCCGCCGCCGCTGGTGTTGCCTACATACTGATCTTCAAGAACCAGTCCTACATCCATGAATACTGGCAAGTATTCCTGGCGCCGTTCGTAGGCTACTGCCTGGCGGCGGTGATCTGGGCGATCTACGACCTATTGGCCTTGGTGCATGTTTCCTTGGCAGTCGTGGGTGCTGTTGCCTGTGCGGCTNNGCGGCTGCCACGGTCGCACCATTCACCAAAGCAATCCAGGCCTACCACTCGCGGTCGCACTACCCCATGTACAATATCGAGATGCTTAGGGCGGTAAACGAGCGAATCGACCGCCATGCACCGGTAATGACGTTCCGCGACTACCACTACCGCGACAACTTCGGCCCCTACGTGCACGACTACATCCAGCCGCAAGCGGCCTATTACACGGACCGGCCGATGGTGTACGAGCGAGATCCGAGGCGGATCCGCGCGAACGAGAACGACTGCGCGATTTACATTTTGCCGTTGCGCCATTTACCGAGGGGTACGAACAAGGCGATGAGGAACAACATGTACCGCTTTCTGCACGCTAACTACAAGATTGAGCGCGTCGGGTCGTACGCGTTGGCGTACCTCATGCCGGAGGCGGTGCGCGCTCCTGCCCGAGTGCGATGACCCTGCGATTTGCCTGCGTGAGCAGATGATGGATCACGAAACGAGGGTTCTCTACGCCGTCATGCTCGCGGGCGTGACCGGTGCCGTCACAGCCCTAACCGGCTGCAGCGGGCCGCGGTGGCGCTCCGATTTTGAACGCGCCGCGCGGACTGCAGCGGAGCAGGACCGGCTGTTACTGGTGGAATTCTCCTCGTTGGCGTGCCGACACTGCGCGAAGATGGACGCCGAGGTCTTTACCGACCCGAACGTCCTTGAGGCCATGGAGGACCTGATCTGCGTTCGGCTGGACAGCGTGCTCAACAGCAAATTAGCCAGCGAGCGCGGCGTTGTAGCAACACCGACGTTCTTCGTCCTCAGACCGGACGGGAGCGAGATCACTTCAACAGCGGGTGCAATGTCAGCGCGGGAGTTCATTCTTTTTCTAGCTCGGGCGAGGATTCACCGCTGAACAGGAGATCGGACAGGCAACACCGCCTCGATCAGTTCCCGATCCTGCCGACTTGCTCTGGTCCGGACTGCGTCTGCGCTGTGGTCGGCCCGTATTTGCCGGCGGACGCTCATGTATTCCGCGTCCGATGCTCCCGCTCCCTTTCCTGCCCAGAGCTCAGGAAAGCGGTATGCGTCGCTCGCTTGCAGGTCCCCGCGCCTCGGCGGCCGCGTCGGACGCCCCATCCTCCGTCCGCGGCACCCGTGCATCGCCGGCGCCAGTTTCACCCTCGTCACTGGCGCGACGAAGCTTCTTGCTCAGAATGTACAACGCACGCTGCAGTTGGCGATCAAGCTCAATGGCTCCCCAACGAGGTGACGGGCCCGTAGTCACGTCTTGCTCCGCGGCGGCAGGCTGGCTTGCCGCTGCTGGCAGGATGATGTCCGCTTCTCGCCTCGATGCCACGATTCGGCTCCTCTCCGCTTCGGTCAGTTTGATGACCACATCGGGCATGACACCCCACCGAGGGGTAGTCTCGTTCTGCTTGGTCCGATGGATCCTGCGGCCTCTGGGCAGGTAGTAGTAGGCGGTCGTCAGCTTCAGGGCGCCGCGGCCGTCCTCCATTTCTATTACGTTCTGCACGCTACCTTTTCCGAACGTGCGCTCGCCGACAATCGTGGCGCGCTTGTGGTCCTGCAAACAGCCCGCCACGATCTCGCCGGCGCTGGCCGTTGTCGAGTTCACCAGTACCACCAGCGGGAACTCCGGATAGGTGTTCTCCGGGCTGGCCGTCACTCGGGCGGCAGTTCCGGTAAGGTCCCGGTCGCTCTGCGTCGTTACGATCACGCCCGTGGATAGGAAACGATCGGCCAGCCCCACCGCGCTGTTTAGCAAGCCGCCCGGGTTGAACCGGAGATCGACGATCATACCGGCCATCCCCCGCTCGTGAAGTTCTCGGAAAGCCGCATCGAAGCTGGCCGCCGTGTCCTCTTGGAAGCTCGAGATGCGCGCGTACCCGATCCCGCGGTCTGGGCGGATCATGAAATCCCATCGCGCTCCATTCACACGTCGCCAGCCCTTGACACTGACGATGTTGATCATCGCCCGAGTCAACCTGATGTTCTCGAAGGCACCCCCGTCCTCATGCCGTACCCTGATTGTCACGGCCGTTCCCGGCTTGCCGGTCAGCCGGGCCACGGCTTCATCGATAGAAAGATTGTCAGTTGGTTTCCCGTCGATCTCAATTATGCGGTCGCCGGCCAGCACGCCCCCGTAGAAAGCTGGGGTCCCCTCGATCGGACTGATCACCATCAACACGCCATCAATCATACCGAGTTCGACGCCGATGCCGCCGAACTTGCCATCCATTCGCTTCTTGAACTCGGGGTACTGCTCCGGGGGTATGTAGCTGCTGAACGGGTCGAGGCGCAGAAGCATCCCGTGTATTGCCCCGCGTAGCAATTGCTCATCATCGACCTCCTCGACATAGTACTTGTCGATCTGTGTACGGATTGCGACCAGAGGTGCGAAGGCCCTGCGGATCGAGTCCAGGCGCGCGAGCGATTCCGGCAGGAGCCAGAAGAGCATGGCGATCAAGATGATGACGAGCATCCACGCCAGATTGCGCTTCGGCATGATGGTCCCCTGGGCACGACGCGCCGCGCGTCATTGTTGCCTAACGGCGCCCTCGATGTCAANNAGGGACCGTGCGTCGTGGTAGCGCTGGCGATCCGCCGATATAATACGGGTGCGGGGTCCCTTGCAGGATCGAGTACAGATGAGCACAATTCGCAATGCTCTGAAGGAAGGCTTGGATCGTGACGAGTTCGTGATCACGGCGGAGTACTGTTTGCCGCCTCGGGGAGAATCGCTGGCTACGCTCGAAGCGTTGGCCGACTACGTCCGCGATGACGACCGCGTCCACGCAATCGCGCTGACCGACCGGGTGACCAGCGAGACGGACTATGACCCGATCGAACCGGCCACCCGGGTCATGGAGCGGTCCGCCAAGGTGCCCATGGTGCATTTGTCCGGCAAAGGCCACACGCCTGATTCGATGCGAGAGCGCCTGAAGCGGTGCCGGCAGCTCGGCTTGCAGAACGTTCTGCCGATCACCGGGGACATGCCCCGAGCGCCCGAAACGTCGGCCGGGGGTGCCCCCGAACCCAGCCAGGCAGGCCACGCGAAGGCTGAGCCCGAGACCAGCTACGTGGACTCCGTCCAGGCATTGGCATTGGCCCGGCAGGTGGACGAGGAGTTGTTCCTGGCCGCTGCGACCAGCACCTTCAAGTACACGGAAGCACAGGCGATTGGCCAGTACATGAAGATGCACAGGAAGCTGCGTCACGGCGCACGCGTGATTTTCAACCAGGTGGGGTATGACCTGCGCAAGACGGAGGAGCTGGTTCTATACTCCCAGCGGATCGACCATGCCATTGACGCCATCGCAGCCTTGTATTGGCTCACACCGGGCTTCGCCAGGTTTGCCAATGCTGAGCACGTACCCGGGGTGATTATTAGCACCGATCTATGCGACCGGATTGCCGAGGTGTGCAAGCAGCCGGACGGAGGAAGACAAGCGCGAACGGACATGATGGCAGCGCACATACTGCTCTGCAAAGCCTTTGGCTACCGCGGCGTGCATGTGGGAGGATTAAAGAAGGCCGACACCTTCAAGCGAATCCTTGACCATGTCACGCAACTCGATCGAGAGGGCCTCGATCTCGACGCCCTGTGGCAACGTTGGTGCGGGCATTTGCGATTCGAGAGCGGTAGGCCCGTACAGTGTGGTCCGCCGGATGGGTTCTATCTGTTTGCCGAGGACGAACGAGGGTTGAACGGCTGTGAGTGCACCGTGCTCACCGAAGAGGTCGGCCCAGGCTTGAAGTATCGGATGCTTCGAAAGGTGCATGACATCGTATTCGATCGCGGGCTGCGGCCGGGCGGGTTGGGCGAACGGCTTCTGCGCGCGTTGGCTGTGTTGCCCACCTTTCCGGAGATCGGGTACGGCCTGGAACGGATCATCAAGAGCCCGTTGGTCGGTTGCCAAGGCTGCGGCTCGTGCAGCTTGCCGGAAACCGAGTACGTGTGCGTGGAAGGCAACTGCGCGAAGAAACTGCTCAACGGTCCGTGTGGTGGATCGGGTCTGCAAGGCCAGTGCGAAGTCCGCCCCGAGCGCGAGTGCGCCTGGATCGAAGTGTACCGCCGCGCCAAGCAGGAAGGACATCTGACAGCTTTGGAGGACGGCCATCTGCTCGCCAAGGACAGGCGACTGCAGGGATCCTGCAGTTGGATCAACCTTGCCCTCGGTCTGGACCACCATGGCGAAGAGCACCGCAGGTGACTGCAATCGGGTGATCCTTGCCCGTGTCGAGTCGTCTGATACGGACTCCTGCCAGCAGGACGACCCGCCGGTCGGAAAACGATCACGTGTGCCGGGCGCGCCTGCCTGTTGATCCCGAAGCGCGTCACGTGCGGATGCTTGCCTCTTAAGCCGGCTGGCGAAGGTGTGTAGGAGACGATGGAAAGGGCTGAAGACGCCGGGCGGGCCAAGACGATCCTGTTGGCGGTCGCAGTGATCGCCGTAGTCGTCTATATCTGCCTGCCGCTGGGGGCTCGCTGGTCGCCGCCCAAAGAGGCGACGGTC
>JABAOF010014898.1_pt3 | contig 13629 bp, 18 predicted proteins | sample 7062171 | NCBI WGS metagenome assembly JABAOF01 (sample SAMN14538628, study PRJNA623070) | marine sediment metagenome | biome: marine biome [ENVO:00000428]; feature: marine pelagic biome [ENVO:01000023]; material: deep marine sediment [ENVO:00002113] | place: India: Gulf of Khambhat ...
ACTGACTCCCGAACAAAAAAATCGCCTCATGAGAAGACTGCCTGACCCTCTGCGAAGATTCAGACGATTCCAGAAGGGGCCTCCCTTTAAACCTCCTCCGAAGAAGAAGCCGCCGAAAGATAAGCGACGATAATTGCCCTTAGACTCATCCTCCCAGCCAAAGACAACTCCGAGCATCCTTGGTTGAACTGTGTGGATTGAAAACCACGCTTTTCGCTTATTATTTCAAATCATGCAATAAGAATAATCATTCCTTTGTCTAATAGGTGTGAAGACAATATTTTCCCCCTCCCTTCCCACCTTAGTAAGAGGCTAGAGCAACCCTCGTCGCTCTGGCCTCTTTTACATTGATGGTTTTAACAACTCATCAAAACCTCAGGTAAAAAATCCCCCCTTAAATCATCCCTAAAGGTGATTGTGCCTTCCTGCCTTTTCGGACAATCCTATATTTCTCTGGATATAAAGAATGAAGAAGATCTTAATCGCAGCTATTTCAATTTTTTGTTTGGTCAGCCCCCTGCCCGCGAATGATACCATTTTTAAATCACTCCAATACAGTGCTGTTATGTCAATAAATTTGGATACGGTTCTTACCTACGACGCTATTTGGAATCATGGTGCAAGAGAAGGAAATCCGATTGTTGCCAGTTACATTAACAATATTCCGCTTACAATTGGAATTGACCTGGCGATTAATACCGTTTTAGTCTGGGGAACGAGCAAACTTTACAAAAAAAACAAACCTCTATCCTATGCCATTGTTATCGGTGTGAATTTGATCCAGGCCTATTGTTTCTATCATCATTATCGCCTCCGCCAATAAGCGCAGTAAGGGGTCGCGTCTCAACATTTGACATTTCTTATTTAGAGTTCACAAGAAACTAGATTTTCTCAGCGAATGTCAAATGTTGAGACGCGACCCCTTTTGACTTTTGGCCGTTGACCTCCCTGTTTTGTATTTGATATGTTCATCGCAGGATGTCAGAAGAGAAATTCTCTTTATAATTGAGGTGCGTACAGAAAGCCGCTTTGATGAACAATTTAAGTTAATGGTTGAATTAAAGAAGGAACTGAGTCTTTACGGCCTGACCATGGTGGCCATAGGATCCTGTATCGGTTCCGGTATTTTTTTAACTCCCTCCCAGATCGCTGGACACCTCCCTGCCCCGCTTTTGATTTTGCTGGTGTGGGGATTAGGGGGAGTCATCACTCTTACGGGTGCCCTGACCTTTGCCGAGCTGGGAGCCATGTTTCCCCAGGCAGGAGGGGTATATGTTTACCTCAAAGAGGCCTATGGGGATCTTTTTGGTTTTCTTTACGGCTGGGTCTATTTGGTGGTTATCACGTCTGGTGCTAATGCTGCCCTAAGCATAGCCTGTGCCTATTATCTGGCGTTTATTTTCCCTCTAAGCGAAACCGGTATCAAGATCACCGCCATAGTCGCTCTTGTTTTTGTGACCGTTGTGAATATTCTGCGAGTCAAAGCCGCAGAAATTTTTACAAACGTGTTTACCGGGCTGAAGCTTCTGGGGATAGCGGCTGTCATTGTCATCGGCATCATTTTCAGGCGGGCAGAATTTTCTTTTTTTGATACCAGTGGCGCAGCATCCGTAGATAATCTCATCTCTGCCTTTGGTCTGGCCCTCATCGGAGTTTTATGGTCTTACGGCGGATGGCAGCATGCCTCCTTTGTCGCCGGAGAAGCACGGGATGCTCGCCGGATGATCCCTCGGGCTATGATTATCGGAGCCTTGGTTGTGGCCGTTGTCTACCTTTTTACCAATCTTGCCTATCTTTTTCTGCTGCCAGTGGATGAGGTCGCTACTTCTCGAAGTCTGGCCGCTGATGCTGTTTCGACCATCCTTCCTTTCGGGGGAGTACTCGTCGCTCTGCTTATTGCCATTTCCACCTTCGGGACCTTGGGAATATATACCCTTTCTGCTCCCCGAATCTATTACGCTATGGCCAGAGATGGGCTTTTTTTTAAAAAATTAGCCTGGATTCATCCCCGCTTTCGCACACCGGTCAATGCCATTCTGGTTCAGTCAGCCTGGGCTGTTGTGCTTCTTCTTTTCTGGGGAACCTTCGAGGATTTAATCACCTATGTGGTGTTTACCGACTGGATTTTTTTCGGATTAACCGCTGTGGGGATTTTTATATTCCGGCGCAAATATCCAGACCTTCCCCGGCCCTATAAAACCCTGGGTTATCCCGTGGTTCCTCTGATCTTTATCACCATCACCATTCTGTTTGTGGTCAACGCTCTTATCGAAAAGCCCGTCCATGCCTGGGCTGGACTGGTATTGATACTCATAGCCCTTCCGATTTACTTTTATTTTAAAACCAAACGAAACATATAAAAGGAAAGATCACATGAAAGGAAATGATAATCAAAAACAGATAATCCAGAATTTTCCGGAAGATGTTCAAGGTCTGCCCCGCAGGCAATTCATGAAAAGACTCCTCGGTGGCGCGGCAGCGGCCGCTGTAATACCATCCGCTGTCTTCGGTGAACGTAAGGTCTCTTTTGACTCTTTGAAAAATACGGCAGGTGGGATGTCTGTTGGGGATTTAGGCCAGGAAAAATTCTGGAAGCTCGTCAAGGAAAATTTTCCAATCCGGAAAGGCCTGATCATGCTGAACGCAGCCAACCTCTGCCCCTCCCCTTATCCGGTTCAACAGATGGTGTTCGAACTCACGCGTGACATCGATGCTGATCCCTCCTCGATTAACCGGAGAAAGTTCGCAGATTTACGTGAAAATGCGCGTCTGGCCCTGGCAGATTATTTAGGAGCAAGCTCTGAAGAGATTGCGATCGTCAGGAATACGAGTGAGGGCAACAACATCGTCATAAACGGCCTGACCTTCAAACAGGGGGATGAGGTGATTATCTGGGATGAGAATCATCCAACAGCGAATGTCGCCTGGGATGTTCGAGCTGAGAGGTATGGGTTTACAGTCAAACGGGTAAAATCACCCGAGATTTTTGAAAGTGATGATGAACTCATAAGGCCTTTCAAAGAGGCCATGACTGACCGAACGAAACTGATGTGTTTCTCCCATGTTTCAAACATTTCAGGTATTGCTCTTCCGGCAGAAGCGATATGCACGATGGCCCGAGATCATGACGTTTTAACCCACATCGATGGCGCCCAGACATTCGGATCGCAGGTTGTTAACCTTCATAGTATCGGCTGTGACTTTTACACAGGAAGCTCTCACAAGTGGTTCTTCGGGCCGAAGGAAGTCGGGATTCTTTATGTACGAAAAGAAAGGATCGCAGATTTATGGCCGACAATTGTCGGTGTTGGCTATCCCAAAGTTATCGAGAAAGGCGCTCAAAAGCTCGAAACCCTCGGCCAGAGAGATGATTCAAGAATTGCGGCCATGAGAAAGACTGTTGAGTTCCATAACGCAATCGGCAAAAACCGTATCGAAGCCAGGATCCGTTTCCTGGCTACTGCTTTAAAGACGAATCTCAAAAAAAGAATTCCAGACATAAAGTTTCGCACACCTCTCGATCCAGAACTCAGCGGCGGAGTCGTCGTTTTCCATGCGCCAGGTATAGACCTGAGCAAAGCCCTGAATACCCTTTATCATAAATACAACATAGGTTGTGCTGTTTTTGGTGGTGATCTAGCTGAGATCCGGCTTTGCCCCCATGTTTACAACACGATGGAGGAAATCGATGAGGCTGTCCATGCCGTGGCAAGCCTTGTGTAAATTTATCTTTGGTAGGCACAAAAAAAATGTATTAAAATCTTCTATGTCATTCCCGTGGAAACGGGAATCCAGGGCTATCCGGATAAGAATCTTTGTTATCTCTGGATTCCCGCTTTCGCGGGAACAAGCCTGGATTCTTGCTTTCGCAGGAATGACGAGGTACCAGATCTAGATTCCTACCAGAGTTTGTCCCTGCGTAGGCAGGTGCAGGAATGACATATCGAAAGGTGATGATCAAATGAAAATCAAGATAAAAGTTGGAGACATATTATTAAACGCTATCCTTGAAGACAACGAGACGGCCAGAAGAATCTATGATGCTCTTCCTTTTGATCTGCCCTATAACGTCTGGGGAGATGAGATTTATTTTTCTATACCTGTTCATATGGATATAGAAGAGGGCCGTGAAATCATGGAGGTCGGTGAATTAGCCTACTGGCCGCCAGGAAATGCTTTTTGCATTTTCTACGGAAAAACCCCTGCCTCCCTGGATGAACGGCCCAGGGCAGCAAGCACTGTTATTCCTTTCGGCAGAGTCGAGGAAGATGCGACTGTGCTTCGTCAGGCAAAGGCAGAAAAAATACAGATCGAAAAACTCGAAGATGACTAGTTTACCTCTATTTTCAGTTTGTGGCAGCAGCCAGCTTAAGAGATACCCAGACATTTAAACCATTGGGCATTCGTGGTCTTCGGCCGCTGCCCATCCCCATACCTCCTCGTCCTCCACCCATTCCGCCCATGCCGCCGCCAGGTCTCCCCATACCACCTGATCCTCTTCCGCCCATTCTGTTTCTCATGGCATTCCTGTCCATTTTTGGGATTTCCAATCCTACGTTAATCCCCTCTCCTGGTCGGGCACCGATGGCATATGGATACTGTTCGCTTGATCTGAAAGGAACCTTCAGCTCGTAGACAAGCATTCCACCCGAGACATCGACCTTGATATCAATCCCTTTAACCTCTTCAATCTGTATCTTTATCCTTTTGTCCTCTCCTGGTCCGATGATTTCAAGATCGGCCTGAGACTGCAGGAAGCGTTCTTGAAACTCTTGTGGATCCTGTTCTCTATCTCTCATCCTGATATCCATGTCTCTGTCTCCCCTGGCTTGTCTTCCGAGGGGAAACCTTATCCCAAGAGTCTTTTCTTTTCCTCCTGCTGGTTCGAACCAAGCCGTGAATCCCTGCATCATGATTTGGGCTAGGATGGTCGGTTCGGCTGCAATCAAACAGACATACAGATCGCTCTCATCATTCAGGAATCCGACGGATATGTCTTCATCCTCAAAAAAGTAAAGGGATCCCAGCCAATCAGAACTTTTCCCGTCGATTATGATCTCCCGTTCCTTCCATTGGCTGTCGAGCTCTACAGTCCCGCATCCGGCCAAAAAAAAGATAAAAAAAAATAGGATAAATAGATTAATAAGAGATCGGAGCATGAAAATCTTTTTGCGTGCTTTGAACGTCTTGTTCATTTTTTTCTCCCCATTTTCAATTTTCAAGAATCGTCTGTGGCTTTCTTTAGGCTTTAGGCGGGAATAAAATCCTACAAAAAAGGATCAATCTCAGATATTTGCTCCGAGATTGATCCTGCTTGTTGGGATATGAGACTTATTTCTTCACGGGTTCACGAAATCTACGAAAACACTGGAATCTCTCTCCTCTTGGGTAAAATCTTCTGCTTCTCATTCGGTCTTTCCCCATTTCTTTGAGCGCATCCCGCTGCTCGGGGGTGAGGATGTTGCTAATCTCTTCTCTGACTTTCAGCCTTTGGATAAACATGTCATGCCTGTTGCCAGATGCCTTCGATAGGGTAGCTTTTATTTTGTCATAATCTAAGTTATCCCTATCCTGTAACAGCTTCTTCAGTTCTAATTGAATGAGATTGTTGGCATTCTGCATTTCGACCATCTTCTCTTCTGAAGTATCTACCAGATTTTTTATCTTTTCGATCTGATCATCGGTGATGTTGAGTTCTTTCTGCTTGGCTTTTAGAACCATCAGGATTCTGCCCGGGGCCTGTCTCATCATCTTATGACCTCGATGACCTATTCTCATACCTTGAAACGACTGAGCCAAGCTGCTGGCTGTAAAAAGCACGGCAACCGAAACGATAACCGAAAACATCAAATTTTTTTTCATCTGAGTATCCTTTTATTAGGCATTTTTATTTCCTATTGTTTAGACGTTTAAAGTGTCAGATTTATTCCCGACTAATGTCTTAATTTTAAAATAATGAGTCGCAATCTGTATTTCTATCGGGAAGCAAGATACTTGACGACTTCTTCAGTTTCTTTTTCTGTCAAAAAGTCAGGATTTTTTGAGTTTCTTATCATCCTTTCAACAGTTACTCTCCACTCATCCTCGCTTTTTCTTGCCTGGTAGACACGTTCTAGATTGTGGCAAAAGGAACATTTCTTATCGACCAAGGTCTTACCTATCTCTTCTTCTACCATAGCTAGATCCTCGCTAGTCCGTTTTTCCTGCTGCTTCAGCAAAAAGAAAATAATCTGTTTGGCATCATAACTCCGGATATTCGGAGCATCTATTAAAGCCATGCGATTGACGGTTCTCGTCCAGCCTTCTTCATCCTTGAATGACCGGAAAATCCGCTCCAGCGTATGGCACTTGGCACATTTCTTCATCACAAGCTGACGGCCGATATCTTCATCCATGGTGACTCTATCCAGGGAGGTAATAGCTACGAAGCGAATGGCACCTCTATACAGAAAATAATGACCAGCGCTGATGGCATTCAACAGGAAGGCCATAAGGAAGATCGAAAATCCAACAAAGAACAGACGCGATGTCAACAGGCTGTACTTACGAGCAATCACGATCTTCACAGCAAGTAAAGGCATTAACGTCAATGCGAAGACCACATGAAGAATTCCCCTCGGGGATAACTCCTCTTGATAGCTGCTGAGCCTGGTAATCATGGTATAGACCATAAACACATAGACGAGCACGAAGAGATAACCAAGGAGGCGATGGACCCAGACCAGAAACTTACCATGCATCCTGTCTTTGGCACTGCCTTTAAGATGAATCATAATCGCTGCGCCTTCGCCCCAGCAACCAGAAATATCAAACCCAGAATAGAATTTATGAGTGGATTCATGTCTTCCTCCTTAAGCCAGGGCCACGCCCGTAATCCTGGATAACTCGGGGTTGATGGCTTTCAAATCGTCTCGACTCAGCTCGTGGATATCATCCTTACCGCAAATCCGGGCAATGGTCTCGATGTCATGGGTCGCTGCTTGGATAAAATTAGAGACCCTTTTGGCAGCCTTATCCACGTTGAGTCGCTTTCTGAGCTTCTTGGTTTGCGTGGCAATGCCGTAGGGGCAGGTACCGAGATGACACTCACGAATATACTTGCAGCCCAAGGCTATTTTCAAAGCTCCCGCCATATAAACAGCTTCGGCCCCTAAAGCCAGTGCCTTGGCCACATCAGCCGAGTGACGGAGTCCACCAGTGGCGATTAGAGTCACCCGGTCCTTCAGTCCGCTCTTATCAATATAATCGGCCACTCTCGGGAGTGAATACACCAGGGGGAGGCCGATCATCAACCCCAAATCGGCCCGAGGCATACTGCAAGGTGATCCTCTCCGCCAGCTCTCTTTCTTCATCCAACATCCCCCCTTCACCAGTGTTTGCGATACCTCCAACCATAGACGATGCCTTGGCCAAAGCCATCTTTGCCTCTCGGCTTAAAGCTCCAAAGGACATGCCCGCATTCAATATGGGAGTTTTTAATATTATCGGCTGAGCAGTGGTTTTCCCTAAGATGACTTGTGTGCTCACCGGCTTGTCATCTAATAGAGGTGGATTAGCAACTTGACCTGCCATAAACAGCAGATCATCCATGTTCAGGAACTTGCGGGTGGTCCCTTTCCCCTCAAGATAATAATGACCGGTCTCAGCCATGTATTCGATCATCATTCGAGATTTGGCATCCCAGTGAGCAAAGTGCTCATAAGTGGGATCTTCACCGAAACGTTCTGCTGGCGTTTTACAGACCGGACAGAAATGAAAATTTATCTCCCCTATTTGGAGATAACCGCATACAGGACAGCGATAGACATTCATATCATGTTACCTCCCTCAAGAATTTGAGATCATAATAATATAAAGGAGCAGGTCGGACAAGGCGAAGTCTTCCCTCGAAGGAGAAAATCTTTACGCGAAAATGAATTTCATATGGGGACAGTCCTTACTTTTATCTTTTTTATTTTACGACTTCTTCCCTCTGTCGGCGTATCGTGTCTCGCTGTTTTTGCTCGGGTCTGCATTCGTCGCTTTAACTCTGATCCCAGCTCCAGGAACCCGAGCCAGATATCGATATCTCATTGCCTGCTAAGGACATCCGCCCAGGCTATTGGAGAGGTTCAAGCTCGTTCCGAAAGCGGCAAGTACCCATACTATTGGATTCCTTCAGCAAAAGAACTGGCGTCTCTTATAGACCAGTTGGGCAAGCGTTATAAATGTCAATACATCCCCGGCCACCAGGGATTAACTAGAGAGGGAAATGAATTAAGGGGGCATAACGCCGTATATGATTTCTGACTCAAACAGCATTGTCCGTAATTAGTCAACTAAGGTTTCGTTTTGGTTTGAAAATTACGGATATTAGATAAAAAATTACACAGTTGAGCAGGAATACAGTCAAAACCAAAGCTGAAAACGCAAGGCTTTGCTGGCGGCTTATTCCGATTTGGCCTAATAACAATATGAACACAGCGTCACGAGTCCCGACACCTGCAACCGTTATCGGCAGCAATGACAGCACTGTCGCTACCGCTGCACAGGCACATGTATAAATGAACGGGGCGTTAAGTCCCACTGCCAAACCACATAGATAAATCGCAGAGAATTGTATCAACCAGAATAAGATTGTCCAGGTCACTACCAGGAAGTTTCGGCCAAGCTTATCTTTCCAAAATCCTTCTGTTATTTCATTCCATGATTTTCTTGCAGCCAAATGATACTGGCTGGGAATAAGCTTTATAGCCAATTTTTTTATTAGATGCTGCCTGGCGACAAAGACGGCAGCGGCAGCCATTACTGCCACGCCGCAGATGTTAATAATCCGCAGTTGTGATGCGAACTGACCGGAAAAATACCACATTCCTCCATACCCGGCAAGCAGAACCGCACCGACATCATACAGCCTGTCCAATATGCTACAGGCTATCGCTTTTGCGACGCTGAATCCTCTTTTTATCAGGATAGCAATTTTGACCAGGTCACCGACCCTTCCGGGTGTAACCGCAGAAAATACCATCCCGGTCGCATACATGCTTGTGCTGTCAGCGAAGCCAAGCTTAATATCATAGTTTCCGAGCAGAATTCGCCAGCGGATTCCTTTGATTAAAGCGATTGGTATCGTCAACACGATAGCTGCGGCAAGGAACTTCGGCTCGGCTTTGGATAACACCTCCCAGACCTTTGCTGGCCCTGCCCACGAAAAGGCAACTATTACAACTACAGGGCCTATCAAGTGCCATAACCATTTTTTTTTCAAGTGTACAAATTTCATATCCGGATGTTACTAAAACCAGCAGAGTGTTGTCAGAACATAAATTGATTTCTAATTCGTCTTCTCAAAAACATATATATTATTCAGACAACATATAATTCTCTTCTTTTTCACAAGGCTGAATCCCTGGCTTTCAAGGAGAGAAACGATATAGTCATGTGACAGCCCCAATTCTTCACCTTCCTTTATTTCCCTCTTGCCCTGGTCTTCATCCCACCACGCCATTTTATGGCGAATGGTTCCGATAATCGGCGACAGCATTGTCAGTATAACTTTTCCATGCTCTGATAATACCCGGTGTGCTTCTGTTAGAACTTCTTTACGGTTTGGTATATGATTTAGGCTGGCAATAAAAGTGACGGTATCAAAGGCCCCATCGTCAAATGGAAGCTTCGAGGCATCGTCTACAATAACAGCATCTCCTCCGAAATCATACACATCTACTCCGATACTTTCATGGCCATACTTTTTTACCAGCTGGTTATTGCCACATCCAATATCGAGCAAACGTCCCTTACAGTTTTCCATAACATGGTTACACCGCTCGTCACGAATAGAATGAAGCCCCAGTTTATTTATAAAATCGTGCGAACAAGCAAGACGAAGGGGAAGAAAAACAAAGTTAAGTATCTTTGAAAGCATCGTACACTCCTCACAAAGTTAAGCATAGAAAACGCACATAAATTTGAAATTATTTTTCAACTTCAATACATACTTTATTTTGGCTCAGTTTTAGTTTGGCGCGTACACAGTCCATTATTGCCCCTTAGCAATTGATTTCCATCCTGGTACATTCGACATGTCTCCTGGCAGAATTATATAGTCTAAACCGGTTGTCTGAGCCCGTTTCGCAACGACGTTGACGTCATAACGGGTATTGATATAATCCAATGCTTTCTGGGTCTGGCACCATTGTATCATTTTTCGCGGGCCATTGTATAAGGCAAAACTACCGCTGTATTTGAACCAACAATGTTTCTTAGCGCATAGATACGAAACACCGCCATATTAGGATGCCCTAATAGTATAAGCGAATCCGGTGGTATTTTTACGAACCCATGGAGCAACAGGCGAAAGGAAAGGAAACGATAATTATCTCTACCGGCATTACAGCCAAAACGACTGCTGTCAAAACAATCAGAACCTCTCATTCCAGCCTGCTTATACGCAGCAATTTAACCTGACAAAAACAGCGCTATAAATAAAGAAAGAGAGTCGGCAAATACATGATACGACCTCTACTGTCTTTGAAGCTGCTCTTCTATTCAGTGCAGGAAGGAGGTGAGTTATCATTATGAGGATTAACAAGACAAAGAGAAGCAGATAGATGACCCCTGACTAAATCAGGGACAAGTCTGGAGTTGATAGCTAGAGTAACTTCCCACATTCCCGATAAAGATCAAGTCATGGTCCATTATTATGGCTTTTATTCTAATACTCATAGGGAAAGGTGCGGAAAGCCGGCTCCGCGCTCCCTCCTCCCCCAATCATATAAGAAGAGCCTATTATGGAAGATAATTTGGTGGGCTTTTTCATATTCTCTCCCACTTCCGGGGGGAAAGAAAGATCGGTGATTATCTAAAAGATTCTTTATCAGGTTGTATGCTAAATTATCCACATGAAAACAGGAGGCAGATGTGAAATTGAGAAATAATTTAAAACGACTCAGATTTGAGCATGACTATATGACACAAGAGGCTTTAGCTAAATCCGTTGGAGTGATTCGCCAGACCATTATTTCTATTGAAAAAGGCAGGTTTGTTCCCTCGATGCTTCTGGCCTTAAAACCTTCTAAAAATAAGAAATTTAGTTATTTCCTGAACGTATGATCAATTTTTTTGAAAAATTCCGCGAAATTGAACCCTTTGAAGGCGGGGCTTTTTTCGTTGTGGCATTTTTTACACACTGCTTCAGAGGGCACGATTAATCCCAATTCAATGGCTTCTTCCTTGTTTTTCATGACGCTCATTTTTTTGTAATCGGATCCAGGTCCGTGGCAGGCTTCGCATCCAACACCTTCTTCCTTAAAGACGCTGCCGTCGTATCCAGTGGTATGGCATGCCAGGCAGATGGGGTTCTTGTCTTCGCCTTTGGCTATCAGGTTTTCAAAGGCTTTGGCGTGGGGGCCTTTTTCCCATTTTTCAAAAACTTCGCCTTTTTTGGCGCCTTTGTGGCACATCATACACTTCTTTGACGTGACGAAACTGAAATCTAGCGGAACCGAGATATCCAGGAGAGCCACGTTGAAATCATTACTATCGCTCCATTCACTCCATTTCCCATCGTTGTAAAAAGCCCGGACCTGCCACCGCCACCTCTCGAGATCCTCATCATCAATGGGGTTGCAGGAGTCCCAGACATACTTTGAGTCTTTCACAGTATCTTCTAAAACGGGGTCTTTTAACCACGGTCTGGTGATGCGGATTTGGTAAAGCTTGACGTTTTGGGGATTGGGGATAGTCCAGCTGAAATTCCAGATATAGCCTCGAGGACACTCGGAATTATTCCCCTGGGGCAAAACTGCATTTTTCTGGGGACTCTGGAGGACAGGCCTTGGATACAACCCAGGAAGGGCCACTTGACTTAAAATGCCGTTTTCGTAAACCCAGGTTTCAGCCGGGGCAGTTATCCCAGAGTGTCTCATCGTATAACTTTCGAAAGCGAGATAGATTTTATTGCCTTCCTGACTTATTTTTGGGCCCTGGCAATTTCCAAACTTGTCTGAAACTTTATATTTACCATCAGGCCGCCAGCTGATGATCCGACAGGAGTAAGTTTGACAGATGTTCCCGCCAGCATTTTCCACGAGAACATCCACGTTAAAACCATCGATAGCTTTGAAAGATTTAATGATGCTGACATCAAACATAGGAGCAGAGTAAATTTCTTTCCCGTTCAATAGGATTAAAAATTCAAGAGGACCTTTCTTGACAATATTCAATCCCTTTGAGGGAACTGGTTCTGCAGCGGCAAAATCGAACTTAACGGAGTACCAGTGGTTCTCTGTTCTGGCATACTGGCAGTTTTTCGTTATGAATTTTCCAGGCAATCCACCCGAGGGTTTATCGCTGGTATGAGCGATGGCTGCGCTTTTCCAGGTACCGTCACCATCCAGGAGCTTCCATTCTGTCTCTGGACCCACTTGAACCGGTGGATCGAAAATGAATGTTACATACCATTTGTGTTTGACTGGATCTATGACTTCAGATGGCCAAGCCGCGGTTAGGGCAACAGATTGAGAATTCCCCAGGATGAGTCTGAGTTTGGTCGGGCCAACTTTAATCTTGTCGAAGACGCTGCTCGAACGGCTGCCGAGAAGATAAAAGGTCACAGAATGGACGTTTGTGGGGGGGAAATCTGCTGGCAGCTTGCCCTCGGTATCACACAGACAATTGCAACATGCTGACCCTCCCACAAAGGCCGACTTGGAATCCTCAGCTCGTGTTGCTTTATAGATTTTTTCTTCAGCAAAAGTCTGGAGGGTAAGTAGACTTATTAATAAAAATATAAGAATGATATGACGCTTTTGTTTCATTCTATGCTCCTTTTCTCCATATTTATGGTGCTACCTTTGGATTGATTCTTTCTGATAGGGATTTATAAATTCGATGAAAATTCTTTTTAGGAAAATTGTGAGAAGTATTATTAGGCAAATTGTTCATCTCAATACTTTTCAGAGAAACACTTTTAAGACAACATCCCCAGGAATCGTCTCAAAAAGTGCTTTTTATCAGATAAATGAAGAGTTGGAATGAGGAGAACAGCATGCATCAAACAGGGCGTTCTCATAGATGATTGCTTATTCCTCTTGACTTTAGGGATCCACCTTTCTTCCATAAGCATATATCACGAGAGAAATTTTTATGTCAAGAGGAAATGGGCTGAAGGAGAAAATTATGGAACGGGCCTCGGCAACTGACATATTTTCAAGGAAATAGTCCTAGTTTTCCACAGAATAAGGGCCTTATACCTTCAATATCAGGGGAAAAATTGAATCACTATAGACTTTTGAATTCCAAAGATAAGTATTTCATTTTCCCCTAAAAAAGCTTCATTTAAGCTCCTATATCTGCAGAAAAGTAAGGCTAACTTATTGATTTAAAAATAATTTCTACGGTCCGTCCCCCAAATTAGCCACTCACCTTTCTTCTTGTGATATGGTCATTCCAGAACGTCAGTGGGTGGAGATTTAGATAAAACATGAGGGATTCGGCACGGGCACCAAAAAGAAATTCTTATACCCAGGAACAGGGAGAAGAAGGTAAATCTAAAATTGGATTGAACTTATTCATTATTTTAGTTTTTGCATTGATTTTGTTGTTTATTCTACCAAGGACAAAATATTCCAAGCATCTCAAAATTAACCA
>JABAOF010022912.1_pt6 | contig 13621 bp, 13 predicted proteins | sample 7062171 | NCBI WGS metagenome assembly JABAOF01 (sample SAMN14538628, study PRJNA623070) | marine sediment metagenome | biome: marine biome [ENVO:00000428]; feature: marine pelagic biome [ENVO:01000023]; material: deep marine sediment [ENVO:00002113] | place: India: Gulf of Khambhat ...
TTAAGCAACTTCCAGAAGCCTTGCCTTGTAAAGGTTCCGCCTCGAGAGGTGAGAAAAAGTGAATCGGACCGCTCTTTAAGCATCTTCGGACGTGCCTCTTCTAGGTATCTCTGGATGGCCTGCTTAGCCGATTCTCCGATGGGAACGACCCGCTCTTTTCCCCCCTTACCCCGACAGAGAAGAAATCCATCCTCAATATTCAAGTTCTTTTGCTTTAACGAGATAAGCTCTGAGACCCGCAGACCTGTTGCATACAGAAGCTCGAGCATCGCCCTATCCCGGATGCCGCGCGTTTTTGTCTCATCAGGCTGTTTGAGGAGAAATTCGACTTCTTCGACCGTCAGAAAATGGGGCAATTTGAGCCATATCTTGGGAGAGGAGAGGTTGATGGCCGGGTTTTTTTTAATGATGCCATCCAGCACCAGAAACTTGTACAAGGATTTAAGAGAAGAGATCATCCGACCCAAAGACCTAGGGGCCAGCCCTGCTTTGCTCTGCTGGTGGACGAACTTTATCAGATCCTCCTCTTTGACCTCTGACCAGGAAATTTTTCCCTTTCGTAGGAATAAGAAGAGCTTATTGATATCTCTCGAGTAGGAAAGAATTGTGTTCGGGGAAAGGCCTTTCTCAACTGACAGATAATCGAGGAAACCCTGGAGAACATCCTCTGGCGATGAGGAAAGATTTGTCATTGGACAAAAGGGTTCGACCTCTTTTCTTGACCCACAGAGGTGAAAGGACCATGGCCGGGAAGCAAAGGCATCTCATCGGGCATGGTCAGGATTTTGGTCTTGATGGAATTGACCAGTTCTGGCCAAGACCCTCCTGGAAGATCGGTTCGACCGACTCCTCCAAAAAACAAGGTGTCCCCCGAGAGAAGGAATCCATCACCCAGGAAGCTAACACTTCCCGGGGAATGGCCGGGAGTGTGGATGACGCGCAAAGAAAATTTACCAATCTTGATCGTTTCACCTTCCTCAAGGTATTGATCGGGTGGCGGAGACTCCTGGGCACCGAGAAAAAAACTCAACTCCGATTGAAGAACATTCTTGAGTATGGGCTCATCGTCGCGGTGGATGCAGAGCGGAATATCGAATTTTTCTTTGATTTCTCTATTCGCTCCGATATGGTCTATGTGTCCATGGGTGTTAAGCAGGGTCACGGGATGAAGACTATTTGAGGCGACAAGACGGAATATTTTAGAGGCCTCTGCGCCGGGATCCACGACAGCACATTCTCGAGTCTCAGGACAATAGACAATATAACAGTTTGTCTCAAGAGGGCCGACGACAACAGATTCAAATTTCATCTTCTCTCACTTTTCAATCATCATAAATCGATCTCCCCATTGAGTCAAGAATCGGAATCGGGGTCAGACCTTCATAACTTTTATAATTATTTAGAGTTTCATATCCAATTATGAAAGTTATGAAGGTCTGACCCCGTTTATGATATACTCGTTTGAAAATGGAGAGAAGAAAGACGATCGGGTTTGTCTTAGGTCCTCTCCTTTTTCTCCTGGCCTACTTCCTGCCCTTCCTTCCTGAAAATCCCGAAGCCCATCGTCTGCTGGCTATCTTCCTGCTGGTCGTCATCTGGTGGGTTACGGAATGTATCCCGATCCCGGCCACGGCCCTCCTTATTCCTGTCTTCATCACCGTTTTCCGAATCGCTCCCGTCAAAGACGCCTTTGCCCCATTTGCCAACCCGATTATCATGCTTTTTCTGGGTAGTTTCGTCCTGGCCAGAGCGATGAGCGTTCATGCTCTCGACCAGAAATTAGCCCTCTCAATATTATCCTTCAAATCCATTGCTCTCAAAAAGACGAGAATCCTGTTTGCCATCGGTCTGACCACAGTCTTCCTGACCCTGTGGATAAGCAACACAGCCACCACGGCCATGATGTATCCCATTTGCCTAGGAATACTCAGCGCTTTTCTTGATGAGAAGAAAGAAGGGCGAGCCACATCCTTCGGAACCATCCTCCTGCTGATGATTGCCTATTCAGCCTCGATCGGTGGAATCGGCACACCGATCGGCAGCCCTCCTAACCTCATTGCCATCGGCATGCTCGAAAGACTGGCCGATTACAGGATCACTTTTTTCCAGTGGATGATGCTCGGCTTCTTGGTCCTCATCCCCATGTATTTTGTGCTTTTCCTCTTCATGAGATTTAAGCTGGGGATGCAGGGAAGGATCGAGGAGAAGAGGATATCCCTGCCAATTGCGGATAAAAAAATCAAGAAAGGACTCAACCGCGCTCAAAAAAATGTGCTGATTGCTTTTCTGGTCACGGTATCTCTCTGGACGTTTCCTGGTTTTTTGGCTCTTATCTGGGGCAAGGACGCTGGACTTTTTCTCTGGTTCCGCGGCCACTTCCCAGAATCGGTGGCTGCCATCATCGGCGCCTGCTTGCTCTTTCTTCTCCCCATCGATATAAGCAGCGGTCGATTTACCCTCTCCCTTAAAGAAGCGTTGCGAATAGACTGGGGTACCCTGTTGCTTTTTGGCGGTGGATTATCCCTGGGATTCCAAATCTTCGAGACCGGCCTAGCCGATGCCATCGGACGTTTCTTTATTTCTCCAGGGACAACGGCCAGCTTATCGCTGATCACCTTCCTTACCATCACCTTCAGTGTTTTTCTGACAGAAGTGACCTCCAACACAGCCTCTGCCAACATGATCATCCCTATTATCATAGCCATCTCCAAGGCAGCCGCCGTCAATCCCCTGCCGCCTGTGTTAGGCTGTGCTATCGCCTGCAGCTTTGCCTTTATGCTTCCCGTCGCCACCCCACCAAATGCCATCGTCTATGGAGCGGGATTGGTGCGTCTTCTAGACATGATGAAGTTTGGATTCTGGATGAACATCGCCGGGATCATCATCATATGGATAGGCATCCGAGTCCTCGCTCCTCTATTGGGAATTTTTTAACAGGGTTTGTTGTTTTTTCAGAATTTTTGATATAATTTTTGGCGATGGATGCCTACCTTTCCAGGGAAGCCTACCAGGCCTTAGAAGGGTTGAACCTCCTGGCGCCTGGATCGAACTCAGAAGGACTCCTCATCGGACACAAGAGAGGCCACAGGTATATCGTGGAATACGTCTTCCCTACACCTGGAGCCTCTTCAATCTCCCCCGATAAATACTTTAATCTTGATCAGCTCTTTGACGGAAAAATCATCGGCTTTTTCATGATCAAGCCAGAAGAAAAAAGAATAAAAAGAATCCTAGCTCCATTTGCATATGGTAAGCTTTTCCTCGAGGTCGATCTCACCTCTCAAAAAAAGACAGCCCTGAAATCCTTCATCGTCGATTATACAGACGACTTCTTTCTCTCGCCAATTCAGATAAAAAAATATAAATAAAATTATGGACGATCACCTAAATTCGGAACAACAAAAATTCCTCCTCAAACTGGCCCGGGAAGCCATCCAATCCCATCTCGAGGGCAAAGAAGCCCCCAAGGTTAAAGTGACAGATCCGAGTCTCAAGAAAAAAAGAGGAGCCTTCGTTACCCTTAAAGTCAACGATGAGCTCCGGGGATGTATCGGATATCCCCTTCCCTTTAAGCCTCTGTATGAAACGATCCTAGATGTCGCTGTATCGGCAGCCACCCAGGATTTCCGTTTTCAGCCCTTGGACCTTGAGGAACTCCCAAACACCAGGATGGAAATTTCTGTTCTCTCCTCGCCCCAGCCAGTCAAGGACATCAAGAAGATCAAAGTCGGAATACACGGAATCGTTGTCTCCAAAGGGCTCAACAAGGGGCTTCTCCTCCCGCAAGTTGCGGTGGAATGGGACTGGAACTTAGAAACCTATTTAAGTCATGGATGCCTGAAAGCCGGACTCGCGGAGGATGAATGGAAAAAGGGAGCTCAGATCGAAATCTTTACAGCCCAGGTCTTTTCAGAATAGAATACTATTTCATCTTGTGTTAATGGGCTTGAACTGCGAGTAAGCATCTCATTTGCCGTGATAACAGATAACAGTATGGATCAGGTTGAGCATATCGAAAACACGCGGGATTTCCCCAGCGAGGAAATCCCGCTCGGATACAGGCTTCGCTCTCCTCTCCCTTTGGGAGAGGAACCATGCCCGCTCAGCCCTGCTCACGGTTTTCTCAATACTCAACCTAACCTTTTCTGTTTATGCAGAGACCTATCTTAATCACAGAATTTGTGATGCTTTCCAACAAGAATCTGCTCATTTAGCTTTTTCGACTTAGGTAATGAAGAACAAGAAACAATATTTATCCAGAAAGGGCTTTGTCTTCATTTTTATCGTTATATCCATCCTTGTTGCTTCTGCTCTTCCCTCGTTTAAAACACAGGCGGCGACTGACATTTCTCAAGATATTTCACCTTATCCCAAAATCACACAAAGATTGCAAAACACAATGTCCGCATCTGTAGAAAAGGATAAACTATTAAAAGTGTGGATCTACTTTGCCGACAAGGGTATTTCTTCTCGAGAATCACTAAAGAAAAACCTTAACAAAATTCGTCAGAGTCTCGATGAGCATTGCTTGTGGCGGCGTCGGAAGGTGCGCTCCAAAAAAAATCTCGTGGATGTCCAAGACCTTCCCCTCTTCCCTCCTTATATACAGAAAATTGCTCCCCTGGTTAAACGGGTCAGAACCACGTCTCGTTGGCTCAATGCCCTAAGTGTTGAGACGGCAACTCCACAGATTTCCTCTTTGTCCAGACTCGACTGCATCCATAAGATTGATCTTGTCCTTTCCTTCCGGAGGGAAGATCGGATTTCGCGCCCCGAAACAAGACTCACCCAAGAGGAAGAAAACACAATTCATATCAACTATGGCCCTTCTTATCTTCAGCTTGCCCAGATCAATGTCCCGCCGCTGCATCGTCTGGGATACAGCGGGAAGGGTGTTCGTGTGTGTCTTATGGATACGGGCTTCCGGAAATCTCACGAAGTCTTCCAGCACGTCAACATCATCGATGAATGGGATTTTGTCAACAACGATAACGACGTGGCCCAGGATCTTTTCAACCCGGACGACTATACCGACTCTCATGGGACTGGAACATGGTCGGTGCTCGGAGGATACAAACCTGGAGAGCTTGTGGGGCCTGCCTACGGAGCCGATTTTTTGCTGGCAAAGACAGAGACGACCCGTTTCGAAATGCCTATAGAAGAAGATTACTGGGTAGCCGGGATCGAATGGGCGGAACGCTTGGGGGCAGAGGTTGTCTCTTCCTCCCTGGGCTATACGGACTGGTATTCATTCGAAGATATGGATGGCCAAACAGCCGTGACGACCAGAGCGGCCAACCGAGCAGCGAGCCTCGGAGTTGTCGTCGTCAACTCGGTCGGTAATGAGCGCAACAACCCATGGGGTCATCTCATCGCGCCCTCGGATGGCTTCGACGTCATCGCCGCCGGAGCCGTGGATGACTCTGGTCTCCTGGCCTCTTTCAGCTCTCCCGGCCCTAGCGCAGACGGAAGGATCAAGCCCGAAGTCTGTGCCCGTGGAGTCGACAATTGGTTAGCTGGCAATTCGCTTGATGGGAATGACCAGTATATGGAAGGCTCGGGGACCTCTTTTTCCGCGCCTCTGGTGAGTGGTGTGGCCGCCCTTCTTTTAGNNGGCTCAGGTCCGCTCAGCCCTTCTCAGCACCGCCGACCGCTCACAAAATCCGGATAACGACTATGGCTGGGGAATTATCAATGCCTTTGCGGCTGCTGGTTTGGAGACGGCTCTGCCCCAGCTTCACACCTTTACTGTTGATGACGACGCTGACGGACTAAGTTCTGGAAACGGAAACGGAATAGTGGAAATTGGTGAGACCATCGAGATTGAAGTTGCTCTTGAAAACAACACTCAGATCTCGGCTCTCCTCTTGAGGGCGGAATTGAGTTCTACCCACCCTGAAATTGTGATTGTCCAATCGGAAGTCGTTTTTCCCTCTCTTCCTCCAGCCACCACTTTGACCTCATCAGAGCCTTTTGTCGTCCGAATACCAGCCTCTTTCTTCAGACATCACCTCGTCTTACGGCTTAAAGTCGAAGGGCCAAACAGCCTAACCCTGTATGATTCACTAAGAATTCCCATCTCTCGATGAGAACGCAGAGGCATCCTCACCAGAATCAGTCTTCCCTTTAAAGGCCGATCTTTATCCCAATCCGGAAGGACAAACCATTCCAATTGATTTTGGCTGGGCTGACTTTCTGGTATGAAGCCAAGCGGGGTTCTTCTTCAGAAAACACGAACCGAGGGTAGGATTTACCGGTTAGTTCATCCTGATAATCAACCATCCAGAGTCTACCCCCAGTTGATTCCTCTTCGAAGCCCAGATCCCTATCAGTACCCCAGAAACCCCAAGTCTGATCCCAAGAGTAACTATCCGTTTTATCTCCAGCCCAATCCGAGAAATCCACCCATCTTCCGATGACTTCGAAAACAAGATAGAATCTTTCAGAAACTTTCCATTCCAGACCAGCCAGGCCGTGAAGTCCGAGAGCACCGGTGCGGCTCTCCTCGGTATAATCCCCTGAGGAAGAATACTGGTCGATGTACCGGAAAATAGAACCCGAAAGGATATTATCATCCCTGTAATCTGAGTCGTATTGGTAATTCTCTTGATAATCCAATCGGCCAAAATAATAGCCTCCTCCCATCCCGAGGAATACATTTCCCTTATTCGAAAATGGTATAGCATGATAAAAAGTGAGGATAACCGGGATGGCGCGAAGACGGTACTCAGGACTCTGATCTCGATTTTCTATTAGAAAAATCGTCCCGAAATCATCGGCTGAGCGAAAATAATCCTCCTCCAACTCCACGCTGGAAGACATCGTCCCTTTTGTATTCCCCTGCAGGACATCCAATCCAAAACCGATCCTCCATCGAGAGGAGATAGAATAGGTGATTTCTATTCCCCCTTCCCATGACCGGTGTATTTCCTCCACATCAAAGCTAAAGGTATAAGGAGAGATGTTGCGATCACTAAAATAACGCTTCCAGCCTTGGATGTTTTTGTTTAAATCTCCCCCATCCAGCCAGCCGATTCCTCCTGTGATCTTGAAACTGAGGGGCAAGGCATCAGCGCTCAAAACAATGAGGAAGATGCATAAAATCCAGCCAAAAGCTTTTCTTATTGGCAACACTTTATCGTGTATCATCCTCTAAGAAACAGGCCAGACTGAAGATCAGGCCCTCGAAACTAAACTCGATTAAAATGGAAGGACAGGTCTACAAAGATTGAGAGAGCCTGACGAGTGACGTCTTTTATTTCTTTTTTTTCCGGAACTTCTTGTCCTTGAGCAGCTCTTCTGCTTCTTTTTTACTCCGAGCGATGTCGAGAATCCAGCGGAGATCATCTTCCATGTTCAACACATACTCTAGCTCTTCTCTGGCCTTTTCTATTTCTTTGTGCTTCAGTAAGGTATCGGCGAGATAAACACGGGTGAGAGCGTCCTCGGGACCGTATTCAAGTGATTTCTTCAGGTGCTCAAGAGACTTGTCTTTATTTCCTCCCGCAAATCCGGGGAGCTTGAAATAAACTCGCCCCATCACTCTGTCTGGACCTCCGTCTTCGTAGGAACGGTCGAGTTCAATCACCTTGTTCATGGCCTCCTTGATGTCATCGACCAGGAATAGACTCTTCAGCACTCCTCTCGCCTCTCCGTAAACCCCATAATTGACACCAAGCCAGTAGTACCCGTCAGGTTTTTCGGGCTCCAAGGCCACGGCTTTTTTGGCGTTATAGATACCTTGGGAGAAAATGGTTTTCTTTTCCTTCTTTTTTTCTGTATGAGCACCGATAAAATACAAGATTCTGGCTATTTTCCAGTAAGCCTCATACTTATTCTCCGCGCTCGTCAAGGCCTGCCTGTATTTTTCCAGGGCGGCTTTGGCTGTGGCCATATCCTTCATTTGGTTGTAAAGCTCATCTGCCTGAGCAATTAATTCCTCGGATTCCTGGGAAAAAAGAGTTAGGGAAAAACACAGGCAAATGAAAAGACCGATGACAAATTTGACCCGCATTGCACTCTCCTTTTTTTTGCCAGTATTTATAACACAAATCTCAGACAAGGACAATCGAATAAAAATGCCTGACACCGAGCTGAAGTACCCTTTCTGATTGAATCCTGCTTGTCTATGTGATATAAGTCAAGTCATATTANNATAGTCATAATCCTCAGGTTGAGGAAAATGAACTGTTCAACAAAAAGATAATCTGCTGGATTAATGGTTATTAATCTAGGGATGTACCTGGGAGGTCAAATGAAAAAGCTATTTTTGATTGGATTATTATTATCAGTGATGTTAACAGTTGCAATTTTTGCTGGGGAAGATGGCTGGATAAAAAACCCATCAAACAACCATTATTACAGATTAACAGAACCACTGAATTGGGTGGAGGCCGAAGCCCAAGCCATAGAATGGGGAGGGCATCTTGTGATTCTCAATAGTCGGGAAGAAGAATTATGGATTAAAGAAGTATTTGGTCAAGATGAATACTTTTGGATTGGTTTTAATGATAGAGAGAAAGAAGGTAAATGGGAGTGGAGCCGTGGAGGACCCGTTACATATACAAACTGGGCTCCTGGTGCACCAGATGACTTATTGGGTGAAGACGCCGCTGTTATGAACTGGGGTTGGAGCGGATATGGAAATTATTGGAATGATGTACCGGAAAACTATGAGCGTTATAGGGGTGTCGTTGAAAAAATCGCTATGACTGAGGGTGAGGAATTTCAAGTGAATACGTATACTCCTGGTACCCAGTGGGAACCTGCGATTGCAATGGATAAGAATGGAAATTTTGTTATCACTTGGCGGAGTGATGGACAGGACGGTTCATCATACGGAATATTTGCCCAAAGGTTTAACAGTCAAGGACAAGCTGTAGGCAAAGAATTTCAAGTCAATACATATACCATAAATGACCAATCTTTTTCTGACATTGCGATGGATGAAAAAGGGAATTTTGTCATAACCTGGGAGAGTAATGGACAAGATGGTTCATCTTTGGGAATTTTTGCCCAAAGGTTTAACAATAAAGGAAAACCTGTAGGCAAAGAATTTCAAGTCAATACGTATACTAACTTGTGGCAAAAATGGTCCGCTGTTGCGATGGACAAGAAAGGAAATTTTGTTATCACTTGGCAAAGCCATGGACAAGACGGTTCATCTTACGGAATTTTTGCCCAAAGGTATAACAATAAAGGGAAACGTATCGGCAAAGAATTTCAAGTCAATACGTACACGACTAGTCTCCAGCAATATCCTGATGTCGCAATGGATATCAGAGGAAACTTTGTCATAACCTGGACGAGTGACGGTCAGGATGGGGACTCATTCGGCATTTTTGCTCGGAGGTATAATAAAAAAGGGAAACCCGTGGGCAAAGAATTTCAAGTCAATACTCATACTGTTTATACCCAAGTATATCCTGCGATTGCGATGGATAAGAAAGGAAATTTCGTTATCGCATGGCAGAGCCATGGACCAGACGGTTCAGGATTCGGCATTTTTGCTCGGAGGTTTACTAAAAAAGGAAAGGCACTTGGCGACGAATTTCAGGTGAATACCTATACAAATAATTACCAATACATAGTTGATATTGCGATGGATAAGAAAGGAAATTTTATCATTACATGGGAAAGCCAGGAACAAGACGGTTCAAAGGAAGGAATATTTGCTCAGAGATTTAACAACAAAGGACAGCCTATCGGCGTTGAATTTCAAGTGAATACATACACCCAGGATGAGCAGTGGCATCCAGCAGTCGATATGGACGAGAAAGGAAAGTTTGTCATAACCTGGAGCTGCAAAGGACAAGATGATATATATTGGGGAGTTTTCGCAAAAATGTTTTGGCAGTGAGCAAGCAGGGGGTTAATCTTTTTTTCTTTATAAGATCAACCGAAGTATTTGTCGGCGGTTCTATCCATTTCGATCATGACTTCTTCGATTCTCTGCCTTTCCCGTTGCAGTTCATCCTCGCTAAGGTTGGAGTTTAGGAAGATGGGTTGGCCGAGAACAGCCACAACTTTGGAAAAAGGAGGAAACATCAGAAATTGATCCCAACTTTTCAACTTTTTCTTCTTTGAAGATGAGAAAGTAAAAGGAACAAGAAAAGCCCCGGTCTCCTGAGCCAGCTTCAGCCCTCCAATCTTCATTTTTCGATTGGGACCTCTTGGACCATCCGGCACGATGATCACCTCTCCCCCTTCTTGAAGTTCGCGTTTCATCCTGTTCCAGGCTTTTATGATCACATGAGAACTCGATCCTCTGATGATGCGGTATCCCCACCTGGACATAATCCGCGAAACGATTTCTCCATCCCTGCTGGGGCTCACCAATGGAGCCACTCCTCTTCTGCGAAAAAAATAGGGGACCAAGAATATCCGGCCGTGCCAGACAAGAATGACGACTGGCTTCCCCTCTTTCCTCAGTTTTAGATATTCCTCTTCACCCAGGATGTTCATCCTGGAGGACTTGGCCCAGATCCAGAGAATGATTTTTCCAAAAAACCCGATGAGAAACCAACGGATTTTATCAAGAAGAAACATTGCTATAAATGATATACGAATAAGAGGAGAGCGTAAAGAGGGCAGGATGACGAAAAATCATTTTTTATTCCTATCAATAACCATTCCGATAGTAAAGCCCATAGCACATAAGGCCACCCCATAAGGAACCGAAAAGGGCCAGGAGACCAGTCGGAAGGGCAAAATATCTACTTCGCCCAAGAAGATGATGAAGGAAAATCCTCCTCCCAAAACAAGGCTCAGGAGGCCAGCCGTGGGAAGCTTTTTCTTGAGAAAAATCATGGCTATTCCGGGAATAAACAGACCTTCAGCCATGATTTCAGAGGAAAGTCCCAACATTTTAAGGATGCTCTGGAAGCGGGTGGCCACGAGAAAAGCCAAGGCTCCGATAACGAGTGTGGAGAGGCGACTTGCTAAAACAATTCTCCTCTGGGAAGAAGAAAAGATTTGCTGATAGACATCCCTTGTCAGGGACAAGGCCCCGGTGTTAATAGCTGTATCCATGGTGGACATGATCGCCGCCACGATGGCCACAAACAATAGGCTGCTCAAAAACAGTCCGGTCTTTGACGATATGATTTCCGAAAGGAGAGGACCTTCCAACTTGCGTGACAAGAAGAGAGGGAGGCAAAGCATCCCGATAAGAACCAGGAGTCCGTACAGGATGATGAAAGTTCCAGAGGATAAAAATAAGGCTTTTCGTGCTTGCCCCTCATCTCGGGAGGCCTGAATTCTCTGCCAAACAATCGGGGAAATCGTCCAGGCAAAGGTAAAGGAGAGCAGGATCAGGATGTTCGTCTTAAAATTATGAAAAAATTGGAAGAAATGAGTTTGGCCTGCTTGCGAGGTGAGAAGAGATGCCTCCCCTAGAGAAGATGTTGTAGAGAGGAAAAAGAACAGGCTCAAAATGCCTCCAGCCAGGAGCAAGAACTGCAGCCCATCGGTGAGAGCCACGGAGAAAAAACCGCCAAAAACAGAGTAAAGGAGGACAACGCCAGCTCCGAGTAACAGGCTATTCAGGTAGGAAGTCCCGAGGAGAGACTTCAAGAAATTTCCGATGGCCACCATCTGAGATGATGCAAGAAGGATCATATACCAGATGATCAAAACAGAAGCCAGATGGCGGACAAGAGGACTGTAACGCATCTCCACAAGGTCTGGTAAGCTAACGATGGGAAGGCGGCGAATCGGCCGCGCGAGAAGAAAACCGAACACCAAAACAGTGAGAATGGCGGGAATTCCGATCACCCACACAGCGCTCACGCCCTCGTAGTAAGCTTCATCCGTGGAGACAAGGATCGAAGTGGCCCCAAACCAAGAAGCGACGAGTGATGAATAGACTAAAACTAATGGAAGTCTCCGGGAGGCAAGGAAGAAATCCTCTAAGTTTTTTATCTTTCTGATAAAGAAAAGACAGGCGAGGATAAGAATTAGGAAATAGAGAAGGAGAGAAAGGAGAAACTCAAGCCGCATACTGCCCTTTATAACAAAATCAACTTTCACTGCGCAACCTATCCTTATCAGTAACTCAGTTCTCAGTTGTCAGTTCTCAGTTGTTCGTTCTCAGATAAAGAAAAGATACCTTCTAAACTGACAACTGATGACTGATAACTGACTTACTGACAATCCCCTTTTTTGTTGTTAAAATGTAGGCGACATGAGACAGGTTTTCTGGATGCTCATCTTTTCTCTATTCAACTCCTCATTCACCGCTGAGGATGTTGCGGCCAGGACTGAAAAGACAATCCATTCTCTTCGTTCCATCCAGGCTAAATTCGAACAAACCTATTATTCATCAGCGGTTTCCACCCCTCTAAAGGAAAGAGGAAATTTTCACTTCAAGAAACCCGCTTTGATGAAATGGGAATACAAAGACCCGGAGAAAAAAATCTATCTTCTTAAGGATGGATTTTTTTGGGAGTACATTCCAGAAGAGAAACAGCTCACAATATATGACTTATCCAAAGAGGAGCATGAATCAGAAATTCTCTCTCTCCTTTCCGGCCAGAGAGGGATCATGGATAATTATGTGGTGGAATTCAGCCCCTTTCCAACAGAAAATCCAAAATCCTATCAGCTCAAATTAACTCCCAAACAGGAAGATGCCGATACGTTCATCCTGTTGGAGATCGATGAGAGGTCCTGGCTCATCCAGAGGGCCATCTTTTTTGATTGGGCGGGAAACAAAACAGAATATAAATTCTCGCGGATGAAGACAAACCTTCCCCTATCTGAGAATTTATTCGAATTGAAAGTGCCTCCAGATGTGGAGATCATCGAACACAGAACAAACTAGCGGTTCAAAAGACAAACGCAGAGAATGATGGAATCTCGAAGTCAAAGAACCAGCAATCAATTCAAAATTAACCAGTAGGTTATAAAAGGCAATTTTTCCAAAAAGAACGAGAATTTTGGCAATTCTTTCTTGATCAAAACCATTTCGCCTCAAACTCGTATTTAGATTTGAGGACAGGTTGTCCTCCATGGATGAAGATAAGGAATTAATCCAACGAATTCTTAAGGGAGAAGAAGAGGCCTTTGCCATGATCATCCGAAAATACCAGCGTCCACTGTTGAATTACATCGGCCGAATGGTCGGAGAGAGAGAGATGGCTCTTGATTTTACCCAAGAAGTGTTTATAAAAACGTATTCATCTCTCCATACCTATAAACCAGAGTATAAATTCCGAACTTGGCTGTTCAAAATCGCTTCCAACTTCGTCATCGACTATTGGAGAAAGAGAAAACTGGATATCTTCTCCATCGACCAGTCTCTCACTCGGGATAAGGATAGACCCACATTCGAGATTCCTGATAATGAACCTTCTGTGGTCAAAAAGTTTGAAATCGCCCAGTGCAGAGAGAAAATCGAGCGGGCTTTAGAAAAAATCCCTCCCTCTCTAAGAGAGCTGTTTGTCTGGAGACACATCAATGATTTTAGTTACGACGAGATGGCCGAAATTAAAGATATGCCTGTCGGGACGATTAAAAATAGGGTCTTCCAAGCCAAGGAAATGATCCGTCACCTCCTGGAGGAAAAAACATGACCTGCTTACGAGTGGATCAGATTTATCTTTATCTTGAGGAAGAACTC